>OLSA01002250.1_pt1 | contig 14710 bp, 12 predicted proteins | sample 1672731 | NCBI WGS metagenome assembly OLSA01 (sample SAMEA3136718, study PRJEB25190) | human gut metagenome | biome: human gut; feature: human-associated habitat; material: faeces | place: Austria | collected 2013
CGTTGATGGAGATGGCCTTGTCGATGTCGAAGCGGGCCGGGTTGGCCTTGACGTCGCGCACGTCGAACTTCTCGGTCATCTCGTCCATGGAGAACACGTCGCGGTCCGGTGCAATGGACCAGCCGAGCAGGGCCAGGTAGTTGAGCAGGCCCTCGCGGATGAAGCCATTGTCGCGGTGGTTGAACAGGTTGGACTCTGGGTCGCGCTTGGAGAGCTTCTTGTTGCCCTGGCCCATCACGTACGGCATGTGGCCGAACAGCGGCATCTCCTTGGCGATGCCGAGTTCCATAAGGTAACGGTAAAGCACGATCTGGCGCGGGGTGGAGCTCAGGAGGTCCTCGCCGCGCAGCACGACGTTGACTTCCATCATCGCGTCGTCGACCGGGTTGGTCAGCGTGTACAGTGGGTCGCCGTTCGGGCGCACGATCACGTAGTCCGGCACGGAGCCGGCCTTGAACTCGATGGTGCCACGAATCAGATCGTCAAAGGCGATGTCTTCATCAGGCATCTTGATACGTAGCGCAGGCTTGCGGCCCTCGGCGCGGAAGGCGGCCTTCTGTTCATCGGTCAGGTTGCGGTCGTAGCCATCGTAGCCGAACTCGGCCGGACGGCCGGCGGCAAGGTTGCGCTCCTTGATTTCCTCAGGAGTGGAGAAGGATTCGTAGGCGTAGCCGGCTTCGAGCAGCTTGGCGGCAACATCCTTGTAGATGGCGGTACGCTCGGACTGGCGGTACGGGCCGTGAGGGCCACCCACATCGATGCCCTCGTCCCAGTCGATACCCAGCCAACGCAGGGATTCGAGGATCTGGTTGTAGCTTTCTTCGGAGTCGCGCACGGCGTCGGTGTCTTCGATACGGAAGATCAGCGTGCCGCCGGTGGCGCGAGCTTCCGCCCAGTTGAACAGGGCGGTACGAATCATGCCGACATGCGGGGTTCCGGTCGGCGACGGGCAGAAGCGAACACGAACGTTCTTGGGCAGTTCGGGTTTGGTGTTTTCAGCATCAGTCATAATCCCCTATTGTGCCGCGCGCGCCGGACGCGGAGAGCAGCGCTCCTCGCTCTTTTGCTTCGTTATTGATGTTTCGGGCCAACACCATCCCAAAACGGCCATTTTCCAACGAAATCTCTTTTGCCTGCCATTTGCTTTTCTTTTAAAAGCAAAATCAAAAGAAAAGAAAACAGCAAACGAGAATCAGCAGGCCAGGCCCACGAACAGCAGATCCCAGTCTTGAGATTCGTCTTCGTGCGATTCGCGCTGCTCAACGGCGGCATCCGTGTATTCGTGGTTCATGGCATTCCCTACATCTCTGTATGTTGCTTTATGCATAGCGCCAAAAGCTTCGTCTGCTTTCCAGTTCCGCCCCGCAACTGTGCGCAATATTCATGCAACAGGTTACACAACCGATCGATAACGTTCACCCTCAACTGATATCGATTTGATAACCATCGATTCTTTCCAGTGCATTCACCACAACTTTGGACATTATTTGGCGCAATTGTTGAGTTTTCCACTCATGCAATGGAAGAATATGATGTGACACATAGGTCTTATGAAAGGGGAATCAATGTCTGATCCCAACAATGTGCCTTTGCCTCAGCAGCCTGAGGCCAACGGTACGCCCACACCTAATCCCGTACCGCAGTATGGCGCACCGGCCCCGGCGCAGCCCTCACAGCCGGCGCAGCCCGCTTACGGACAGCCGGCATACGGTCAGCCTGCTCCGACCGCGAACTCTTATGGCCAGGCCGTACCAACCTACGGTCAGCCCGCGCCCGACGCCAACACCTACGGTCAATCCGCACCGGCGTACGGCACACCGGCCCCCGATGGCAATCCTTACGGCCCGGTTCCGCCGTCTTACGGCCAATACGCCGCGCCCACTGCCACTGTGCCGCTGGATAAGCCTTACTACGGATGCTCCTTCCAAGAAGCCTTCCTGCGCTTCTGGAAGAAGTACACGGTGTTCAAGGGCCGCGCGTCCCGCAGTGAATTCTGGTGGTGGGTGCTGGCCGCTTTCGGCATCAATATAGTGCTGGACATCCTCAACACCGCCACAGATGAAAAGCTTGGCTTCCTCGCCACCATTTGGGGTCTGGTGACCCTAATCCCCACCCTGGCACTTTCCGTCCGCCGTCTGCATGACACGAACAAGCCTGGCTGGTGGGTTGCCATTTTCTATATCGCGATGGTTATCGGCCTTATCATCATGATTATCGGCGGTGGTGCGGCACTGTACGGCGGGTTCAGGAGCCTTGGCAGTTATGACTATGGTTATGGCAGCATGGCCGCCGGCGGTCTTGGCGCGGCGGTCATTGGTGCGTTGATTACGCTGGCCGGCTGCGTTGTCTATATCGTGTTCATGGCTCTTCCCAGCAAGCCGGAGGGCGCACGTTTTGACGATGGCGCGGCGGCAACCCCCATGCCTCAGGGTGCTTACGGCGCACCATACAGCACGCCTGTACCCCCGAATTTCGCCGCTCCGAACGCGCCCGCACCCGGCTTCAACCAGCCGGCCCCGGCTTACGGCCAGCCGCCCATGCCAACCCCCGACTATGGCCAGCCGGCTGCACCCGCACCTGATTACGGTCAGGTGCCGGCCCCGCAGTACGGCCAACCGGAGGCCCCGGCCCCACAGTACGGCCAGGTTCCGCCGATGTCTCAAAACGCCGGCGACGAATCCGCAACACCTTCTGAGCACACGGCTCCCGCCGGCGACAATGCCCAGAAACCCCGGCAAGGCCAGTAACCGATATCGGTGAACTTCCGTTGAAGAAGTTCCCCGCAACCAATGATGAAGCCCTACTCAACGCGAGTAGGGCTTCATCATTCTCGGCACTGTATTATCGGCACTGTATTCAGCCAACTACCCCAACGGCATCACGGCAATGGACTGCGAAAGCATATACGATTCACCCGGACTAAGGGCAACGATACGGTCTCGGCACGCCGCTGCCTCCACGGCCACAAAGCCACGCCATTCACCCGTCTTGGCATGGGCAATGGCGTTGCCGCCCTGCTCTCCGGGATTCCACACCACCGTCTGCGGCGAGCCGGTCTTGCCGATGCGAATCACACGACCCAGCACATGGTCCTGCAATTCCAGTGCAGCATCGGAATAATACACACGGTCCACCGGCTGATCGCCGAACATCACCGATGGCTGTTCTTGTAGTTTTGGCGGGAATCCGGCTTCCGTGGCATCCAGATATGTTGCACCCCGCAAACCGACCAGCCGCGCGCCGAGCACATCGCCGACATGCAGATACGAGTGCAGCGCCGCCTCATACGACATCGGCTCACCTCCCGTGTTGGTAACGGTCAGCGTCATCGTCAGCGTATCGCTGGCACACACCTCGTATGCGGCATGGAAACGCACGTTGGGTTCATCCTCGATCCATGGCACTTCGCCAGTCGTCAGTCGTTCGGAATCCAGCACATACCGCACACGGGCACCGGTAAACGCCCCTTCGTCCAGCGCCCACTGGCGCAATCGTGCGAACCCATGAATCGGTCGCTTCGCAGTCTGCCCGCCATGCACAAACCCCGGCCCGAACCAGGGGAAGCACACCGGCACTCCCCCGCCAACCGGCTGACCAGCTTCGAAATGCCATGTGCGGGGCGTCCAGATTACATCCGGCTGCCCCGCCGGGGCCCAGCGCAGCAGATGCGCCCCGTAATCGCTGATTACCGCGCTACCGCCGTCATTGGTGAGCGTGCGCAGATTGACGCCATTGCCCATAAGTGTTTCTTCTTCCGTTGCGTAAGCGATGTTCTTCACCACATAGACGATTTCCTTGGCACGGAGGAATCGCGAGCAGGGGTAAGAGAACCGATCAGGCGGGCTAAGCTGCCTTGATTCTCACAACTCCACGGTTTCTTTGCCAGAGTCATCTATAATGTGCGCAAACTTGGCGGCCAAGGCCTCCTTGTTGCGCTTTTCGTCTTCTTCCTTGGCCTTCTTCTTGGCTTCGTCCGGGTTCCAGAGCACATCGTCGCGGTGCTTGGTCCATTCGGCACCGGCCAGCGGGGCAATGTATTCGGCGGTGGCGGTCAGGGTGTCACCGGCATTGGCACGCGTATCAATCAGATCAAGAATCTGCTGGTCGGTCAGGCAGATGCGCGGAATCGAGCACTGCTCACGTAATTCGTTGACGTACAGCAGAATCGGCAACGTTACGATGGCGGTGGCCCGGGCCTCGTCAGCAACATCAGCGGCATCAGCAACAGCCGGACCAACCAAGCCAACCGTCTCGGCATGCCCGCTCACCACGTTCAGCAGCGCATCGCATACGGCGAGCGCGGTGGCGAAACGGACGGCCACATCAGCCGGCTCGCCGGAAGCCGCCAAACGTCCGCCAGCCTCGGCATCGGCCTCAACCTGAGCCTCCACGGAGACAACCGTCTCACGGACTGCGGCCTCGACATGCGAATCCCAGTCAACACCTAAAGCTTCGGCGGCATCGAAAATCAGCTGCACATCGCCGGATTCCGAGTAACCGGCCATCGTATCGTAGGCGTCATTGGCAGCAAGCAGCGTGTCTACGATGCTTTGCGGACGGCCAGGAATCTCATCGGCCCCCTCGTAGACGAATTCGGCGTCAGGCATCGTAACATCCTGACCGGTGAGAATGCGTGCGAACGCGTGCGTGACACGCACCTGCAGGTTCTCCGCATACTTGGCGTCATTGTCCATCTGCATGGCTTCGGTCAGCGGCCACAGGCTAATTAGCGCCGAGCCGGCTTCAGCGGCCTCAGCTACCCCCGGCAATGCCGCGATCCGTGCGATTGCCTCACGATTGAGTTCAATGGTCATTCATGCTCCTCTGCGTTCACCACTTGATTGTAGTGCGTCCCATTGGCTCCCTCTGAGGGGAGCCCAGATTGTAGCTCAGCTATTCACCAGTGTGCCGTTACTTGACGTTGGCTGCTGGGTCGACATACGTGATTGACATCACACGGCCGGTTTCGTTGTCGTACGTCACCGAGGTCACGGAGGCGAGCGCCGTGTGCCGCAGGAACATCCAGTGCTCGGGGTGGCCGGTCTCCAGATAATGGCGATAACTGAAAATCGGCGATTCGTGGCTGACCACCACAATCTGTTCGCCGGGGTGTTGGGCGACCTTCTCGCGTGCGAAATCATCCATGCGCTGCGCAATGTGCTGATAGGATTCGCCCCAACTCGGCTTGTACAGGTTGGTGACCAGTTTCCAATTGCCGTTCTTCCACAGCGCGCCTTCGCCATGGCCGATACGCTTGCCGCGGAACTCGTTGCCGGCCTCAATCACTCGCTCATCGGCGGTGAGCATGAGCGGGGCTTCGCCTCGGGCCTCGCGCACGGGATTCAACGCGTCAAGAATCGCGTCGGCGGTCTCGCGCGTGCGGTCCAGGGGAGACGAATACACCGCGGAAATCGTATTGGTCTGAGGGCTATTGGCCAGATAGGCGGCGGTGGCCTGTGCCATACGCCGGCCAAGATCGGAGAGATGGAAGTCGGGCAGCCGCTCATAGAGCAGATGGTCAGGGTTGTAGACCTTGCCGTGGCGAACGAAGTGGATGGTGGTTGCGCTCATGAGCCGCCTTTCTTTTTATTCCTACGGGCATCTTGCGATGTTCGCCGAAGAACATGAGAACGTTGTCTTAATATCTCCAATCTACCGCGTGTCGCGCCCTAACCAACGATTAGAGTATCCGTGACGCAAATATGCGAATAGGGAAATCCAACGCAAACTTTGCGCGACCATGGACAACACATCATTCGATGAGGGCTTCGCCGGCAACGCCACGTCAGCGGGGAACATCCAATCGGGAGCGGAAAGGAGCGTAGTGCTGTTATGTCCAACAACCTGTCCAACTCGAACACCATTATGGCTGGCATCAAGGAAGTGGGTCACAAAGTTTTTGGTGGGTATGCGGAGTTGCTGCGCATACCTCATACCGCTCGTTATTCCATCGGTTCGGTGATTGCCTGCATGCCGTTCCCGATGGTGGGCATGACCATCACCATTTCCGTGCAGCATTACTACGGCAACTACTCGCTGGCAGGTATGCTCACCGCCATTCAGGCGATTGCACTGGCCGTGGCCACGCCGCTGCTCGGCAAGCTGACCGACAAGTTCGGCCAGCGGCAGGTTTCGATTCCAACGATTCTGGTGTGGATTGTCGCCGCCGTCGCGCTGACCACATCCATCACCAATCGTGCGCCGGAATGGGTGCTGTACTGTTTGACGCCGTTCCTGGCAGCTATTCCGCCGTGGGGCGCGATGAGCCGCGCGCGCTGGACCAAAATCCTGAAGGGCGATCAGGAGCGTACCAACCGTGCGCTCTCCCTGTGCGGCGTGCTGGACGAATGCATGTGGGTAATCGGCAATCCACTGGCTTCCACACTGGCCGTGATCTCCGGTCTGCTGGCATTCTCGTTCACCGGCATGTGCGTGGTGGTGGGCGCGCTGATGTTCTTGACCGAGCTGACCACTGAGCCACCGTCACAGACTCAGCTGGCCCGCGCTGAGGGCATTTCCCGCAAGGAATACCGTGAGCGCGAGGCGGCTCGAGCCGAAGCGTTGAAGGTGGAGACCGCAGCCGAGGAGACTCGCCGCCGTCTTGAGCGCGAAGGCGTGACCGATGAGGCCACGATTAACGCCGCCATTGAGCAGGCGGTCGCCGATGCGCGTTCCGGCAAGAAGGCGTCCATCTGGGGACCGGGTCTGATTGCGGTATGCGTCACCTGGTTCGGCTTGGGCGCGTTCCAGTCGGCTACAGGCATCTCGATCATCGCATTCGCCACCGAGTCGAATATGAAGCAGTACACGGGCTTTGTATTCGCCTGCTTCTCCATCAGCTCGTTGATGGGCGCCTTGGTGTACGGCGCGAAGAACTGGTCGATTGCCCTGTGGAAGCGCTTCTACTTCTGCCTGGCCGTGGTGAACATCGGCATCAGCACGTTCCTGTTCGCCAAGCATCTGTGGGTGATTATGATCATCTACCTGATCATCGGCGTGTGCCAGGCTCCGACGTGGATTAACGGCAACCAGCTCATGCTGCACTTGGTGCCGCCTTCCCGCCTGACCGAAGGCATGGCGTGGATGGGTGCGATGAATTCTATCGGCTCCTCCGCCGGTTCGGCGATTGCCGGCCAGTTCATCGACCGCATGGGCTCGCATGGCGGCTTCATGGTGGTGACCACTTTGGCACTGGTCTCGCTGGTGATTGCGCTGATTGGCTTCAAGCAGATCAAGGGCTCCACCGAGCAGCCGACCTTGACTGAAGTGAGTGTGTGAGACAAAAGCTAAGCCCCCTCTGACGAGGGGGCTTATACGTCAAAACGCTACTTCGGCCAGCCTTTGGGCGTGTGTTCCAGGGACCAGATGCCGAGCTTGTGGGAGAAGCTGTTCTGCCACTTGGCTTCAAGCTCCTCGGCATTCAGTCGATTTTCAGCGGACTTCAGACGGTTCATCGCATTGGTGTGCGTATCGTCGAGCAGCCACTTGCGAATCAAGAAGTTCCAGATCATTACCACGGCAGTGGCCACCAACTTGCCGATATTGGTGCGCAACAGATATTCGGCATGCTGCGATACATAGGCATCATGGTTCATGCCATAAGTGGAAATCCAGATAATCGCGTCATTCATGAACAGACCGACTACAGCGCCCGCCACGAAGATAAGAATCTCCATCCAGCGCGCCATGTCATCACGATGCTTGAATACGAATTTCATGCTCGCCAGATAGTTGAAAATCAGCGAGATGATGAAAGAGACGGTGGCAGCCAGCACGTTGTGCATGTGGAATATGCCAACCAATAGGTTGAGAATACCCCAGTCGATAACAAAGGCGATGACGCCCACAATGCCGAACTTCATCAGTTGTTCAATCAGTTTTCTCACAAGGGTATTCAACACTATTGGGCTGACTGCGGAACATATATTGGCTGGAAAGGCCAATAATCTCCCCAAATTGGCCTTGCCCCGGTCCGTTCTGCAAGCAGCTTCCTACATCCGCATGCCATGTTCAACAGCAACCGCTGAGGCTAGACTGGAAGCGAACCGAATCAAGGAGGAATTATGCCCGTTATTCACACTCATGTGTCCGTGCCCACCACCCCTGAGCAGCGCGAGGCGTTGAAGGCTGCCTATGGCAAGGCGATTACCGCCGTGCCGGGCAAGTCCGAGGGCTGGCTAATGTGCCCGTTCGAGGACAATATGCCGATTTACTTCGGCGGTAGCGATGACCAGCCCGCCGCCTATGTGGAAGTCAACGTGTTCGGCCGCTCTGTGCCGGGCTCTGCTTGGGAAAAGCTGACCGAGAGCATTATGGCCGCGCTGAACTCCACGCTCGGCATTCCCGAGGACCGCACCTACATCCGTTACACCGCCACCACCGACTGGGGCTGGAATGGTGGCAACTTCTAGTTGCCACCATTCCCCTCGCAGCATAGCTGCTCGCATCGCCTACGGAAAGCCCGGTGGGCTTTCCGTTTAACGGCTCAGGGTAGCAACTTCTAGTTTGCGTATGCTGGCTCCCCTCAGTCAGCTTCGCTGACAGCTCCCCTCCACGCCGGACGCCTGGGGACGGAGGCAACGGGACCCAACGTGGCAGAGGAAACGGCCGACCTGCCGCGCGCCGGAAACACGAAAGCCCGCCGGTGGCGGGCTTTCTACGTTTCAAGGGGCTGATTTCCAACATTCAGAAGCTCTACTAGCGTTTCAAGGGGCTTTTAAAACAAGAAAACCGGAGTATAAACATTGCAATTTCAATGGTCATACTCCGGATTTCGCAATCGAAGAGCCCCTCGAAACGCAGATAGACCTCCGGAAAACCGAAAATCCGCCCCTCAAAAGCGAGTTACCTCACCTCATGCCTGTCATCACACGATCTTGGGCATGGGGGTGGTGAGGCTGGTGGTCAGGTTGACGTGGACCAGACCGGCACCGGCATGCACCTCAACCTTCTTCAGGGTCACGGTGCGCTCTTCTTCGGGGGCACGGTCGTTGTCGGTCATGGTCGCCGGGGACTTGACCGCCACGAACGCCAGATCGTCCAGCGAGATGCCTGCGCTCTGGCACAGTTCCATGGCCTCGGACACGGACTCGGTGAAGCCCGGCTTGTAAATCACGCGCTCGGCCGGTACGCCGTAGGCGTTCTCGGCCACCCACTTGGCGTTCTCGGTCAGGGCCATGCCCTTGTGCGAGTGCGGTTCGGCCGGCATGGAGCCGTTCTGCAACGCGTCGACGAAACCGTCAAGCTGCGGGGCCAGCGCCTCGCCGCCGTCGCGGAACAGGTTGCCGATGATCGGCGTGCGGAAGCCCAGCTCGTCGGCGGTGGCCTTCAGGGACGGAACCTGATCGTCCTCGCCTTCCCACAGGTTGATGAGCGGGAAGGTCGGAATGTCCAGGTTCTCCAGGCGCTGCACGTGGAACGGGTAGCGCCAGGCCAGCTCGGGATCGTCGCGCCAGGTGGAGGCACGGGTCACCACGATGGCGGCGGACGGCCACTGCGCGCCGTATTCGCGGCAGGCGATGTCCAGCCACTTCTGGGCGCCGGCGTCGGTGCCGTAACCGGCCTCGACGATGACCACGTCATGCAGGGCGCAGGCCATTTCCACGGAAACCAGCGTCGGAATGCCGATGGACACGTTGGCGAACGGGCCACCGTGCACGTAGACCGGGGAGCCGTTTACGGTCTCGGTCTTGGCCGGCTTGACCGCGTCGGCCAGAATGCCAGTGATACGCCACAGGTCCACGAATTCGCCGAAGGTCACGGCCTTGCCGTCCTTGGTGCCGGCGATCATCTTGGACACGCGCTCGGAAATCTCGTCCATCGAGCGGGAGAGCACCACAATCTGCATGAGCTCGCAGGTCGGCGTGAGCACGACCTTCTCCGGCACGTTGCCCTTGCCGTAGTCCACGGCGGTGGAGCGCAGGGAGCGGCTCGGCACCTCGGAGACACGCGGCACGAGAATCGTGTCGAGCTTGCCGTCATCGATGGCCTTCTCGGCGAAGGAGACGAGCAGGTTCTGGGCCGCCTCGATGGCGCCCATTTCGCCGCACAGACCCCAGTCGATGAGCTCGGGGTGGGTCAGGGAAGCCTTGCCGCCGCCGGAGGCACCGCCCTTGGAACCGGCTGCGGTGATGCCCATGCTCGGCTGACGCAGCACGGCGGTCGCATCAATGCCGCGCTTGTTCAGGGCGTCGATCAGGGCGATGGTCGTGGTGGTCTTGCCTTCTCCGCGCGATGCCTTGAGCGGCGTATCGGCGGTGACGAGCACCACCTTGCCGTGCTTGCGCGGGGCGTCAGGGTTCTCGGCCAGGTACTTCATGTAGCCGAATGCGTCGATCTTCTGGACCAGACCGTACTGGCTGGTGAAGTCTTCGATGGTGGTCATATAAAGCCTTTCTGTGTTGATGATGGTGGGGCGGGGTGGTGGGGCGGCTGCCGCCGCCTCTTCGCCTAAAAACAGCCCACTGGGCTGTTTTCTTAACGGCTTAGCCCCCTCAGTCCGCTTCGCGGCCAGCTCCCCTCAGGGAGGGGAGCTCAATACGGACTAAAAGTCGGACATGTGGAAGCCGTTCTTCATTTCCATGCTGCGAGTGTACAGCACGGAGTCAAGCAGCTTTTCGGTTTCCTCCTTGAGCTGGTCGGCCATGGTCTGGTTGGCGGCGGCGAGAATCTCGCGCACCTCGGGGTTACGCAGCGCGGCGATGGTCTCGTCCGGGGTCATCGGCTGCACATCGCCATCCACGTTGTCGGCCTCAAATTCCTCTTCAGCGGCGGACTGCGCGGCTTCCTCGGCGGCCGTCAAGCCCAGACGGGCGATCTGCTCGTCGGTGGCGGCGACCAAGCGGTGGCCCATCGCACCGGTCTTCTCCTGGTAGCGCTCAACGGCGTTGGACGTGGAGCGGAAGGCGCCATCGCACAGGGCGGCGATGATGCGGTTGGCCCAGTAGAAGTTCTCGGACGTCACGCGGGTGGTGGTGTCCTCAAGGTAGGCGGGCGTGGTGTCCACGTTCGGGAAGAACGGTACCAGCGTGTTGAACGGGTTGGAGCCGTATGCCATCCACTGGATGGCGCGGGAGGCCTGCGGGCGGTACGGGCGGATCTGCATCACCGCGAGCTGGCTCTGGCGGTTGATGCCGATCGTGCGGTACATGTGGCGGGTGCGCTCATCGCCCAGCTGGCCGTACGGATCGAACGGGGTGCCCTGGTAGTGGGAGCTCAGCACGTACTTGATATCCTCGATGGTCACCTTGCGCTCAGGCTGACGGGCCCACGGGATGTCGTCGGAGGTGGGCTTGTGGTCGGCGTCCGGGCCGTCCCACACCTCGTCGTACGGGTTGAGGAAGCGCTGCATGTACCAGGCGCGCGGGGTGTTGTACACGTGGTCGGAGTCGGAGTGGGAGCCGAAGGCATCGCGCGGGTTGAACGGGGTAGTGTTCTCCACCGCGAGGTCCAAATGGTTGGTTTCGATGAATTCGGCAAGGTCTTCGGAACACATGTGCGCTTCCTGGTCACCCAGGGCGTCCTCAAGGTCGAATTCGTCGATACCGAGCTGGTTCGGCATGGTCACGTAGGCCTCGTCCGGCACTCGCTTGGCAATCCAGTGATGGCCGCCCACAGTTTCCAGCCACCAGATTTCGTTGGAGTCGGAGAAGGCGACGCCGTTCATCTCGTAGGTGCCGAATTCCTCAAGCAGCGCGCCGAGGCGCTGGACGCCCTCGCGTGCGGTCTTGACATACGGCAGCACGATGGTCAGGAAGTCCTCTTCGCCGATGCCGCCGGGCACCTCGGGCTCATCGCCCTTGGCCGGCGTGTATTCCACGAACGGGTCGGCGCCGAGCACGCGCTCGTTGGTGGTGAGGGTTTCGGTGGCGCTCATCGCCACGTTCGCCTCGTTGACGCCGGCCTCGCCCCAAATACCTTCCTTGAGGTCCGCGTTCGGCACGGCGGTGTACTGCAGCGGGTCGTCCGGCAGGGTGATGGTTAGGTGGGAGATCACCGACTTGTATTCGCGCGGCTGTTCCTCCGGCTTCACGACGATGAAGCGCTTCGGGTTGAACTCGCCGTTCGCGGAATCCTCGTTGCGGGCGATGATGGTCGAGCCGTCATAGCTCGCGTCTTTGCCTACCAGAATCGTGGTGCAGGCCATAGTGTGATGGTGTCCTTTCTTTGTTGTAGTCACGCTCCCACTGGCGGGAGCTGGACGACGAAGTCGGACTGAAGGTGGTTTTGTACTGACCCACCCCCAGTCAGTGATGCTGACAGCCCCCGCCTGCGGGGGCTCATGTGGCTCACGCCTTGCCGGTCAGGAAGATGCCGTCGGTGTCGGGCACTTCACCGCTGTTGCGCAGCGCGTGCAACAGCTCGTTGAGCCAGAAGCCCTGATTCAAGCCGGGCAACGGCTTCTTGGTGGCCCACACCTGCAGGTAGTACTCATGATCCTTGTCCGGCGGCTGCGGACCGTTGTACCGCATGATCACCGCCGGGTCAGCGCTGCGGCCCAAGAACTTGGAGGCCGAGGAGTTGCGCCCCTGCACGGTCTCGGGAATCATGGCCGGCAGCTGACGGGAGAAGTCCGGCGGGATGGCCAACGCATGTGAATCATTGAAGTCGTACATCAGCGCATCAATCGGCAGATTGGCCACGGACCAGTGAATCCACTCGAAGCCGCAGACCGGAATCGAATCCGGGTCCACGAACTCCCAGTGCAGGTAGCGGGCCTCGGGATCCACATCATCGATGTAGAACGGGAAGGAGACCACAGGCACGCCACCATTGAAATATTCAGGGGCCGCGGCCTTGGCGAAATCGTCCGGGATGACGGTGAAATCGGCGGAAATCTTCATACGTCCCAGTATCGCTCATATGTGTGACGTACTGGGGGCTGTGCGTTACGGGGTCTCTCCCCCAGTCTCGCTTGCGCTCGACAGCCCCCTTTACACAAGGGGGCCTTTGGTCGTAAGCTTACCCCATCAATTCGATGGCGTGATGCAGGTTCAGGATCTCTACCTTGGGCTGGCTGGCGGCGTATTCGCCGTCCAGCGACCAGGGAATGATATCGTCGGTGGTCAGTGTCACGTGCTCCACGTGGCGGAAGATCACGCCCGGCGCGTCGTATTCCATCCGGGTCAGCGAGGCGATCAGTCCGCTCAGCTCCACGGCGTTTTTCGGCATCCGCAGCAGCAGTAGCTCAAACTTGCCGTCGTCCATTTTCACGTGGTTGGGATCCAGCTTCATCAGGCCGCCCAGTGAGGTGGAGTTGCATACAGCGCCGAATATATATTCGTCCTCGAACACCTCGTCGTCCGCCTCGATGCGGCAGCAGTAGGGCCGCAGCGAGTCCAGATCGCCCATACCCTCGAAGATGTAGGCCAGATGGCCCAGCGCGTTTTTGGCCGCCTGCGTGGCGGAGTAGGAGGCGCGGGTGAAAGCGCCGAAGGAGGCTACATAGGCGAAATACCGTCCGTTGTGCTGGCCAAGATCCAGCCGCCGGGGCTGCGTGCAGGCGGCAATGGCGTTGGCCGCCGCCATAGGCTGGGCGGGAATGTGCAGGCTGGCGGCGAAATCGTTGGTGCTGCCGGCGGGGAGATACCCCAAGGGCTGCTTGAGCCCACCGTGAATGAGACCGGTGACCACCTCACTGAGGGTGCCGTCACCGCCGGAACAGATGATGCGATCATAGGAGCTGCCCAGCTCCTGGACGGCCTTTGTGGCGTCTCCGGCCGCTTTGGTGGCGTACAGGGTGACCAGCCAGTCCTCCTTTTGAAACAGGGCGGTCACTTCCCCTAGTGCGCTGGTGATCTTGGCCTTGCCGGCGGCGGGATTATAGATGAAGAGAAGTGTTTTCATATGCGTTCACTCCCGTTGGACAAAATATGACAGAAAGAATACTCCTATTATGGAAGAAGGGACGAAAAAAAACAACCTTATTTTGTGAACTTTCCCCTGAAAGAAGGGGAAGAACGGGAAAAAGGGACGAAATGTGGGAGAAAATGTATCATACGATACAGTCTGGCTATTTGGTTGGTTGTATGATACAATAACAGCGAAACAGAATCGCCCTTTTCTCAGGTTCCTCTGAAAAGGTGATGATTGATATTGTTAAGGGAGGCACCTTTTATGTTGGATATCCGTGTTGAATTGACTAAGACCCCGAAGGCAAAGCCTGCTGATGAGAGCAAACTGGGCTTCGGCAAGGAATTTTCCGACCATATGTTTGTCATGGACTATGATCCGGACAATGGCTGGCATGACGCCAGAATCATTCCCTATCAGCCCTTCCAGATGGATCCGGCTACGGTAGTGTTCCACTACGCCCAGGAGATCTTCGAAGGTCTGAAGGCATATCGTACCGCAGAAGGCAAGATTCAGCTCTTCCGCCCGGACTGCAACGCCAAGCGTTTTCAGGATTCTGCCGACCGTCTGTGCATCCCCAAGATCCCCGTGGAAGATTACATCCAGGCTGTGGAGACTCTGGTGGATGTGGACCGTGACTGGGTGCCCCACTCTGACGGCGCTTCCCTGTACATCCGCCCCTTTATCTTTGCCAATGACGTGGGCCTGGGCGTGCACGCTTCCAAGCACTATGTGTTCTGCATCATCTGCGCTCCCTCCGGTGCCTACTACGCCGAGGGCATCAACCCCGTGCGCATCTATGTGGAAGACGAGTACATCCGTGCCGCTCCCGGCCTGACCGGCTTCACCAAGTGCGGCG
>OLSA01002254.1_pt1 | contig 14693 bp, 16 predicted proteins | sample 1672731 | NCBI WGS metagenome assembly OLSA01 (sample SAMEA3136718, study PRJEB25190) | human gut metagenome | biome: human gut; feature: human-associated habitat; material: faeces | place: Austria | collected 2013
GGGAACGAATGTGAGAGGCAAAACCCGAAAAGATTCAAAAAAGTGGCGTTAAGCCACTTTTTTGATTAGAATTTCAGTTTTTCCATGCGGTCGAACACCTCTTTTATGGTATCCAGGCTGCATGCGCAGACGAGACGTATGTACCCTTCCCCCGAAGCGCCGAAGGAAGAGCCGGGGGTGGCGAGTATGTGGCACTTTTCGAACAAAACGCCGCAGAACTCTTTGGAGCTGAGGCCTGTCTTTTCAATATTGGGGAAGACATAGAAGGTTCCGCCGGGCTGCCCCATGGAAAGATAGGGTATGTTCTTTATGCGCTCATAGGCGTAGAATACCCGCTCCTTATACCGGCTGATGTACTTATCCTGTATGTCGTTGCGAAGCTCCAGCGCCTTTATGGCGGCGCGCTGAGAGGGGGCGGGGGCTGTGTAAACGAGGGAGTTATTTATATGCATGGCAGCGCTGACTATATCGGGCGGCGCTATGGTGTATCCTATGCGCCAGCCCGTCATCATGAAGTTCTTTGAGAAGCTGTTCAGCGTGATGGTGCGTTTCATGGCGCCGGGGAAGGAGCAGATAGGCACGAAGGGGCCATTGAACATGTAGCGGGTGTATATTTCGTCCGCTACTATCAGAAGGTCGTGCTCCTCTGCAATGTTGTACAATAGCTTCAGCGTGTCAATGCCGTAGGCGGCCCCTGTAGGATTGCAGGGGTTATTGAATATGATGGCCTTGGTCTTTGGTGTGATAGCGGCGCGGAGCCTGTCCCCGTTTATGGCATAACCCTCCGAGCCATATGTGGGCACCTCTACGCATACGCCCCCTGATAGCTCTATCTGGCTGCGGTACATGGTGAAATATGGCGAAAACACAATAATTTCATCGCCGGGATCGAGCAGCGCCATCATGGTGAGCCCCATGCCCATGCAGCTGGAGGCTGTGACAAACAGGTTTTCCCGGGAAATATCGATGGAAAAGTCCTCTTTGTACGCCTTTATGACAGCATCTATCAGCTCCGGATCCCCCTTGGGGTCGCCATATTTGGTGTATCCCAGCCGGGCGTCCGAAAAGGCTGCGTCTATTATACGGCTGTCCGTGATGAAATCGGTATCGCCTATGCTCATGTCTATCACATCGCTATAGCGGCTCAATGCCTCCGTATCCAGAAAAAGGCCGCCTGAGATGTTCTGAAAGCGCTTTGCAATGTAGTTTTTCATATTATTTATCCTCTTATGCCTTGGGGTAGGGTACTACGGTGGAACCGTTGGGAATAAGCAATATGTCCTTATCCGCTATATCCGCCGCAGCGAGCAGAGCGGTCATATCGGTATATGCCTCTATGCCCATAGGGGCCAGCGATGAAGGGTCGGCGGTAGTCAGCAGCATTATCCTGTATTTTTCCGCCTGCTCGCAGTTCATGAAGAATATATAGCCGGGTATGGTGAAGCCGGCCTTCAGCTCCTCATAAAGCCTGCCTTCTTTAAGTGGCTTAAGCCAGTCGAAATACTGGGCGGGGCCTCCGCCCTCCACGGCCTCCATCAGCACTATCAGCGTGCCGCCGGCGTTCAGGCCGCTTTCCACGTTGTCTATGATCTTTGTACCCTGATAAAGGGACATATCCTTGGGATAGCCGCCGCAGCTGGTGATTATCACGTCCGCCTTTTTGACTATTGGCACCCTGTATATCTCGTCCACCCTATGGCATGCCAGCTGCCATGACTTCATGGGATCGCCCGAGATTATATGGGCAAGCTGCATATCCGCGTTCGTGACCAGGTTTATGCCGAAAAGGTTCTTTACCATAGCCGCTGCCTGGCACATGTCCTCGTTGAGGGGATTGCCGTCGGTCACCCCGTTGCCTATGAGTGGATTAGAGCGGGGGGCGAGCAGGTCCAGTGAGTGCAGATGGTTCTGCCGTATGGTTTCGAGGCCGCTTATGCCGGGCAATATGCTCTTGCGGCCGCCGCCATACCCAGCCATTACATGGTAGGTGCAGGCGCCCAGCATTATCACCTTGTCTGCATTTGCAGCGATGGGGTTTATGCGCACCTCCGTACCGAGGGAGGTGGTGCCTATATAGACAAGGTCCTTTGACTGACAGTCGTGGTTTACTACCCTGATCCTGTCGTAAACGCCGTCCGTCACCAGCGTGCGCAGTTCATTTTCGTCGCCGCCCGGGTGAGTGCCGTTGGCGATTATTATGGTGATGTTGTTTTGGTTCACATCGCACTTATCGGTCAGATAGCTGATTATGTGGGGCACCACAAGATCCTGCCTCATCCAGAAGCGGGACATGTCGCTGACTATGAGCGCCACCTTATCTCCTGGATTTACCCAGGATTCCAGAGGCTCGTGACTGACCGGCGAACTAAGCGTCGCGTAAAGGGCGGCCCTTATATCGTCGATCTTTGGAACGGGGGTGCCGTAAAGCTCTGTAACGTGTGCTTCATCAAGGGCGAAGGTGACGCTGCCCTTGCCGTATTTCAGGGTGTAGTCTTTCATGCTGCTCCTTTATTTTAGCTTCAGTGAGCGAAGATAAGCCTTTTGTCCGTCGGTTATCCTTCTGCTTTCGATGGATTTTTGTATGGCCTTGTTGTGGGTCCAGGCGTCCAGTCGGCGGTCCTCTATATAGGGAAGGGCCGCCTCGTACTGCTTGGCGAGGGCTGTAGCGAAAAACCATGCCGTCATCATGTTGATATAGTATTCCTCGCTGCGGATATCAGCCGCAAGTTCCAGCGCCTTCGGGGTGAAGTCTTTATCCAGAAAATGCTCCATCAGCATGCCGATGCCGAAGCGGACGGTGTAGGTCTCGCGGGAGGCCGTCCACTGTTTTATCTTTTCATAGAGCTCACCGCGGTGCTTGGCAAATACCTTTGGGCTCAGCATGTCGCATACCGCCCAGTTGTCGATATACGGCAGGAAGCGCTCGGTTTCGGCCATCGCCGAAGCATAGTCCCTGATGCGGCATATCAGCGCCCCGTGGAGGTTGTTTTCGTCGAAGTATTTATGGGGAAGCTCCGCCATAAACCGGGCTGCCTCGTCTGTGCCGTAAAGCTCCTTTGCCAAGGCTCTGATGGCCGGGGCGCGCACGCCTATTATGGCGTCTTTGCTTATATTTGGCGTCAGCCTTGCGGAAAAATCCCGGTATTTTGTATCCTGTAAGGTGAAAAGCCGTTCTGTGACCGTCATGTGTTTACCCTCCAAGGTGTGCTTTTGCGTATTATACCAGATGAGGCCCTATATGGAAAAATGCCCGAAAGGCGGTTTTCGGGCATTTGCTGCTTTTAAGCTACAGCACCTTTGAAAGGAAGCTCACAAGGCGCGGGCTCTCGGGGTGGGCGAAGAGCTCGCGGGAGGGCTTATCCTCTTCGATTATGCCGTCTGAAAGAAATATGGTGCGGTCGCTGACTTCGCGGGCGAAGCGCATCTCATGTGTAACGACTATCATGGACATGCCGTCGTCGGCGAGGGCCTTCATAACGTCCAGAACCTCGCCTACCATTTCGGGATCGAGGGCTGAGGTGGGCTCGTCAAACAGCATCACCTCGGGATTCATCATGAGCGCGCGGACTATTGCCACCCGCTGCTTCTGTCCGCCCGAAAGCTGGGCAGGGTAGGCTGTGAGCTTGTCTGCAAGGCCGACCCGGGTGAGCAGCTTTACCGCCTTTTCCTCGGCCTCGGCGGGAGACATCCCCTTTATCTTTACGGGGGCGGCAGTGAGGTTCCTGAGCACGTTCATGTTGTTGAAAAGGTTGAACTGCTGGAATACCATGCCTATCTTCTGGCGGTGCAGGTTTATGTCGGTCTTTTTGTCGCAGATGTTTACGCCATCGAATATTATCTCCCCGCTGGTGGGCTTTTCCAGAAGGTTAAGGCACCTTAGGAAGGTGCTCTTGCCGCCGCCGGAGGGGCCTATTATGGCGGCTACGCTGCCCCGCTCGAAGGTGGTGGATATATCCTTCAATACCTCCAGACTGCCGAAGGACTTACAGAGATGGTTTACCTGTATCATGGGGCTACTTTGTTCCATTGGACATCTTCCTTTCCATGAGGGATACGAACCTGCCGCTTATGAAGGTCATTATGAAGTAGAGTATGGCGGCAATGGCAAGCGTTTCGAGGCTTATGTAGGTCACGGCGATCACGTCCTTGCTGCGGAACATGAGGTCAGCTATGCCAATGACCGACACTATGGAGCTTTCCTTTATCACGGTCACGAATTCATTGCCCAGAGCCGGCAGTATATTCTTTACCGCCTGGGGCAGCACCACCATGGTCATGGTTTGGGACTGCCGGAAGCCCAGGCTCCTTGCGGCCTCGGTCTGGCCGTAATCCACCGCCTGTATGCCTGAACGTATTATTTCGGCAACATAGGCGCAGCTGTTCATGCTCATGGCGACTATGCCGGCGGCGAAGCGGGAAAAGTTGGGTATCCAGGATATATCCGGCAGCTTTATGCCGGTCATGGGCAGACCGTAGAATATGAACATGAGCTGAACCATAAGCGGGGTGCCCCGTATGAACTCGATGTATGCGGTGGCAAGGTAGCGCAGGGGCTTTACCTTGCTCATGCGGAGCATCGCCATGAGGGTACCGAATACTGTGCCGAGCAGCACGGAGAAGAAGGCGATGATGAGGGTGTTCTTTATGCCCTCCGCAAAGAAGGTATTATATCTTGTGAACAGGGTCCACATCCGTGTCAGGAATGCTATAAGTGCTGCCATTAGTGCGAGCCGCCTTTCTTTTTAGCTTGCTTAACTGGAAAAGCCGAACCCGGGGCGGTCAGGCCTCGGGCACGGCCGGTATGGTGAGCTTTTCCGGACTTTAGTCCATCTCAAGACCCATGGAGTCCGCGAGGGCTACCGCGTCGTCATATGCCTTCTGGAAGGAACCGTCAGAGGCGACCTTGGTAATCACTTCGTTTACGGCGGCTACGAAGTCCTCGTTGCCCTTTGCGATGACGGCGGCCTTGCCGTAGTTTACCTCGTTGGGGTCAAACTCGAAGGTGGCCAGGGCCAAATCGGGATTGCTCTTGATGAGGGCGTCCGCGACCGCGGAATCAACTACCAGAGCGGCGATGTTGCCGGCGGCAACCTCCATGCCCAGCTCGGGGTACTTGTCAAGCTCAAACAGCTCGCTGTCGCTCAGCACGTTCTTGATGAGCAGGGACTGCACGGTACCCTTCTGCGCACCGACCTTCTGGCCTGCGAAGCTCTCCTTGGTGGAGTAGGTGGCTTCGTTGCCCTTCTTTACTATAACGGCCTGGGGGCTCTTCTCGTATACTTCGGAGAAGTCGATGACCTGTGCCCTCTCCTCGGTAACGGTGAAGGCGGCTATGCCTATATCCACCTGGCTGGACTGAACGGCGGGGATTATGCCGTCAAAGCTCATATCGACTACCTCGAGCTCTACGCCCAGGGCATCGGCTATCTGCTGTGCAAGCCACATATCGCAGCCTGCGAAGTTGGCGTCCAGATCCTTGAACTCATAGGGGGCGTACTGGGCTTCGGTGCCTACAACCAGCTTGCCGCTTTCCTTGATCTTCTTCATTACGGGGCCTTCCTCGGCGGGGGCTGCGGCAGCTTCGGCGGCAGGAGCCTCGGTAGCGGGGGCGGCGGTTTCCTCTGCGGCGGGTGCGGAGCAGGCCGCCATGGACAGTACCATCAGGGCCGCGAGGGCCAGCGCAAACAGTTTCTTCATTGAATGTATCCTCCAATTTTAAAAAATTTATTTTACTTATTCAGCGGTGCGCTCTCTTGCTGAGCACATGATTTATTATACGCATAAAATCCGGTTTGTAAATACCTAAAATGCAAAAACATAAAATTTTTTTGATAAAATGTGCATAAATACATCCGGAAATGCATTTTTTAAGCTAATATGCAGCATAATTATGCAATAATGTTATGCATTATAACTTTTGCAGGACTATGGCGGTATTTTAACGGAATAATATTTAAGAAAATGCATAATTACTGTTTACAAAAGAACTTCCATAGAATATAATGCTAAAAGTTGTGATATAGGAAGGGGTTATGGTTGACTTTCGCACAAAACAGGCATTTTATATAGGTGAATGCTGGAAAAATTGGCTTATGCCCATTTTTGCGAAAAGTAATAACAAGTCCGGCAACTATAAGTGTTACTTATAAAACAAAACGACTAAGGAGGAACGCCGATGCAGCTTTTCAATGAGCTTTTCGGGAATGTGCTGAACTTTACCTGGCAGCAGGGAGTTATGATCGTAATAGGCTGCGCCCTTATATGGTGCGCGATAAAGCGGGAGATGGAGCCCGCGCTGCTCTTGCCCATGGGCTTTGGGGCGATACTCGTAAATCTGCCCTTTGTCAATACCGAGGCCATAGAGACGATGTTCAACGCGGGCATAGCGACCGAGCTTTTCCCGCTGCTGCTGTTCATAGGCATAGGCGCCATGATAGACTTTGGGCCTTTGCTTTCCAACCCAAAGATGATGCTCTTTGGCGCGGCGGCTCAGTTCGGTATATTCTTTACTCTTGGAATGGCGGTGCTGCTGGGCTTTGAGCTGAAGGACGCCGCAAGCATAGCCATAATAGGTGCTGCGGACGGTCCCACCAGCATATATGTGGCGAACTACTTCAAGTCCAACTATCAGGGAGCCATAATGGTGGCGGCATACAGCTACATGGCGCTGGTGCCCATAGTCCAGCCGCCTGTGATAAAGCTCTGCACCACACAAAAGGAGCGGCGCATACGCATGCCCTACAATCCCAAGGCGGTGTCTCAGACCACCCGCATACTGTTCCCTATATCCGTTACAGTCATAGCAGGCACCATAGCCCCCAAGAGCGCGGAGCTTATAGGCTTCCTGATGTTTGGCAACCTTATACGTGAATGCGGCGTGCTTGGCAGCCTGTCAGAGACCGCGCAAAAGGATCTTGCAAATCTCATCACACTTGTGCTGGGCCTGTCCGTTTCCTTCCGCATGAAGGCTGAGATGTTTGTCACCCTTGAGACGCTGGTGATACTGGCGCTGGGTCTTGTTGCGTTTATATTCGACACGGTGGGCGGCGTGATGTTCGCCAAGGTGCTGAACCTGTTCTCCAAGAACAAGATCAACCCCATGATAGGTGCAGCCGGCATATCGGCATTCCCCATGTCCAGCAGGGTAGTGCATAAGATGGGGCGCGAGGAGGATCAGGGCAACTTCCTGCTGATGCACGCTGCAGGCGCAAATGTCAGCGGCCAGATAGCATCGGTAATAGCCGGCGGATTGGTCATAACCCTCATAGAGAACGTCATAGCGGGCATGTAAAGGAGGAAGAAGTATGTTTGATCTGCATTTTGACCCTCAGGCTTTGGTAAACGTGCTGCCGGTGCTGGGCAAGGGCATTCTCGGCGTGTTTGCCGTGATCTGCGCAATATGGGCGCTGGTGGCCATCATGAACAGGAATGCCGGGAAATAATGAGGCTTTAAATCGAAGGGGCGGAAATGAACTGCCCCCCTTTTGATTTACTTTATTATCTCCAGTTCGTCCCCGGGCCTTACGGAGCCCTCCTTGAGCACCTTTACGAATATGCCCTCCCTCGGCATGACGCAGTCCCCTGCCGCCTTGCGTATGGCGCAGTCATAATGGCACTCCTTGCCTATCTGGGTAACCTCGCATATGGCATCTGGGCCTAGCCTGAGCCTCGTTCCCACCGGCAGCTCATAGAGACATATGCCTTCGGTGAGTATGTTTTCGGCGAATGCGCCGGGGGTGAGCTTGAAGCTTATCTTCTCCTGCAACTTGGCTGCGCTCTCGGCGCCCAGCAGGCTCACCTGGCGATGCCAGTTGCCGGCATGGGCGTCGCCCACTATGCCGTGGTCCACTTTGAGCAGTATTTCCGGCACCTCGTGTTTCTGTGTGCCCTTCTTTTCGGATATGCAGACTGCCAGTATCTTAGCCATTCTGATGACGCTCCTTATGCTCATGGCCGTTGTGGGAAGAGCATTCCCCCGACCAGCCGCGCAGTATCTGTATGCCGTGCTTCAGGGCGGGCAGCACCGCAGTAAGGCATTCCTTCGCCGCCTTTTCGCTGCCGGGGCAGTTGATTATAAGAGTATCCCCCCGAATTCCCGCAGCCTCCCGCGAAAGGCAGCCCCGGGGAGTTATGCGCATAGATTCGGCCCTCATGGCCTCGGGTATGCCGGGGACCTCCCGCTGTATGACGGCCTTTGTGGCCTCGGGGGTGATGTCTCGCTTGGAGAAGCCTGTGCCGCCGGTGGTGACGATAAGGCAGGGACTTAGCCTGTCGGCGCATATGGTGAGCTCGGTCATTATCTTTTCCATGTCGTCCGGTACGAGAGAGGTGCTTATGACTTCGTAGCCGTCCTCTCTGAGCAGCTTGACGAGGGCCGGTCCGGAGGTATCCTCCCTGAGCCCGGCAAAGCCCTTGTCGCTTACGGTTATGACTGCCGCGGTATAACGGTTTTCCATATTATTCCTCCCTGTTGAATTCGCCGGATTTTCCACCCACCTTATGCATAAGGCAGATGCTTTCGATAACTATATCCCGCTGCGCCGCCTTGCACATATCGTAGATAGTGAGGGCGGCTATGCTTGCTGCCGTCATGGCCTCCATCTCAACGCCTGTGGGGCCGGTGCATTTCGTCGTGGCGAATATGTCTATTGTGTGGTTTTCGTCGTCCAGCTCAAAGCTTATGTCTGCGCCGGTCAGGGCTATGGGATGGCACATGGGTATAACGTCCGGGGTGCGTTTTGCGCCCATTATGCCGGCTATCTGTGCGGTGATGAGCACATCCCCCTTTTTTATGCCGCCGGACTTTACGAGTGCGTAGGTATCGGCATTGAGAAGCACGCGGGCTTTGGCTGTGGCGGTGCGGAGGGTATCCACCTTTTCGGACACGTCTACCATGCGGGCCCGGCCCTGATGGTTAAAGTGGGTGAATTCCATGTTATCCTCCTATACGGTTCATGTCGCGGGCAGACCCGGATCTGTCAGAATAGGAAAGGGCGCAGTGGCGCTCCGGCTTGCGGGATACGGCAAATTCTATCCGCTCCTTCAGCGCATCGCCGTGAAGTCCCCTTAGGGGTATCTCCTCGGCAGAGTGCAGGCAGGGCTTGAGGCAGCCGTCCGCCGTAAGCCTGAGCCTGTTGCAGCCGGAGCAAAAGTGGTCGCTGAGGGGGCTTATCAGCCCTACCGTGCCCTTTGCGTCGGGCAGCCTGTAAAGCCGGGCTACGCCGCCGTCGCTCTGAACGGGCTCAAGCTCCGGAACTCTCTCCAGAACGGTGCGCATGGGCAAATACGCTTCCCTGTCAAATGGGTAAGTATGGCCAATGGGCATGAGCTCTATGAAGCGCACCTGATAGGACTTTTGCTTGGTAAGCTCTACAAGGCGGGGTATCTCGCAGTCGTTAAAGCCGCCTATGAGAACTGTGTTCAGCTTGATATTTGTAAAGCCGGCCTCCTCCGCGGCGGCTATGCCGGCGAGGGCGTCGTCAAGGCTGCCTATCCTGGTTATTTGATGATACTTATCGGGATCCAGAGTGTCGAGGCTTATGTTCAACCGCATCAATCCTGCGGCCTTAAGCTCTCTTGCCATCTCCGGCAGCAGCAGGCCGTTGGTGGTCATGGCAAAATCCTTCACTCCGGAAAGCCCGCTTATGCTGCGGCAAAGTTCGATTACGCCCTTCCGCACCAGAGGCTCGCCCCCTGTAAGGCGTACCTTGCTGAAGCCCATTTCTACGGCGGTCCGGATTATCTCATATATATCCTCGAGGCTGAGGATATCCCTGTGGGATTTTTTGTCAATGCCCTTTTCCGGCATGCAGTAGCGGCAGCGCAGGTTGCACCTGTCCGTCAAGGATACGCGAAGATAGTTGATATTGCGGCCAAAACTGTCTGTCATTCAGGCACCCCGGAGATTATTATTATATTCAATTGTAGCACGGCCCATCGTCGAATACAACCGATATACTTGCAAATCCCAAACGCTTGGTGTATAATTTGATTATGCGTTATTTATAGGTGAGAATAACGAGAACACGATGTCAGAGGAAGAAACACATGAAGCTTGTCAGAACAGAGAACGCCGTGGGCTGCGTGCTGTGCCACGACATAACCCAGATAATAAAAGGAGTTACAAAGGACGCGGTGTTCCGCAAGGGACACATAGTCCGACAAGAAGATATCCCCGTGCTGCTCAGCGTAGGCAAGGAGCACCTCTACGTATGGGAGAGCGACGAAAATACCCTGCATGAAAACGACGCGGCGGAGGTACTCCGGGATATATGTATGGGGGAAAATATGCACCCCACGGAGCCCAAAGAGGGCAAGATAGAGCTGATAGCGGATATAGACGGGCTGTTCATAGCGGATATCCAAAAGCTCAGGGAGGTGAATTCCTTAGGCCGAATGATGATAGCCACACGCTCCTCAGGCTTTCCGGTAAAGGCGGGAGATAAGCTCTGCGGAACGAGGATAATACCCCTCGTAATAGAAAAGCAGGCAATGGAGCGGGCGAAAGCCGCGGCGGGGGATAAGCCCATACTCCGCCTTCTGCCCATAAAGCCCAAGAAATACGGCGTGGTGACTACCGGCAGCGAGGTGCTGAAGGGCATAATACAGGACACGTTCACTCCGGTTATAGATGAAAAAATGGGGGAATACGGCTGCCACATGATAGCCCACTCCACACCGGGCGATGACGACAGGGCTATTACCGCCGCCATAAAGCAGATGATAGCGGATGGGGCAGAGATGGTCATATGCACCGGGGGTATGAGCGTGGACCCGGACGACCGGACGCCTCTCGCCATACGCAACAGCGGCGGACGTGTTGTTACATACGGCGCGCCGGTGCTGCCCGGAGCAATGTTCCTGCTTTCATACAATGAAAACGGAATACCGGTATGCGGCCTTCCGGGCTGTGTTATGTACGCCAAACGCACCATATTTGACATAGTGCTGCCCTATCTTCTCGCGGATGAGCCGGTGACAGCGGAGCTGCTCAGCGGCCTCGGCAACGGCGGCCTCTGCCTCAACTGCAAGGTCTGCCACTATCCCAACTGCGGCTTCGGCAAGGGCGCATGATACGGACGCGAAGGTGTTTTGTATATACTTTATTTAAATACAAAAGGAGAAATGAGAGATGAGGAAGCTTTTTGCATTATTGATTGCTGCCGCAATGGTGCTTAGCCTTACCGCCTGCGCCGCCCCCGCAGCCGATGAACCCGCCCCCGCCACCGAGGAGACGGCTGCGCCCGAAGAGACCGTTCCCGAGGCGGAGCCCGTGGAGCTGATAGTATTCGCCGCCGCCTCAATGACGGAGACCATGAACCAGATAGCGGAGCTGTATAAGGCCAAGGCGCCCAACGTGACGCTTACCTATAACTTCGATTCCTCCGGTACCCTGAAGACCCAGATACAGGAAGGCGCCGAGTGCGACCTGTTCATTTCCGCTGGCCAGAAGCAGATGAATCAGCTCGACATCACCGCCGACCCAGAAGTGAACACCGACAAGCTGGACTTCGTGCTTGAGGGCACCCGCATAAACCTGCTTGAGAACAGGGTCACTCTGTGCGTACCCGAGGGCAACCCCAAGGACATCAAGAGCTTTGACGACCTGGCCGATAAGCTGAAGGAGGGCTCTGTTCTTATGGCGATGGGCAACAGCGACGTTCCCGTTGGCCAGTACACCCAAAAGATACTCGCTTTCTACGGCCTTGACGAAGAGAAGCTGGCCAAGGACGGCGTTATCACCTACGGCACCAACGTAAAGGAAGTCACTACTCAGGTAACTGAAGCTTCCGTCGACTGCGGCGTTGTATACTGCACCGATGCCTTCAGCGCAGGGCTCACTCCCGTGGATTACGCCACAAAGGAAATGTGCGGCCAGGTCATTTATCCCGCCGCCGTGCTGAACGTGAGCAAGAATCAGGAGGCTGCCAAGGAGTTCCTGGCATACCTCCAGACCGATGAAGCCATGAAGGTATTCGAGGCGGTAGGCTTCGCGCCTGTGGCGTAAGCTATGGATTGGTATCCGCTTTACAATTCTCTTAGAATAGCCGCAATAAGCTGCGTGCTGGTGTTTTTTGCGGGCATTTTTGCAGCTTATTACGTGGCAAGGCTTCCACGCGCCGTAAAGGGCATACTGGATGTCATACTGACTCTGCCAATGGTGCTGCCGCCTACGGTAGTAGGTTATTTCATACTTCTGGCCTTTGGCGCCAAGCGCCCCCTGGGCATATTCCTCGCCCAGTACGGCATCAAGTTCGTAATGACGTGGTACGGCGGCGTGCTGGCTGCTGCGGTTGTGGCATTTCCTCTCATGTATCGCACAGCCAGGGGAGCCTTTGAGAGCTTTGACGATACCCTGGCGTATTCCGCTCAGACCCTCGGCCTCTCGAACACATACATATTCTGGCGCATAAGGATGCCCTACTGCCGCCAGGGCATATTGGCGGGCACGGTGCTGGCCTTTGCGCGGGCGCTGGGCGAATATGGCGCAACAAGCATGCTCATAGGCTACACCCCCGGCCGCACCGCCACCATATCCACCACGGTTTACCAGCTGTGGCGGACGAATGACGAGGCGGGGGCCTTCTTCTGGGTTATGGTGAACCTCGGCATATCCGCCGTGGTGCTGCTCATAGTCAACATGCTGGAGCGCAGAACCAAGGGAGGCAGAGCATGAGCCTTATAGTTGACATAAAAAAGCGGCTTGGTTCCTTCAGCCTTTCCGCACAGCTGGAAGCGGGGGAGGGAGTCACGGGCATACTGGGCTCCTCCGGCTGCGGCAAGAGCATGACACTTAAGTGCATCGCAGGCATAGAACGGCCGGACAGCGGACACATAGAGCTGGACGGCGTGGTGCTCTACGACAGCAGAAAGCGCATAGACCTTCACCCCCAGCAGCGCAGGGTGGGTTATCTTTTTCAAAATTACGCCCTGTTTCCCAATATGACTCTCAGGCAGAATATACTCTGCGGCCTCAGGAACCAGCCTGATAAAGCTCAGCGGGTAAAAGAGGCGGACGATATGATAGCCATGATGGGCCTTCAGGAGCTGGAAAAGCACAGGCCATACCAGCTTTCAGGCGGCCAGCAGCAGCGGGCGGCGCTGGGCAGGATACTGGTGAACAAGCCAAAGCTTCTGATGCTGGACGAGCCTTTTTCCGCGCTGGATACATACCTTCGGGAGCGGCTTCAGGCGGAGATGCGGGAGTTGCTCAAAAGCTACGGCGGCCCGGTCCTGCTCGTTACGCACAGCAGGGACGAGGCTTACAGACTTTGCCGGAGTATCGCTGTGATGGATAAAGGAAGTACGACCCCCCCGCGCCCAACAAAGGAGCTTTTCGAGGATCCCCATACCGTAGCCGCCGCAAGCCTTACCGGCTGCAAAAACATATCAAAGGCGGAGAAACGGGGAGAGCACCAGCTGTATGCCGTAGACTGGGGCGTTACCCTCAGCACCGCGGCGGAGCTTCACGACGGGCTTTGCGCCGTCGGCGTGCGGGCGCACGACATACATGAGGACGAGCCCGCCAACAGGCACGCAATAGCCTGCGCCCAGGCGATAGAGGGCCCCTTCGAGCTGACGCAGCCCTTCACGTTCGCGTGCCAAGGGGATAAAAAAATGCTCCTCTGGGTAAAGCTGCAAAGGCGCGAGCCGTATAGCGCCCCCAAGGAAGTGGGCATAGCGCCGGATAAGGTGCTGCCGCTGTACGAAAAATAAATAAAGCAAAAAGCCGGTGGACTAAGCCGGCTTTTTGCTTTAGGGGGAGAAATCTTATGGATGGAGTTATTATCTTGCAGCGGTTTCCCTTCTGCGATTATTATAATACACGAAGATTGCGGCGGAAAAATGCAGAATTCATGTACGATCGGTAAAGTAAGTATTAACAAACCGTGTACAAAACAGAAAATCACAAAACAAAAAGCCGGTGGACTAAGCCGGCTTTTTGTTTTTAGGGGGAGAAATCTTTATGGATGGAGTTACTATCTGCAAGTTCTTTCCTTCTGTGATTGTTATATTACCAGCAAAATGTGGCGAGAAAATGCAGATTAAGTGTACAATCGGTAAAGTAGGTATTAAAAAAGATTGAATAGGGCTTTTGGCCCTTCTACTTCAATATAGCCTCCTTTACGGCGCTGGCAAGCTCGGCGGGCGTTTCGCCCCGGGCTGCATTTATGCCAAGCGCTTCCGCCCAGCTCACATTTTTGATGACGGCGGCCGGGAAGCCCCCTAACAGCCTGTTCCTATACTCCTGCTCCTGAGCCATGAACCGCTCAAAGTCGTCCACCCTTATGAGCCGCAGGGCGATCCCTTGTACGGCGAGGTACATGGCGGCCTTCCTGGCAAGCTCCTCCTGGGCAGCGTCAAAAAGCAGCGCCCCGTCGCGTAAGCCCTTGTGTGGGTCGGCTATGATGTACGCCCCCTTATGCATGTCTTCCTTTGGTGTAACGTAGCAGCTGTCCATAAAAACCTCCTAATCAGAGTTTCGAAAAAGTGGCTAAAGACCACTTTTTCGAGTTTTTTTCGGTTTTTGCCTCTCACATCCGTTCCCGGGCGGCAAAACCCGCAAAGTACAAAAACCTTCGGTTTTTATCCGTTTTGACGCACATGTCGCCAAAGCCGGAATAAACTTAAGGGGCTGTGGCCCCTTAACAACCCTGGGGATTCTTTCGACAGACTAAAAACGCAGCGTGTAA
>OLSA01002256.1_pt1 | contig 14688 bp, 13 predicted proteins | sample 1672731 | NCBI WGS metagenome assembly OLSA01 (sample SAMEA3136718, study PRJEB25190) | human gut metagenome | biome: human gut; feature: human-associated habitat; material: faeces | place: Austria | collected 2013
CCGGCGCGGCAAGACCTATGATGCAATCATCATGGACCCACCCAGCTACGGACGCGGCCCGTCCGGCGAGGTCTGGAAGCTGGAGGAGAATCTGTATCCGTTCGTGGATCTCGTCAGCCGTGTACTCTCCGATGATCCGCTGTTTTTTATCATCAATTCGTATACGACGGGGCTGGCCCCGTCCGTTATGCGCTATCTGACGGAGACAATCGTCTCGAAGAAATACGGCGGCTATACCCAGTCTGACGAACTGGGCTTGCCGGTGCGCGATACGGGCCTTGCCCTACCGTGCGGCGCGACCTGCCGCTGGACAAAGGAGAAACCATGACCACAGCGATCCAAGTAAACGATCTGCACTATACTTACGAAGGACAGGACGGCGGCGAGACGCACATCGTCTTTGACGGCCTGAACCTGTCCATTGAGCAGGGAAGCTTTGTTGCCGTGCTCGGGCATAACGGCTGCGGCAAATCGACGCTGGCCAAGCATTTTAACGCGATTCTTCTGCCCGCAGGCGGCAGCGTAATGGTATACGGCATGGATACAAAGGACGAGGCGCTTCTGCTTGCCGTCCGGCAGCATGTGGGCATGGTCTTCCAGAACCCGGATAACCAGATCGTGTCCAATGTCGTAGAAGAAGATGTTGCGTTTGCTCCGGAAAATCTCGGCGTTGCTTCGCAGGAGATCCGGCAGCGCGTCGATGATGCCCTCAAGGCAGTCGGCATGTACGACTACCGTACTTATGCCCCGCAGCTTCTGTCCGGCGGCCAGAAGCAGCGTGTGGCTATCGCGGGCGTTCTTGCTATGCAGCCGCAGTGCGTCGTGCTTGACGAGCCGACCGCCATGCTCGACCCGCAGGGACGGCGCGAGGTGCTCGATACTGTCGAGCGACTGAACCATGAGACCGGCATGACGGTCATTCTGATTACCCATCACATGGACGAGGCTGCGCGCGCAGACCGTGTGATTGCCATGTCCGAGGGCCGGATCGTCGCCGACGGAACGCCGCAGGCGGTTTTCGCGCAGGAGCCGCTGCTGCGCAGCGTCGGCCTTGACGTGCCGCAGACCGAGCAGCTTTTGCTGGAACTGAAGCGGCGCGGCATTGATATTCCGACCGACGCGCTGACGCCGGAGGCCTGCGCGCAGCTGCTCCGGCAGCGCATCGCGCGCAGCTGAACCAGAACACCCGGAGGAAGAAGCCTTGACGCCTATTTTAGAGATACAGAAGCTTTCCCATATCTACAGCCCGGATACGCCGTTTGAACACGCGGCGCTTTCGAACGTCGATCTGACGATCAGCCGGGGCGAGTTCGTCGGCCTCATCGGCCATACCGGCTCCGGCAAATCCACGCTGGTGCAGCATATGAACGGCCTTCTGAAGCCGACGTCCGGCCATGTGCTGTTTGACGGCCGCGACATCTGGGAGGACCCCAAGTTCACCCGCCAGATCCGCTTCCGCGTCGGTCTGGTGTTCCAGTACCCGGAATATCAGCTGTTTGAGGAGACTGTCTACGCCGATATCGCCTTCGGCCCGAAAAACATGGGCCTTTCCAAAGACGAGATCGACGCGCGTGTCCGCCGTGCGGCGGGCTTTGTCGGCATTTCCGAGGCGGAGCTTGCCAAATCCCCGTTCGATCTGTCCGGCGGACAGAAGCGCCGCGCGGCCATCGCGGGCGTGATCGCCATGGAGCCGGACGTGCTCATTCTCGACGAGCCGACGGCGGGACTTGACCCCGCAGGCCGTGAGAGCATTCTCAAAAATATCCGCGATTATCAGGCCGCGCAGCAAGCGGCTGTTGTGATGGTCAGCCACTCGATGGAGGAGATCGCCTCCAACGTTGACCGCCTGATCGTCATGGAAAAGGGAACCGCCGTCATGACCGGCGCACCGTCCGAGGTCTTTTCCCACGCGGCGGAGCTTGTCTCCATGGGTCTGAATGTGCCGTGCATGACGCAGGTGCTGCTGCGGCTGCAGCAGCTCGGCGTGAACGTCCCGGCCTCGGCCTATACGGTCGAGCAGGCGGCAGATCTTCTCGAACCGCTTCTGAAGGGGGGCGCGCAGATATGCTGAAGGACGTGACCCTCGGCCAGTTTTTCCCCGGCCAGACCCCCATCCACAAGCTTGACCCCCGCACGAAGCTCGTGCTCGTGATCGTCTATATCGTCGCGCTGTTCCTCGCGAAATGGTTCGTTTCCTATGCAGCTATCGCTGCATTTCTTGCGCTTGTCATTGCCATGAGCCAGATACGGCTGAAGGTTGTGCTCAAAAACCTCAAGCCGCTTCTGTTCATCATCATCCTGACCGCGCTTTTGAACCTGTTTTACGGACAGGGGGAACCAATTGCGCAGTTCTGGATCTTCAAAATCACAAAATCCGGCATTCAGAACGCCGTTTTCATGGTGCTTCGCATTTCCCTGCTCGTGGCCGGAACATTTATGTTAACCTATACAACCTCGCCGATCGCGCTGACGGACGGGCTGGAAAGCCTGCTGTCGCCGCTTAAAAGGCTGCACGCGCCGGTGCATGAGCTTTCCATGATGATGTCCATCGCTCTGCGCTTTATCCCCACGCTTATTGAGGAAACCGACAAGATCATGTCGGCGCAGAAGGCCAGAGGTGCGGATTTTGAATCCGGCAACCTCCTCAGCCGCGCCAAGGCGCTCGTGCCCATTCTTGTGCCGCTGTTCATCAGCGCGTTCCGCCGGGCCGACGAGCTTGCGACCGCCATGGAATGCCGCTGCTACCACGGCGGCGAGGGCCGCACGAAGCTCTCCGAGCTGCACTATCAGAAGCGCGATTTCCTCGCCTACCTCTCCGGCGCAGCCCTCCTCGCCGTCATGATCGTCCTGCGGCAGCTTGGCCTGTAACAAAAGGCTCCCCTGAAAGGTTGCAGCAGGCAGACACAAAAAGTAAAGGCCCGATGCGAATCCGTACTGTATCTACCCAATGAGTTGTAGGGGCCGATGCCCACATCGGCCCGATGAGAAGTTACGAATTCGCCGAAGATTACCGTAAAAACGATGCAATCTGCCGGGCCGATGTGGGCATCGGCCCCTACAAGCGCCCTCCTATTTCCACCGCTCACACTCAGATGATAAGGAAGTATCCTATGCGCAACATCGCCCTGACGCTCAAATATCTCGGCACAGCCTATCACGGCTGGCAGGTGCAGAAGACGGTCACGACCGTCGGCCAGACGCTGGAAGAGGCGGCGGCGGCCGTCGTCGGCCATCCGGTGCATATGACCGGCTGCGGCCGCACGGACGCAGGCGTTCACGCACGCGTCTATGTCGCCAATTTCCGCACTTCCGCCCGCATTCCGTGTGACCGCATCCCGTATGCGCTCAACACGCACCTGCCGGAGGATATCGTCGTGACAAACGCGATGGAGGTGCACGAGGACTTCAACGCCATCGGCTCCTGCGTCAAAAAGGAATATACGTATCTGATCTATAATTCCGGCATCCGCGATCCGTTTTATGTCAACCGTGCATGGTTCTACCCCAAGCATCTGGACGAGACAGTCATGCAGCGCGCGGCGGACTGCTTCATCGGCACGCACGACTTCGCCGCCGTCCGCTCGGTCGGCACGGATGTCAAATCCACCGTGCGCACGGTTTATGATTACAAGGTCGAGCGCGACGGCGATCTCATTTCGCTGCGCGTCAGCGCCAACGGCTTTCTTTATAATATGGCCCGTGCCATGGCGGGCACCTGCGTCTATGCCGCCGAAGGAAAGTTCCCGCCGGAGGCCGTCGCGCAGATCCTCCTGAACGGCGACCGCACGGCGGCGGGGCCGACCGTCCCGCCCGGCGGGCTTTACATGACGCAGCTCTGGTATGATGACGGAAAGGCGGTTTTCCATGTCGGATAATATCTCGCAGCTGCATCCGCAGAAGCATCCGGGCCTAGGAAAGCGGATCGCCGTGTTTGCGGTCCTGCTCGTGTTTGTCACGGGCGGCGTGGCGGCCTATGTGTTCCGCGACCGGCTGAATCTGGACGCGCTGCAGCGCTACGTGCGCTATCTGAACGTCTCCGAGGACAGCAAAACGGGCCGATTCGTCTACGACGAAAGCAACTCCAACCGCTATGCCGGGCTGTCCGGCGGGCTGTCCGTCGCCTCCGCGACGGGCCTGAGTCTTTACGATAAGGACGGCGTGGAGACAGCCTCCATTCAGGCGTCCATGTCCGCGCCAGTTTTAAAGACCGGCGGTGACCTCGCGCTGGCCTACGACACCGGCGGCAATACGCTGGAGGCCGCCAGCCAGAAACGCGGCTCCGTCCTGCACGTTTCATCCCAGAAGCCGATTCTGGACGCGGATATTGCGTCTGACGGCAGCATCTGCTATTTATCCAGTGAGTCAGGCTATCGCGCCGTGCTCTATGTCTACAACAGCCAGCAGGCGCTGATCTACCGCTGGCTCTCGTCGAGCCAGTATTTCATGCGCTGCACCGTCTCCTCCGGCGCAAAATACGCCGCCGCTGCCGCCCTCGGGCAGGAGGACGGGATGTTCCAGTCCTCCGTCGTCCTCTTCCGGACGGATTCGGAGGAAATTCTCCGCACCATCCCCATCGGAAATGCCCTGATTTACGATCTGCATTTCCTGCCCGGAAACACGCTCTGCGTCCTGTGTGAAGACGCGCTGTATTTCTATGAGCTGGACGGCCAGTGCCTCGGCAGCTACGCCTTTGAGGACGCCTATCTCAAGGACTACACGCTGGACGGAAACGGCTTCGTCACGCTCGTCATGAATCTCTATAAGGCCGGAAACGGCTATACCGCCCTGACCGTCGGGTATGACGGGACAGTGCTCGGCACGCTTCCAATCAGCGAGCAGATTCTGGACATTTCCGCTTCGGGCAAGTATCTCGCCCTCCTGACGAGCGGCGCGCTTTCCATTTACGATCAGAATCTCACGGAATACGCCGTTTCCGACAACACGACCGGCGCGTCCAGCGCCGTCATGCGCGAGGACGGCTCTGCCATTCTCCTGGCCAACGGCCATGGGACGCTGTATGTCCCGTAAATAATTTTCCAAAAAACGTTTACAATTCTGCAAAGATACGACGGCCTGCCTGTGATATACTTTTCAGAAGGAAACACGATAAGGAGAAGCCTTTTATGAAACCGACCCTGTGCTCAAGATGCAAAAAGAATCTTGCAGTCGTTTTTATAACGAAAATCGACGGTGGAAAGACCGTCAACGAGGGCCTCTGCCTCAAATGCGCAAAGGAGATGGGCATCAAGCCCGTCGACGATATGATCGAACGCATGGGGCTTTCAGAGGATGACCTCGAAAATCTCAACGGCGAAATGACCGAGGCCATGAACGGCCTTGAGAGCCTGCTCAGTCAGGGCCATGACGCGGAGGACGGCAGCGAGGACGACGAGGCTGACAGCCAGACCGCCACGTTCCCCTTCCTCAACAAGCTCTTTGGCGCCGCCGGTCAGGGGCAGGACAACACGCCTGCCGTCCCGGAGCCGGAAAAAACCGAGAGCCGCCAGCGCTCCGGTGACAAGCCGAACCCCAAGAACAAAAAGCACAAATTCCTCGACACCTACTGCCAGAATCTGACGCAGAAAGCGCGTGACGGCAAGCTTGACCGCATCATCGGCCGCGAGGAGGAGACGGAGCGCGTCATTCAGATCCTCAACCGCCGCCAGAAGAATAACCCCTGCCTCATCGGCGAGCCGGGCGTCGGCAAGACTGCCATCGCCGAGGGCCTTGCGCAGAAGATCGCCGACAAGGACGTTCCGTATAAGCTCCAGAACAAGGAGGTCTATCTCATGGACCTCACGGCCCTCGTCGCGGGCACGCAGTTCCGGGGGCAGTTTGAAAGCCGTATGAAGGGCCTCATTGAAGAGGTCAAAAAACTCGGCAATATTATTCTGGTCATTGACGAGGTGCATAATCTCGTCGGCGCAGGCGATGCAGAGGGATCCATGAACGCCGCCAATATCCTCAAGCCCGCGCTTTCGCGCGGCGAGATCCAGGTCATCGGCGCGACGACCTTCAACGAGTACCGCAAACACATCGAAAAGGACGCCGCGCTTGAGCGCCGCTTCCAGCCCGTCACCGTCGCCGAGCCAACCATTGAACAATCCATTGCCATCATCCGCGGCATCAGCCATTATTATGAGACGTTCCACGGCGTTGTGATCTCCCCGGAGATTGCGCGGCAGGCCGTCCTGCTCTCCGAGCGCTATATCACTGACCGTTTCCTGCCGGATAAGGCCATTGACCTCATCGACGAGGCATGCTCGGACGTGAACCTCAAGAATAAGAACATCGGCCGGCTCGAAGCGCTCAAAAAAGAGCGCGCCGATTATGATCTGGAGCTTTCCATGCTCACGGAGAACGCCGAAAAGACGCAGGACGATTACGCCCGCATGGCGGAGCTGCGCAGCCGCAACCTGCAGCTCGATTCCGAGATCACGGAGCTGGAAAAGCTGCCGAAGCCCACGCTGACCATCGACAATCTGGCCCGCATCATCGAGCTCTGGACGAAGATCCCCGCCAGCAAGATCCGCGCGCAGGAATACGAGCAGCTTTTGAACCTCGACGCAGAACTCAAAAAGCATATTGTTGGGCAGGACGAGGCGATTGCCTCCGTCGTGTCCGCCATCCGCCGCTCCCGCGTCGGCATTCAGGTCAAAAAGCACCCGGTTTCGTTTATCTTCGTCGGCTCGACCGGTGTCGGCAAGACGGAGCTGGTCAAGCGCCTTGCCAGCGAGATGTTTGAATCGGTCGAATCGCTCATCCGGCTCGATATGTCCGAATACATGGAAAAGCACAGCGTTTCGAAGATCATCGGCTCGCCCCCCGGCTATGTCGGCTATGACGAGGCCGGTCAGCTGACCGAAAAGATCCGCCGCCGCCCGTATTCCGTCATCCTGTTTGACGAGCTGGAAAAGGCCCATCCGGACGTGCTGAATATCCTGCTGCAAATTCTCGATGATGGCCGCATCACCGACGCGCAGGGCCGGGTCGTCAACTTTGAGAACACGATCATCATCATGACCTCCAACGCAGGCTCCAATCAGAAGGGCGGCAGCGTCGGCTTTGGCCGCAGTCTGACCGAGCAGTCGAAGGAGAAGGCCATGAAGGCGCTGGGCGAGTTCCTGCGCCCTGAATTCATCAACCGTGTCGACGAGATCGTCTGCTTCAACCAGCTGAGCGAGGACAATTTCCGCGGCATCGCGGACATCATGCTCGCGGAGCTGCAGCAGTCGCTGGAGGGCCGCGGCATTGCATTCACGTGGGACGAGAGCGTCAAGGATTATCTCGTCAAAAAGTCCTACTCCGTGGCCTACGGCGCGCGCAACCTCCGCCGCGCCATCCAGACCGACCTCGAAGACCCCATCGCCGAGCGTATCATCAAAAGCTATGTCGACCCCTTCCGCTCTATCAAAGCGACCTGCGAGGACGGAACGATCAAGCTGGAAACCATATAATCAAAAATGCGCCTGACGGAGCCGCCGGGCGCATTTTTTCGGCTGGCCAGGCAGTACGGATTTGCCCAGAGGCGCCTGTACAGACCGACGAAAAGCCGCCGGCATGGCTGCCGGCGGCTTTCCTTGAGAGAAAAAGAGAAAAGAGAGGAGAAATGGATGAATGTCTATTTAAAAGGCTGCTGTTGGCTCTCCACGAAGATTTCCGTGAAGCAGCTTCCTTATGCTCCAAGGATACCGGATTTTGGCCGGTTTGTGGTGAACAGTTTGTAAACGAAGTATAAAGAAATCCTGAAATTCCGCAGCTGCAACCGGCAGTTGACAGATTTTCCGGCAAACTTGCTGGCGTGCAACCGCATGATCTCGTAGAATAGCGGCATCGATCCCAAATCACAGGAGGAAGAAAACCATGATCTTTGCAGACAAATTGATCGCCCTGCGGAAAAAGGCGGGCTGGTCGCAGGAGGAGCTTGCGCAGCAACTGAATGTTTCGCGGCAGTCCGTATCCAAATGGGAGGGCGCGCAGTCCGTCCCCGACCTTGATAAGATCGTCCAGCTGAGCCGCATCTTCGGCGTCAGCACAGATTACTTATTAAAGGATGAACTGGAGGAGCAGGAGCCTGCGCCCAGCCTTCCCGAGCAGCCGCAGCGCCGCCGCGTGAGCATGGAGGAGGCCTCGCGTTATCTGGAACTGCGCCGCGCTGCCGCGCCGAGGCTGGCGCTGGCCACGTTTTTGTGCGTGATCTCACCCATTGCGCTGATCCTGCTCGGCGGACTGAGCGAATATACCGCCCACATCACGGAAAATGCAGCGGCTGGTATTGGCCTCAGCGTACTGATCGTTCTGGTCGCCGCCGCGGTCGGAATTTTCCTGACGTGCGGCGCAAAGGCAAAGGCATTCTCGTTTCTGGAAACCGAGCCGTTTGAGACGGAATACGGCGTAAGCGGCATGGTCAGGCAGCGCCAGCAGGACTTCCAGCCCACGGCGAACTGTCTGAACATGATCGGCACAATCCTGTGCATCATGTCCGTCCTGCCGCTGTTTCTGGCGATGTGCCTTTCCGGCTCAGATCTCATGTACATCGGCGCGGTGTGCCTGCTTCTGGGCTTTGTCGCGCTGGCCTGCCTCGCGTTCGTCTATGCCGGGACGCAGACTGCCGCGATGGAAAAGCTGCTGGAGGAGGGCGACTACACCCGCCAGAGAAAGTCCAAAAGCCGCCTGATCGGCACGGTCAGCGTCTGCTACTGGCTGGTCGTGACAGCCATTTTCATGTTTTACACCTTCGGGCCGTATGGCAACGCGCAGGCAAAATACAGCTGGTTCATCTGGGCGATCGCGGGTATCCTGTACGGCGCCGTAATGGCTGTGCTGCGGTTGGTCGGACAGGGCGAAAAAAAGAAATAAAAAGCACTTGACTCTGACACTGTGTCAGGCTGTATGCTGTCGGGGAGCTCAAAAAAACAGCATGGAGGTACCATAATGCTGAAGATCGGATTATTTTCAAAACTGTCCAGAGTCAGCATCCGTATGCTGCGCTACTACGACGAGATTGGCCTGCTGCACCCGGCGTATATCGATCCGGAGTCGGATTACCGCTATTACCGCGAGGATCAGCTGCCGCAGATCGGCTGGATCACGGCCCTGCGGGACATGGGCTTTTCCCTCGCCGACGTGTGCCGCATGACCGAGATCGGCCATGACGCGGAAAAGCTCGCACCGTACTTTGAAGCAAGACGGCGCGAGCTGGAAGCCGACGCGGCAAAAACAGCGCGGCAGCTGCTGCTTCTGGAATCAGCCCGAAACCGGCTGGGAAAGGAAGACATCATGCAGTACAATGTGACCATCAAGACCATCCCCGAACGCTATGCGGCCTGTGTCCATACGATCATCCCGCGCTATTCGGAGGAAGGAAGCGTCTGGAAGACGCTCTGCGAGGAGACGGACGGGATGCGGCTCGTCCCGGACGAGCCGTGCTATTGCGCCGTGACGTTCCTCGACGGGGAATACAAGGAGCACGACGTAGAGATCGAAGCGTGGAAGACCGTCAAGGGCAGCTATCCCGATACAGCGCACGTGAAATTCAGAACGCTTCCCGCCGTCACCGTCGCAAGCTGCACGTTCCGCGGCCCGTATGAAAGGATCGGCGAGGTCTACGCGGCCATCGCCGCGTGGATCGCGGATAACGGCTATGAATGCGACGGCCCGATGTTCAACCTCTACCACGTCAGCCCGCACGAAACACAGAACCCCGAAGAATTCGTCACCGAAGCCTGCTGCCCGGTGCGCAAACAATAAGGCGTTCGCGCGCAGCGCGGAAAAAGCTCCTCGTATCATGGCCTGCATGATACGGGGAGCTGCCTTTCAGCGGATGCGCACGCATCCGTTACCGGCTGTGCTCCTCGGCGCAGCAGTCGATGGCAAGGACGGTGCACAGGGCGATCAGCGCGTCCTGCGGGTCGAATACCTCCAGTGCGTAACGGTCGCCGAGGGTCAGGAAGGCGCGGGAAATGGCCGCGACGCGGCGGCCGTTTTGCGTGATCTCGTAGTCCAGACTCATAAAGTCGCCCTCAATCTCCCAGCCCAGCTCGTCCAGAGAATAGCTGCGGGAAAAGAACGCAAAATTCCGCGTCAGGTCGTATTCCCGCCTGCCGATGGTCAGCGCATAGGTACACGGCAGCGAAAACGGCACGTGCTGCACGGCGGCGGCCTGCCGCCCGGAGGCGTCCTGCACGATCAGCTTTTTGCCGAAATTGAAAAACTCGCGGTCCGCGCTGTAGACAAGGTTCTCGTTTTCGTCCCAGATATCAAAGTGGTCAAACGACAGAAATTCCTCTTTTAAATAAAAAATCATGGTAGTCTCTCCCTTCTGATGGGTTGGACGAATTCTGTGCAAAAGAGTTCCGGCTGGAAATCAGCTTTCATCTATGATATAATAAATAGACTTTCAGCACAAGGAGTTTTTCCCATGACAAACAAAGAGATCGGCGAGCTGCGGCGCCGCATGAAGCCTGACCGCACCAATCTGACCGCTGTTTACGGCTGCTATGTCGCGTCCAGCGGCGAGGTTCTGTCCACGTTCCGGGAGCCGTTCGGCCTGATGACGGAGGAGGACAGGGAAAAATATCTGGCGATCTTCCGCCGCGCGCTGTCCGGCACGCCGGATAAGAACCTGCTCGACCTCTCGTTCACCACAAAGCAGGTCGCCGATTCCGACGAGCACCGGCTGCTCATGCGCCTGCGCGAGACGGCGCTGGACGACGAGGAGGCGCGGCAGAAGCTGTTCCAGACCATCATCGGCGCGGTCAGCTTTGAAGAAAACTTCCTGATCCTGCTGGCGCATGAGCGCTACGACGTGCCGTTCAAGGCGAAAGACGGCGCGAAGCTCGACGACGGCAGCGAGGTCTTCTCCTATTTTGTCTGCGCCGTTTGCCCCGTCAAGCCGGGCAGGGAGCTTCTGAGCTACATTGCCGAGGAAAAGACCTTCCACAACCGCTCGGCAGGCTGGGCCGCCGGTATGCCGGAGGCCGGCTTCCTCTTCCCCGCCTTTGACGGACGGCGGACAAATCTGTATGACTGTCTGTTCTACACGCATTCCTCCGGCGCGGACAATCAGCCGCTCATCGACGCGCTGTTCCGTGTCCAGCCGCCGATGCCCGCAGACGAGCAGCGCGACACCTTCAGCGGCGTGCTGCGCAATGCGCTGGACGACGAATGCTCGCTTGCCGTCGTCCAGCAGGTGCGGCAGGAGATCAAGGACCGCATCGACGCGTGGCAGGAGGCAAAAAGCGACGATCCGCTGGTCGTCAGCGGCGACGAGCTGAAGGACGTGCTGGAGAGCTGCGGCGTGTCGGAGGACAAGCGGATGCAGTTCGGCGCGCAGTTCGACGAATCCTTCGGCGGCGGCGCGGTGCTCAACCCCCGGAACCTGATCGACGTGAAAAAGTGCGTTGTCAAGACGCCGGATGTGTCCATCACCGTCAACCCCGAGCGGCCCGATCTCATCGAGACGCGCACGCTCGGCGGCGTCCGATACATCCTCATCAAGGCCGACGAGGGCGTCGAGCTCAACGGCATCGATCTGGCGGAAGAGGCTGAGTAGGCCCCCGCACGGTTTGGCCTCCCCTTTCAGCAGAGCCTTTGAAAACAGACGAAACCCTCTGCGCAGCATTTAAGCGGCAGAGGGTTTTGCGATATGATATGTACTTATTCCTTGACTGTGCCGTCGGCGTTGAAGACGGGGAGCTTGTTGAGGTAGACGATGTCCTTGCGCGCCTGCGCGTCGCCCTCGGCGAGGACGGCCATGCGGCCCGCGACCGTGCCGCCTGCCTTTTCGACCAGCTCCTCCATCGCACGAAGCGATTCGCCGGTAGAGATCACGTCGTCGACGATCAGCACGCGCTTGCCGCGGATCTTATCGGCCTCTTCGCCGGACAGGTACAGGTCCTGATCGTGCTGGGTCGTGATGGAGCGGACCGTCACGTGCAGCGGGCGGGGCATATAGACCTTTAGGCCCTTGCGGGCGACGAAATATTCCTTCGCGCCGGACTGGCGGGCCATCTCGTGGATGAGGGGGATGCTCTTGGCCTCAGCCGTGAGCAGATAATCATAGTCCTTCGGCGCTCTGGCCAGCAGCTCGCGCGCGCAGGCGACGGTGATCTCCGCGTCGCCGAACATGACGAACGCGCCGATATACAGATCGTCGGATACCTTGCACAGCGGCAGATCCCGGTCAAGACCGGCAATGTTCATTCTATATTTCATGCAGAATCTTCTCCTTCATATCCTTACATGCGTCGGGTCGTTCCCAAAAAAACATTATACCGGCCAAACGCCAGCTTGTCAATTCCTTCTTCCGTCCTGTTTTTTTCGCCATTGGCGAAAACGACACATTTTTTGTGCAGTAGTGTGAATTTTCCGTGAACTTTTTTGTCGGTGTCGACTCTTGTATTTCTAGGCGCTTTCCTCTATAATCAATCTGTCAGAAAGTCAGGCGGGCTAAAAAACTTTTGCCCGCCCGCGAGAAAAAGAAAGGATGGTTTCCCTACATGAGCAATTTCTTTAAGGTAAAGGAGCACGGCTCGACCGTGCGCACCGAGATCATGGCCGGTGTGACGACCTTCATGGCAATGGCCTACATTCTGATGGTCAACGCCGGTATGTTCTCCAGCCTCGGCACTGTCAGCTACGGCGCGATCTACATCGCGACCGCCATCTCCGCCGTCATCGGCACCGTTCTCATCGGTCTGCTGTCCAACCTGCCGCTGGCGCAGGCGTCCGGCATGGGCCTGAACGCATTCTTCGTCTACACCGTCTGCTTCACTTTCGGCCTGAGCTACGCAAACGCGCTGGTTCTCGTTCTGGTTGACGGCATCGTCTTCGTCCTGCTGACCGTCACCGGCCTGCGCAAGATGATCTTCGACGCCATCCCGGCCGCTGTCAAGACCGCGATCTCCGCCGGTATCGGCCTGTTCATCGCGTTCATCGGCCTGCAGAACGCCGGTATCGTCGTGGACGACGGCGCAACGCTCGTCAATCTCTCTTCCTTCAACGTCTTCTCCGGCTCCGCGACATGGGCCAACATCTTCCCGATGCTCCTGACCATCATCGCGGTCTTCGCCATCGGCGCAATGTCCAAGAAGAAGGTCAAGGGCGCTGTTCTGTGGGGTATGCTCGGCGGCGCAGTTCTCTACTACGTCATCGGCCTCATCACGATTCCTGATTTCTATGCTACCGCTGTCGCTCCCAACCTGACCTCCGATTTCTTCAGTGCATTCAAGGAGTTCGGCGCACAGGCGTTCGGCAAGGTCTTCACCGAAGGCTTTGACTTCAGCCCGTACATTGCCGAGCACGGCATGAGCAACTTCATCGTTATGTTCCTCACCACCATGCTTGCATTCTGCATGGTCGATATGTTCGATACCCTTGGCACGCTGTACGGCGCCTGCGCTGCCGGTAATATGCTGACCAAGGACGGCAACGTCCCCAACATGGACAAGGCCATGCTGGCTGACGCCATCGCCACCTGCTGCGGCGCTGTCTGCGGCACCTCCACCGTCACCACGTTCGTCGAGTCCTCTGCCGGCGTTGCCGAGGGCGGCCGCACCGGTCTTGCCTCCATGGCGACTGCTGCTCTGTTCTTCATCGCGATGTTCCTTGCGCCTGTCGCACAGCTCATCCCGACCTACGCCTGCGCTGCGGCTCTGATCTATGTCGGCGTTCTCATGATGGCGAATGTCCGCTCCATCGACTGGGACGATCCCGCCGCTGCGGTTCCCGGCTTCATGACCGTCGCGTTCATGCCGCTGACCTACAACATCTCCTACGGCATCGCATTCGGCCTCATTTCCTATGTCTTCATCAAGATCTTCACCGGCAAGATCAAGGAGATCAATGCTGGCACCTGGGTCATCACGATCCTCTTCGCCCTCATGTTCTTCCTCACCCGCTAAGTAACCTAAGCGATCTTCTTCCCGGGCGCACCATCTGGTGCGCCCGGTTTTTTTGCGCGCAGGGCGGAGCGAAAATCGCGTCAAAAACCGGGAAACTGCCTCTTGACTTTTTCGGCCGGATTCGCTATGATACAATTTCACCAGAAAACAGGAGGCGTTGGGCATGGGCAATCAGCCGTATATCGTCGGCGTCGGCGCGGCAAATCTGGATCTCAACGGCGCGTCGTGCGCGCCGATCCATCTGCGGGACTCCAATCCCGGGCATATCAGCCTTTCCGCGGGCGGCGTGACGCGCAATGTGTGCGAGAACCTCGCACGGCTGGGCGCGGATGTGAAGCTGCTGTCGTGCGTGGGCGATGATGTGTTCGGCTCGTATATCCGCCGGTCCTGCGTGGAGGCGGGGATCGATATCAGCCATCTCTACGAGGCCAGAGGCGCGCACTCGTCCATCTATCTCTCCATTCTGGATGCGGACGGCGATATGCTGGTCGGCATGTCCGACATGCGCATCGTCCAGCAGGATCTGCCGGCAGATTACCTGCCGTCGCAGAAGCAGCTGATCCAGGGCGCGAAGGTCGTCACCTGTGACCCCTGCATGGGGGAAACGGCGCTGCTGCAGCTGCTGGACCTGTGCCAGCCGTCGCAGGTCGTGTGCGTCGACCCGGTCTCCTGCGCGTATGCGCGCGTCGTCGCGCCGCTCATCGGCCGGTTCCACACGGCCAAGCCCAACCGCATGGAGCTGGAGATCCTGGCCGGGATGGAGATCCGTTCCGACGCCGATCTG
>OLSA01002260.1_pt1 | contig 14681 bp, 7 predicted proteins | sample 1672731 | NCBI WGS metagenome assembly OLSA01 (sample SAMEA3136718, study PRJEB25190) | human gut metagenome | biome: human gut; feature: human-associated habitat; material: faeces | place: Austria | collected 2013
ATGTGGTTCTTACTGATGCGTCCACAGAAGAAAGAACAGAAGAGAGTGCAGGCGATGCTCGCAGATATGGCGATTGGCGATACAGCACTGACAACCAGCGGATTTTACGGAGTTATCATTGATATTACAGATGATGATGTGATCGTAGAATTTGGTAATAATAAGAACTGCAGAATCCCGATGCAGAAATCAGCGATCGCTCAGATCGAAAAGCCGGGAGCAGAATAAGCAGACCGGATTAAGTCGGGTCAGAAAAGAACAGAGGCGTGTGAAAATGTAAATTCATTTTCACACGCCTTTTTGCGATGCAATAAACGAAAGACAGAATAAGAAAAATATTAGAGCGTCCTCGGTTTTTTGAGCGAAAGACTTGAAAGACATACAAAAATGCGGTATGATTAGAATTAGTATTTTTACATTTGGAAGGATGAGTGAGACATGAATATGAATATCGGAGTAATCAAGGGTGATGGAATCGGACCGGAAATCGTAGAGGAAGCGATGAAGGTTCTTGATCAGGTCGCAAAAGTGTACGGACATACTATTTCCTACACGCAGCTTCTGATGGGAGGAGCATCCATTGATGAAGCAGGAGTACCGTTGACTGAAGCGACACTTGCGGCAGCAAAGGCAAGTGATGCAGTACTGATGGGATCCATCGGTGGAGATGCAAAGACATCCCCATGGTATCAGTTAGAGCCATCCAGGCGTCCGGAGGCAGGTCTTTTGCAGTTGAGAAAGGGTCTGAACTTATTCGCAAACCTAAGACCGGCAGTTCTTTATGAAGAACTGAAAGGGGCATGCCCTCTGAAAGAGGAGATTGCAGACCGTGGATTTGATTTGATGATCATGAGAGAACTGACGGGAGGTCTGTATTTCGGAAAGAGAAGTACGGAAGAGATCGACGGAGTTGTGACAGCAAAGGATGAGCTGACTTATAATGAGAACGAGATCCGCAGAATCGCAAGACGCGGATTTGATATTGCAATGAAGAGAAGAAAAAAGGTGACCAGCGTAGATAAAGCAAATGTCCTTGACTCATCCAGATTATGGCGTAAGATCGTAGAGGAAGTTGCAGCAGATTATCCGGAGGTAGAGTTAGAGCATATGCTGGTTGATAACTGTGCAATGCAGCTTGTAAAAGATCCGGCACAGTTTGACGTTATCCTCACAGAAAATATGTTCGGAGATATTCTGTCGGATGAAGCGAGCATGGTAACGGGTTCGATCGGAATGCTGGCGAGTGCAAGTCTGAATGATACGAAGTTCGGTCTGTATGAGCCAAGCGGCGGTTCTGCACCGGATATTGCAGGCAAAGACTTAGCAAACCCGATCGCAACCATTCTTTCCGCGGCGATGATGCTCCGCTATTCCTTCGATATGGACAAGGAGGCAGAGGCGATTGAAACGGCAGTACAGCAGGTACTGACCGAAGGCTACCGTACCGGTGACATCTATTCTGAGGGATGCAAGAAGGTCGGCACGATCCAGATGGGTGATCTGATCGCAGATCGGATCCACGCGTAAGCGAAAGCCGGATATTCACAGAATGAGTAAAATGAAATGGAATTGTTTAGCGGATATCAGTCAGAGACTGCTGAACAGTGATAGAAGGAGACGAATACCATGAGAAGTGATAATGCAAAAGCGGGTATGCAGCAGGCCCCGGCCAGATCCTTATTCCGGGCGCTGGGTTTAACAGAAGAAGAGATGGCCAGACCATTGATCGGTGTGGTCAATTCCTATAATGAGATCGTTCCGGGACACATGAACCTGGACAAGATCACAGAGGCAGTAAAACAGGGAATCGCCATGGCAGGCGGTACCCCGATCGTGTTCCCGGCTATCGCAGTCTGCGATGGAATCGCCATGGGACATGTGGGTATGAAATATTCCTTAGTGACCAGAGATCTGATCGCTGATTCCACCGAGTGTATGGCAATGGCCCATCAGTTCGATGGTCTGGTCATGATCCCGAACTGCGATAAGAATGTGCCAGGACTGCTAATGGCAGCAGCCCGTTTAAATATCCCAACGGTGTTCGTCAGCGGCGGCCCAATGTTAGCTGGCCATGTAAAAGGCAAGAAGAGAAGTCTTTCCAGTATGTTTGAGGCTGTTGGCTCCTATGCCGCAGGCACAATGACTGAGGAAGATGTATGTGAATTTGAGAATAAGGTATGTCCAACCTGTGGTTCATGTTCCGGTATGTATACCGCCAACAGCATGAACTGCCTGACGGAGGTCCTTGGTATGGGCTTACAGGGTAACGGTACGATCCCGGCTGTATATTCTGAGAGAATCCGCCTTGCAAAACACGCAGGTATGGCAGTGATGGATATGGTAAATAAAAATATCCGTCCAAGAGACATCATGACTGAAGCAGCATTCCGCAATGCCCTGACCATGGATATGGCGTTAGGCTGCAGCACCAACAGTATGCTCCATCTTCCAGCCATCGCTCATGAGGCAGGCGTGGAGTTAAATGTGGATATTGCCAATGAGATCAGCGCCAAGACACCAAACCTGTGCCACTTAGCACCGGCAGGCCCAACCTATATGGAAGACTTAAATGAGGCAGGCGGTATCTACGCCGTTATGAAGGAGATCAGCAAGCTGGGACTTCTGAACCTGGATTGCATGACGGTTACTGGCAAGACAGTAGGCGAGAACATCAAGAACAGTGTCAATAAAAATCCAGAGGTGATCCGCACTGTGGACAACCCATATTCCAGGACCGGTGGTATCGCTGTATTAAAGGGAAATATCGCACCAGACTCCTGCGTGGTAAAACGTTCTGCGGTGGTTCCGGAGATGCTGCAGCATGAGGGTCCGGCGAGAGTTTTCGACTGTGAAGAGGATGCCATTGCAGCCATCAAGGGCGGCAAGATCGTGGCTGGCGATGTGGTTGTCATCCGTTATGAGGGACCAAAGGGTGGTCCGGGTATGAGAGAGATGTTGAATCCAACCTCTGCTATCGCAGGCATGGGGCTGGGATCTTCCGTAGCATTGATCACAGATGGACGTTTCTCCGGTGCATCCAGGGGTGCTTCCATTGGACATGTAAGCCCGGAGGCAGCTGCAGGCGGTCCGATCGGACTGGTAGAAGAGGGCGATATCATTTCCATCGATATCAATGCTAACACCATCAATATGAAGGTATCCGATGAGGAACTGGCAAGACGCCGCGCGAACTGGACACCAAAGGTAAAAGAGGTAACTGGATATCTGAAACGTTACCGTAAGTTAGTAACTTCCGCAGATAAGGGAGCGATTCTGGCTGACGAGTAAAATCAGAGGGAACGGCCCGGCGACTGGCTGTGGAGCCGTTCGGATCAGAGCAAGAACGAAACAGAGGAGAATGAGGGTTTATGCAGACATTGACTGGAGCAGAGATCGTTGTAGAGTGCCTGAAGGAACAGGGCGTGGATACCGTGTTCGGTTATCCGGGCGGAGCGATCTTAAATATTTACGATGCACTTTATAAACATCAGGATGAGATTACCCACATCCTGACCTCCCATGAACAGGGAGCATCCCATGCGGCAGACGGTTATGCCAGAGCCACCGGTAAGGTGGGTGTGTGCTTAGCTACTTCCGGACCTGGTGCTACCAATCTGGTAACAGGAATTGCTACCGCTTACATGGATTCCATTCCGGTGGTTGCCATTACCTGTAATGTTGGCGTCAGCCTTTTAGGGCGTGATAGCTTCCAGGAGATTGATATTACCGGTGTGACTATGCCGATCACAAAATATAATTTTATTGTGAAAGACATCACAAAGTTAGCAGATGTTCTAAGAAGAGCCTTTCAGATCGCCAAAAGTGGCCGCCCAGGTCCTGTGCTGGTAGATATCACCAAGGATGTGACAGCGGCAAGCTGCGAGTATGAAGCGAAAGAGCCAGTGACCATCGCTCGTCAGGTAGATACGATTACCGAGGAAGACTTGGAACGGGCGCTTTTGATGATCAGAAAATCCCAGAAACCATTTATCATGGTAGGCGGCGGCGCGATCCTTTCCGATGCGGCAGAAGAGGTACGGACATTTGCGAATAAGCTTCAGGCTCCGGTGGCGGATACCCTGATGGGCAAAGGTGCGTTTGATGGAACCCATGAGCTGTATACTGGTATGGTAGGTATGCATGGAACCAAGACGTCCAACTTTGGCATCACGGAGTGCGACCTGTTGGTGGTTATCGGTGCCAGATTCAGTGACCGTGTAGTCGGAAATGCCAGTAAGTTCGCGAAAAATGCCAAGATCCTTCAGATCGACATCGATCCGGCAGAGATTAATAAGAATATTGAGACTGATGCCAGCATCATTGGCGATGTGAAGATGATTTTAAGAAAATTGAATGCCAGACTGGATCCGCAGAATCACGATGAGTGGGTGGCTCATATTGAGCGCATGAAGGACATGTATCCACTTCATTATAACAAAGAGGTTCTGACCGGACCTGCCATCATCGAGGGCATTTACAATGTGACCCAGGGCGATGCCATCATCGTTACTGAGGTTGGCCAGCATCAGATGTGGGCTGCACAATATTATAAATACAAAAATCCGCATACCTTCTTAACGTCAGGCGGTCTTGGAACCATGGGTTATGGTCTGGGAGCTGCTCTTGGAGCTAAGATGGGAAAGAAAGACAAAAAGGTGTTCAATATTGCCGGAGACGGATGTTTCCGTATGAATATGAACGAGATCGCCACTGCGACCCGTTACAATATTCCAATTATTGAGGTGATCATCAACAACCACGTTTTAGGTATGGTACGCCAGTGGCAGGATCTGTACTATGGAAAACGGTATTCGCATACCATATTAAATGATCAGGTGGATTTCGTGAAACTGGCAGAAGCCATGGGTGCGAAAGCTTACCGGGTAACGAAGAAGGAAGAACTGGAACCAGTTCTGAAGGAAGCCATGGAGTTGGATATCCCGGTAGTCATTGACTGCCAGATCCACTGCGACGATAAGGTATTCCCGATGGTATCCCCGGGAGCAGCGATCTCTGACGCCTTTGATGATACGGATTTGAAGCTGTAGAGTGGAAGAGGGGCTGCTGTAGTTTATACTACGGCGCCCCTTTCACATAAAAAATAAAAATAAAAAACAGAAAGTGGGGAAAAAGGTTATGAGCAGAGTGTACAATTTTTCAGCCGGTCCGGCCGTACTGCCGGAAGAAGTTCTGAAAGAAGCAGCAGCAGAAATGTTAGATTACAAGGGAACTGGAATGTCGGTGATGGAAATGTCACACCGGTCGAAAGCCTTTGAAACCATTATCACAGAGGCAGAAGCAGATTTAAGAGAGTTAATGGGAATTCCGGATAATTATAAGGTCCTGTTCTTACAGGGCGGCGCTCATCTGCAGTTTTCTGCCATTCCGCAGAACCTGATGAAGCATGGTGTGGCAGATTATATCATTACCGGCCAGTGGGCAAAGAAAGCATGGAAAGAAGCCCAGAAATACGGTAAGGCCAACGCCATTGCATCCAGTGAAGATAAGACCTTCAGCTATATTCCGGACTGCTCTGATCTTCCGATCGACGAGGATGCAGATTATGTCTATATTTGTGAGAATAATACGATTTATGGAACCAAGTTCCATGAACTGCCGAATACCAAGGGCAAGACCTTAGTTGCCGATGTGTCCTCCTGCTTCTTATCTGAGCCGGTGGATGTGACGAAATATGGCCTGATCTATGGTGGAGCACAGAAGAATATCGGACCTGCAGGTGTGGTCATTGTGATCATCCGGGAAGACCTGATCACGGAGGATGTTCTTCCGGGAACACCGACCATGTGCCAGTATAAAGTCCATGCAGACGCAAAATCCCTTTATAATACACCGCCTGCTTATGGCATTTACATTTGCGGCAAAGTATTTAAGTGGCTGAAAGCCAGAGGCGGCTTACAGGCCATGAAGGAATACAATGAGAAGAAAGCCAAGATCCTCTATGATTTCCTGGATCAGAGCCAGTTATTTAAGGGAACTGTGGAGAAGAAAGACCGCTCCCTCATGAATGTTCCATTTGTCACTGGAGATGCAGATCTGGATGCGGAATTTGTGAAAGCAGCTACCGCAGCAGGATTTGTGAATTTAAAAGGTCATAGAAGCGTTGGCGGCATGAGAGCCAGCATTTACAACGCAATGCCGATCGAAGGCGTGGAGAAGCTGGTGGCATTTATGAAGGATTTTGAGGAGGCGCACAAATGATGAGAAATATCTATTGCTTTAATGCAATTTCCAAATACGGAACCGACCGGCTGACGGCTGACTATGCGCTGACCGATGATTTAGCCAAGGCAGAGGGTGTGTTGGTAAGAAGCGCAGCCCTTCATGAGACGGAGTTTGGTGATTCTTTACTTGCTATCGCAAGAGCCGGAGCGGGCGTCAATAATATTCCGCTGGACCGTTGTGCCAATGAGGGAATTGTGGTGTTCAACACCCCGGGAGCGAATGCCAACGGTGTCAAAGAGCTGGTGCTGGCTGGCATGCTGCTGGGAGCCAGAGACGTAGTCGGCGGCATCGACTGGTGCAAGGAGCAGAAGGACAATGAAAATATCTCCAAAGATATGGAGAAGGCGAAAAAGAAATTTGCCGGTCATGAGATCCGCGGCAAAAAGCTTGGTGTTATCGGATTGGGCGCCATCGGCGCAGAGGTTGCAAACGCAGCTGCAGCGCTTGGCATGGAAGTATACGGCTATGACCCGTTCATTTCTGTCAAAGCAGCGTGGATGCTTTCCAGAGACGTAAAGCACATCACATCTGTCGATACGATCTATCAGGAATGCGATTACATCACCGTTCATGTACCGCTGCTTGACAGCACCCGCCAGATGATCAACAAAGACAGCCTGGGACAGATGAAGGACGGCGTGGTTATCTTAAACTTTGCGCGTGACCTTCTGGTAAATGACGACGATATGGCAGAGGCGCTGGCTTCCGGTCGTGTAAAACGCTATATCACCGATTTCCCGAATGCAAAAGTAAGTGTATTGAGCAATTCTACCTTCATCGACCGTCCTGCGGTATTCGATGCATTGAACAAGATAGATAATAATATCCTGAAGCTGGATACAGTGAACGAAGAATACATTCATCTCCTGGATCGTCCCAGCGGGAAATATTCCGTAAGGAAGATCATCGAAAAGATGAAAGAATTCAAAGGAAATTGTATTATTCAGACTATGTTTCTGAAAGGTAGTTACCTTGGAAAAGATATGAATAATACATCCGATGAGTTTGTGCTCCCCTGGCTGGAAGCAGTCAAGGAGATAGCTCCCAGTCAGGTGATGATCTATACGATTGATAGGGAAACTCCCGACCATGATCTGCAGAAAGCCACTCATGAAGAACTGGACCGGATTGTAGAATTGATAAAGCGAACGGGAATTCCGGCAACAGCGTCCTATTGATGGATAAGTGAATTATGCTATTTGTTGTACAAGATATCGGATTAGATTTAAAAAATAAGGTGACACGCTATTGACCTCCGCTTATCCCTATGGGATTTGTGAATAAATAATAATAAAACAGCTTCTGATTTAGGGTAACCCAAAGATGAAGTGTATTTATTACCAAACGAGTAATTTTACAATCTGACATTAACAGTCTTAATTTCTAATACCAAATAAATAAAAACATGAAAAAAGAAACCCCCATCTCTTTACGACATTTCAGGCGTATTACCGCCATTTTATTCTTATGTCCGATTTCCCTTTCTTCCATACAGGCATCCGCAGCATCGGATCAGAGTGACGTTTCTTCGGCATCCGTCCATCAGGAACAGACTTTGGGAATCCTTCGTGCAGAAAAAATAAACCCGACGACGGTTGATGTACTGTTTGCGAACCAGCAACGGATGACTATCGACTTTTACGGAGAGAATATTTTCCGTGTCTTTCAGGACAATTCCGGAGGCATTATCCGTGACCCCGAAGCGAAACCTGAAGCACAGATACTTGTAGACCAGCCCCGACGCAAGGTTTCCGGACTGTCAGTGGACGAGAAAGAGGGTTATATAACCCTCACTACCGCCCAAGTACGGATTGAACTGAATAAGCAGACCGGACTGATGAAAGTCTTTAATCCATTGACCGGCAAATGTGTGATCGAAGAAGTCGCTCCGGTGATATTCGGTCCTAAAGAAGTGACCGTAACCTTGAAGGAGAATCCCGAAGAATACTTCTACGGAGGCGGTGTGCAAAACGGACGTTTTTCTCATAAAGGCAAAGTCATTGCCATCGAAAATCAGAATAGCTGGACGGATGGCGGAGTGGCCTCCCCTGCCCCTTTCTACTGGTCTACCAATGGTTACGGAATGATGTGGTACACTTTCCGGAAAGGTGAATACGACTTTGGAGCAACAGAGAAAAACATAGTGAAACTGTCTCACAATTCTTCTTACCTTGATATTTTCTATATGGTCAACGACGGAGCCGTTTCCCTGTTGAATGATTTCTATCAGTTGACGGGAAACCCCGTTTTGTTGCCCAAATTCGGCTTTTACGAAGGGCATCTTAATGCATACAATCGTGACTACTGGAAGGAAGACGAGAAAGGAATCCTCTTTGAAGACGGAAAGCGATATAAAGAAAGCCAAAAAGACAATGGCGGTATCAAAGAGTCTCTGAATGGCGAAAAGAATAATTACCAGTTCTCGGCACGTGCCGTTATCGACCGTTACAAGAATCATGATATGCCTCTTGGATGGTTACTTCCGAACGACGGTTACGGAGCCGGATACGGACAGACGGAAACACTGGACGGCAACATCGCCAATCTGAAAAGCCTGGGAGACTACGCCCGTAAGAACGGTGTGGAAATAGGCCTCTGGACACAGTCGGACCTGCACCCGAAGGAGGGTGTAAGTGCCTTGTTGCAGCGTGATATCGTGAAAGAAGTCCGTGATGCTGGTGTGCGTGTACTCAAAACCGATGTGGCATGGGTAGGAGCCGGCTATTCCTTCGGATTGAACGGAGTGGCGGACGTAGGACATATTATGCCTTATTATGGCAATGATGCCCGTCCCTTTATCATTTCATTGGACGGATGGGCAGGCACACAGCGCTATGCCGGCATCTGGTCGGGTGACCAGACCGGAGGCGAATGGGAATATATCCGTTTTCATATCCCTACTTATATAGGTTCCGGTCTGTCCGGCCAGCCGAATATCTGCTCGGATATGGACGGAATCTTTGGTGGAAAGAATGCGGCAGTCAATATACGTGATTTCCAATGGAAAACATTTACCCCCATGCAGTTGAATATGGATGGCTGGGGCGCCAACGAAAAGTACCCCCATGCTTTAGGCGAACCAGCTACATCCATTAACCGTATGTATCTCAAACTGAAATCGGAACTGATGCCTTACACGTATAGCTTTGCCCGTGAAGCGGTGGATGGTATGCCTCTCATCCGTGCCATGTTCCTCGACTATCCGAATGAATATACCTACGGAACGGCTACCCGCTACCAATATATGTATGGTACCGACTTTCTCGTAGCCCCTGTCTATCAGAATACGAAAGCTGATAAAGAAGGCAATGATATCCGCAATGGAATTTATCTGCCCGAAGGCACTTGGATAGATTATTTCAGCGGAGAGAAATACGAAGGCAACCGTATTCTCAGCAACTTCGATACTCCGGTCTGGAAGTTACCCGTATTCGTAAAGAACGGCGCTATTATTCCGATGACACAACCTAACAATAATGTCAGCGAAATAGACCCCTCACTTCGCATCTATGAATTTTATCCGAACCGCCATACTGCAACCGTAGAATATGACGATGACGGTGTGACGGAAGCCTACCGTCAGGAGAAATCGGTATCTACCCTGATCGAATCGAACGTAGACGCAAAGAACCGTGTGACTATCACCATTCATCCCACAGCCGGAAGTTTCGACGGTTTTGTAAAAGATAAAAAGACGGAACTGCGCATCAACGTCACGGAGAAACCGAAGAAACTGACTGCAAGAATCAACAACAAGAAAGTAAAACTGACGGAAGTAAGCACGGCAGCGGAACTTCTGAATGGAGAAAACGTATTCTGGTACGAAGAAACCCCCAATCTGAATAAGTTTGCAACCAAAGGAAGTGAATTTGAGAAAGTGGTTATCACAAAGAATCCGCTGTTGCACATCAAACTGGGCAGCACCGACATCACCGCCAATCGTATCGAGCTGGACGTGGAAGGTTTCCGCTTTGAGCCGGCCGACCGGAACTTGGTAAGCACCGGAACCCTGTCTGCACCGCAAAACGCTCAGGTAAGCGAGCAGAACAGAGAAGCATATACCCTGCAACCGACTTGGGACAAAGTACCCAATGCCGATTACTATGAGATTGAATTTGACGGAATGCTTTATACGACTATCCGGGATACTCACTTACTGTTTGAAGATCTGAAAGCGGATACTCCTTACGCATTCAAAGTGCGTGCTGTCAACAAAGACGGTGTGTCCGAATGGGCAGAGATTCAGGTGAAAACGAAGACTAATCCGCTGGAATTTGCTATTCGTGGCATTGAAGGCGAATCGACTGCCGCATCGCAGGGAGGATTCGGTGTAGACCGATTGTTCAACTTCTCCGAATCGGGAGATACATGGCACACGAAGTATAACGTTAACTCCATACCATTAGATTTGATTATCGACCTCAAAACAGTTAACCAACTGGATAAGTTCCATTATCTACCCCGTGCGGATGCCGGCAACGGTACACTGCTGAAAGGAACAGTATCCTACAGTATGGACAAAGAAAACTGGACGGAAGCCGGAGCATTCGAATGGCAGCGGGACGGTGATGTAAAAGTATTCACTTTCACAGAGCGTCCAAATGCACGTTACATCAAACTGAACGTTACGGCAGGTGTAGGAAACTATGGTTCAGGTCGTGAAATCTACGTATTCAAAGTACCGGGAACGGCAAGTTACCTGCAAGGCGACATCAACAATGATGGCAAGATCGACCGCAATGACCTGACTTCTTATATGAACTATACCGGATTGCGTCGTGGTGATTCAGACTTTGAAGGTTATATCAGCAAAGGCGATATCAACATGAATGACTTGATAGATGCTTATGATATTTCTGTCGTAGCCACTCAGCTCGACGGCGGTGTCGACAGGGAAGCTACGGAGAAAGTATCCGGCTCTCTGTCTATCAGCACTCCGAAGAAGCAGTACCAGAAGGACGAAATCGTTGAAATCCGTGTGAAAGGTAATGATCTGCGTTCGGTTAATGCACTTAGCTTTGCTTTGCCTTATGATCAGAGCGACTATGAATTTGTAGGTGTGGAACCGCTGAATATGAAAGCAATGGAAAATCTGACTTATGACCGCCTGCATACGAATGGTGTGAAATCTCTCTATCCTACTTTCGTCAATATGGGAAAACAGGAGGCTTTGGAAGGTTCGGAAGAACTCTTTATTCTGAAATTGAAAGCGAAACGTAAAGTGAAGTTTGATCTGAATCTGAAAGACGGAATATTGGTTGATAAGCAACTGAGGATGCATTCATTCTAAATGTATTTCGTGTAAATCATTGATATATAACAAAAGAGGATGCCTGTGGGGAACTATTGGCATCCTCTTTGCTTTAAGAGCTATTTTATTTGGACGTTATAAATATACGTATAATAGATAGACTTTCAGATTAATTTTATACATTTACCAATGTGTGCGAAGGAGTGAGCGTGTAGGCTAAGCACCCAGCGCCTTATCATATTTCTATGGTAGGTTTCCAAATGCTCGCCCCCGAACCGGACTTACACCTCTCAGCGTATCCGGCTCTCCACTAATTTCAGTCTATCTTTCCGTCATGTATCTTCTTGTGACAACTCCTGCACACGGCAATCGTCTTGCGTTTACGGGCAATCATGTGTCGTTCCCAGCTTTCCTTTCCCTGCAAGTTCTTTAGTTTCCTTACATGGTGTATAACAAGGTCGTCTGTCGCTCCACATAATTCACACTCACGGGCTTTCAGCCTTTCAACAAGGCTTGTCCGCCCCGCAGTATAAATTGTTCGTGGCATAATGTCACATTCCGATTTATAGGTGGGCTTCTTTCGTTTGAAGCCACCGTCGTAAAAGTATCTTTCCTTTACACCAGTTTTAGTCATGTGCGTTACGATAAACCTACCGTTCTTACGATATTTCTTGTTTACCTTACGTGTTCGGCACTTATATTTGCCTGCAAACGTTTTGTACATGCTGTATTCCATGATGTACTTGAAATTATTCAAGGCATGGGCGCAGTTGTTGGCTATGGAGTAGTAATTATAGAACCCCACGATTTCCCGATTATAACTATCAAGGATTTCAAGGTCGTCATTGAATATCAGTCCCGATTTACATTTCGGTTTCCATATTTCCTTTCCGTTACGGTTTGTCAGTTCCAAGACTCCCCAATCGAAAAGTTTTTTACGGACTGTTTCCGTACTGACATTCAAGCAGACCCTTTTACCATAGGTTCTTCTCAATCTACCCCGTTTATCCCGTCTTTGGTCATTGGACTTTCTTACAGTGATTTCATATCCGAGAAACTTGGCCGGTCTTTCCGTGTGAGTGACAAGTGTCTTTTCATCGGACAGCTCCAATGCCAGTCTGTCAGCAAGGAAGTTTTTAATATCTTCTTTTATCTGTTGCGCATCCTGCTTGCTTCCGATAATTCCCACAAGAAAATCATCTGCATATCTTGCATATTTCATTCTTCTGTAATCGGCATCCATTTCTTCGCCGTTGGGATATTTAGCCCGTCCTTGTTCTATTGCTTTCAGTTCAAGGATTAGCTTTGTCCTTTGCCTTTCGTCTTTTACGAACTTCAATCTTCGCACAATACGTTTTCTTGCATTGCCAAAGTCCATACTTTCTCTACTGAATTTTCGTTTCTTCCCTTTGTCGAATTTGGCTGTGTATTCCTTTATATACTTATCCAGCTTGTCAAGGTATATATTAGCCAATATCGGGCTGATGATACCCCCTTGCGGTGTGCCACTGTAAGTATTGTGGAATTGCCAGTCTTCGATATATCCCGCTTTCATAAACTTGCGTATCAATCGGATGAAGCGTTCATCCGCAATACGCTCCAAGAGAATGTTTATCAATACATCATGGTTTATATTATCAAAGAAGCCTTTTATGTCTCCCTCCACAAACCATTTTGCACCATTAAACTCCTTTTGGATATGAGTTAATGCAGTATGGCAGCTTCGATTGGGACGGAAACCATGCGAGGTGTATTCAAAATTTCCCTCGTATATGGCTTCCAGTACCATTCTTACTACTTCTTGTATCAACTTGTCATTGAAAGTCGGCACGCCAAGAGGTCTTTTCTTACCGTTTTTCTTCGGTATGTACACCCTCTTTGACGGTTGGGGCTGGTACGTTTCATCTTTTAACGTATCAATCAACTTTTCAATTCGTTTCAGGCTCATGTTGTCAATGGTCTGACCGTCTGAACCTTTAGTCATGTTACCCTCTTTAGCGTAGATACGCTGATAGGCAACGTAGAACATTTCCTCATTGAACAAAATTCTGTAAAGACGTTCAAACTTATAGCTTGCATCCTTACTGTGTTCTGATAGACTGTTTAATACTCTTTCTGGACTTCTCATAATGTCTCTCACATTTTCCGTTAATTGTATTAATAATTAGCTGCTTCCCTTCGCCATGTACAAGGCGTTACCTTGCTCAAACTACTATGGAAGCTCCGTTACCACTCCGAATTTTCATAGGTCGAACCTAATAGCCTTTCGGCACTTCGGGATAGGTAATCCCCGTTTATTACATCGTAACTGTTGGCATGATAGATTGTCGGATACGACTTCCGTCCTTTACTCGCTTACTGCGGTTGTGTCGTGATAAGTTCTTGCTACCTTCATTCCTATACACTGAAGTAGTATCACGATATGGCGATTGATAGTTACCTTACGCCATAGCCTCAAGGGGGACCATTCGGACTATCGTTCAATCAATTCGGACTTTATCCTCATATCTATCTTTTCATCTCGCCATTCAGTCGCAGTTTGGTAACTAACTGACTTATGACTTTTCCGACATGCTACACTCCCTGCTCGGTTAAGTTTTCCCGAAACAGATAAGTCGGCTGATGATAGGTCATTTTCAAAGAACACTTTCCTAATCTCTTGCCAAAGAGATATTTACGATGCAACCTTTACGGGCGCACATAGGAGTTAAAGATAATCATCACAAACAAATAATAGAATGAAAGCAAATTTATTATTACTCATACTTATAATCGGATTTAATAGTAGCTTGGTAGCTCAAACTTCTCAACGGACTCTGTAACGATCAATGGGCGTGTGACCGATTATGATAATCATCCGCTGGACAATGTTTCCGTCAGTTGGGCACGTCCGGACTTCAGTGAGGTATCGGTAACGCTGACAGACAAAAATGGAAATTACAGCATACGCATCCCCAAGGGAAAATATCATTCGATGGGTGCATTGAATATGGATGAATACATCATCGCCAATTCTACCCTACCGGAGAAGGATCAACGACTGGAATTTTGGGGATGGGATTTTATCGCCGATCGCGACACAACGCTCAACATACAATATCATCGTATGGAAGCCTATGGACTGCGTGCTTTCAGAATCCCGGGTGCAACACCTGCTTATCAGGTGTATGTCCGTCCTATGAGTCTG
>OLSA01002270.1_pt1 | contig 14616 bp, 16 predicted proteins | sample 1672731 | NCBI WGS metagenome assembly OLSA01 (sample SAMEA3136718, study PRJEB25190) | human gut metagenome | biome: human gut; feature: human-associated habitat; material: faeces | place: Austria | collected 2013
TTTTATTAAAGCAGAAATATATATATAATCATAAAATGCTGTTTTGGGCTCTAACGTCCATATTTCATCATTTCTCACAAATCCCACCAACTTTCCAGAATTACAGTGTCGTTCATCTCTCTTTGCCTGTTTCGGAGACACGTTTAACAAATCTAAATATGGTCCCCCATTCTCATATTGCTTTGCTGCTTGAAAAACATTTTCCAAAAAAATACCATCTAATTCCAAAGAAAATGCTCCTATCTCTTTTCCAACCCGTACCTCACTCTTGCTTGACACTTCCAATGCCTTTTCATGTTTCATTTCATAGATAGACTGATGTAACGCTCTAATATTTTTTTGTTTTTGTGTTATCGAAAATCCTCCACTCCACATAAAATCAAAATTTTCACATATAACAACATCATCTTGAACACTCCATGCAGGGCGTTTTGCCATATTGATAACCTCCTTTTTTCATAAATAATCTCTCGGTATCTCCAAGCCACTAAACATAAGGCTTTCAGATTCCATTTTTATTAAAATCCCCCACTTTTTATCAAAAAACACTTGATAAACAGCCTCAAAAATGCGGCGCATTGCGCCTGTTTAATCAGAAAGCATATTTGTTCTAGCACAGCCGGTAAATTTTTGATTGAAGGCGATTTTTATTGTCAGATAATTACATCTGTCATTTTAACTATCAAAACTTTCTTTTTGAAAATCTCTGTAAATATTATCCTGATCCAGATGCCATTTCCAGCGACACCTAAGACCTCATTGACCGTTTTAGGAACTTGGATTTTTCATACACAGATGAACTGATACTGAATAAATATTCCAAGTATGGTCCTGCCCTAAGAACTCCTTCCTGTATGCAGCATTCTTATCTTCTTTCCATTGATTTTAAAATTACATCTTTGACTGACTGGATTGTACAGCTTAAAATCTATCCGTTATCCCTGTCTGCAAAACTGGAAGAAAAATGAATCATGATGGTGTTGAAATTTCGAAAACAAGAATCAAGTTATGATGACCGTTGGCAAGCTACAAATATGGTTGTTCCTGTGAATCCCCATGTTCTGATTCAAAGTACGAAAGAACCGTCCATCTGGCTATGAAAGCCAATCCACGTCTTATAAATATACCGCCGCGTGGCAACGTAAAAGAAAAAAATACAATGCAAGAACTTCTGCTGAACGCTCGAATAAGCGTGAGAAAATAGACTTCAAATTAGAAAGCGGCAGACACCGCTCTACTAAGATGTGGTACTGCCGCCTCTATCACATCCTGATGTTACAGCATCTGGATGCATGGAATCTGCCATTTGAATTCCCCTCAGAAAGTTGGTTTTGAATGTAGCATAATCCTATAGATATCATACCTTATTTTTCGGTATAACAACAGTACTATGTCTATTTCTTGTACTCTTATTTTCAATTTCGGATAATATTTACTTGTCAAACTTCAATGCCAGAGTTTCGCTGGCATAATCAATCAGAATTCGGAGACATCATATAATGTATTTTTTATCAGTTTTACTTTTTTAAAATAGTTTCTACATTCACTCAAGTCCAACTATAAGATTAGCTATTTTATTCATCAAAAAGCTCTAATGCTTGTTCCTGTAATTTCATTCCAATATCCTCAAGCTCTCTCAGCTCTTTTTCACTAAAACCACTATTAAAGCAAAACGCACCAAAAATATCGACCATTGCCATCGCTAATTTTTTAGGTACTAATGATTTTCCTTTGTAATACTCTATTGCAAAGGAAAGTGCTTCTTGCACTTGTCCTAGCATTTCCCTGTCCAATTCTCGAAATGCTCTTAATTTCACTGGAACAGATTCCTCACTTACCAATCCAGTATATATAGTCTCTATAGCCTGCTCTATATCCATAAAAATACTCCTTTAGAAATCTCTATAATCACACTCTTCAATAACTTCAACCATTTTATATACTTATAAAATATAGTAACTCACTCTTCTATTTCTTATAAATTCATAAAACAATTACCTCTTTTTATAAGAATTTAACCATAATCAAATTTCCACATACTCTTCTTTTTTACTTTGTAAACTTCTCTAATATTTCATACTAAAAATACATTCAATAATATATTTTCAGTTAACCTGGACACGTTATTGTCAACTTATTTGCAGGTACTCTTCCTTCAACTAATACCTCTTTAGACGAAACAGCATTTGAATATGGTCTTCCTCTCTTCAATCCCGCTGCACGTGCCTTTTCTGGAGTAGAAACATCTATAATGTTTTTATTCCCTAAAACATCTGGAATAACATCATCCGTATCAAACATAACTATCCTTTGCCCTGGTTCATTCCATTTTTCAATTACCTTAGGATCTGTTGTCGTTGATATAAATTGTGCGCCATTATGTCTGCTTCCATTCATAAGATGTCCCGCAATACTCATATTTCTTCCTGGTAATTTAGCTGATAAACCATCAGATACAACTTCGTCAGGACGTAAATTTCTCCAAACTTTAAAAAGTCCCAATAAATCCAGTTCAATATTTGTATCACAAACATATCCATACAGAGTTGGATTACCACCTGCCAATCCAATCGGGTCCTGCTGCGTATAACATCCTTCCTCTGGCGAATAATACCGGAAACGATTATAATATAATCCTATTTCTTCATCCTCATACTGCCCCTGGAAACGAAATGGAATAAAATTCTTTTCACCTAATGCTTCCTCCGTTTTTACACGCCCATAGATATCCAGATTTCTTTCCCAAACCTTCTTTCCCTCTTCATCATAGGCTTCCACTGGAGTTCCCAGATAGTCACTTATAATACTGTAATTCCCATCCTTAGTGATTTTTCCTCTGGGAATAAAGTCATCCTGAAATACCCATGTAATCAGATTATCCGGTATATTTTCTCCCTGCCCTGCTTCTTTTTTTGCTTTTTCCTCCTCTCGTTTTTCCAGCTTCAAAATATAATCCGCTTTGAAATCTACTTTATTTTCAGTTTTCCTTCTGCCTACTGTGCATTTCTCTTCCCATTCATGAAACAAGTTGTTTCCATTCCACAGGAATCTTATTACTTTTTGCTGCCTTCCCTCTGATACTCCTTTACTATGTATACTGGTTACTGACTTTTCAATCCTCCTGCCAAAAGTATCATATTGGAAGCTGACACAGCTTTTGTCCGGTCTGGTTACTTCCCGGAGCATGCCGTTTCCAAAATAAAGGTACGTCCATGTACCTCCATCCGGTTCTATTTTCTTCGCCAGATTTCCCTCTTCATCATAGAAAAATTGCCTGCCCTTGGTTATAAGCTTCCCATATCCTCCCTGATATTTGTTCCGCTTTTCCTTCAAGTTAATACAGGATTTCTCTAAGCGGCTGCCCGCTCCGTAAATACGATCACTGCAATCTTTTGTTTCATACAGATTTCCTACAATATCTGTACTTCTAAAAATTGTCTCAAAACCAGATTCTTTTGCACTTACTAAGTTACTAAACTGATCATAAGAATACACTGTTGTTCCTTTTGTCAGTCCATTCGTAACCTCCTTTAACTGATAATTCACATCCCATTCATATCTGTGCCTGCGCAATGTATCCGACCAGCCGACAACATTTCCAAAAATTCCCTGATGAGCAGCGTCTGCCTTACTTCGCTGATTACTTACTTCGTGAAAAATCGGTCTGCCAGCTTTATCATAATCCCATGCACTACAGATATTATTAGAGAACAGACGCTGAGTCTCCTGCCCCAAAGCATTATATTCCATCCTGGACACCCACGGCTTTTCTTTATCCAAATATGCCGACACTTGTGTCGCCTGTCCCATTTCATTCCGACTGGTAAGTATATTTGCTCCAAAACTGCTTACTGTCTGAATACAGTTTCCCAATTCATCATACTGATTAGATATCCAGTGCCTGCCCTGCCACTCTTTCGTAATCCTGCCCAACGAATCTCGTTCAAACTTTACCTTGCCATATTGGTTTTCCACCTCTATTAGAGCGCCATTCTTATTATAAGTAAAGTTCTCATAAGTTTTGTCATAATAATCAGTTCTTATCACACGTCCCAGTTTATCATAACAATACCTTGTATATCTGCCTCCCGGACGATTAATTTTTGTAACAAGACCAGATTAATCTCGTTCATATGTGCGGGTTAAAATCAAAAAAATTTACACGCTTTATTTTACCCTTTTGGGTTTCCTAAAAACACTCCGTCCAATACTTATATTTTTCACTTCTACAATTTATCTTCTGTAAATACTCCTTTTTTCTCTTTTCAAAAGTTCCTGTAGCAAAGCTCTTTTCCATTTCACTTGAAAAAAGGTTCATTAACTCCTTTCCTAAACTATTATATAAAATTGGTGTTATATCCTTAAATACCTCCTCAATCTCTTGTCTTGTCACATGCCTTTCATAATATTGAACAATTTCCTGATTCCAAAAAAAAGCGTCAGAAAACTGTGCATCAAAATCCCATATTTCACTCGTCCAAAATGGTCTTTCTTCATTTATTGCAAGCAAATTATCGCTTTCCTTAAAAAGCAAAACTGAAATATACTTAAAGAATGAATATTTTATCGCTAAAGATCCTCCATAAATTTTATCAAATAACTTTACAATATTATTTCTATCAAATGCAATTGTTGTGTTAAACAAAGAAATGTCACCGAGTATTGTTTTATTTCCCATTTCCATCCGTTTCACTGTCTGTTCAACATAATATTCCATTACATATGGATATTTTTCTCCTACAGAATTTTTAAAATTTTGTTGATTAAAAAAAATCATAGAATTAAACTGACTATAAATATCTTCTGCCATTTTATTCTGATGCATGATTGCCTCTTCAATTATTCTCAAATAAAATGGCAATAAATATTCCATTAATTCCGGCTGAATATCTGATGAAAATCTACAATCATCCGCAAAATTTTGTAGAATTAAGTATTTTTCCGTAAATACCCCATCTATTTTTTCATTTGTAATAAAGCTTTTCAACACATCTTTATCTGTTTCATAAAGATTCATTTTTACCTCTGGCTTCTTAACTTTTATTGACATATTTTCGGCACCTTTGCATCTGTCGATTTTGGAGGTTGCAGTTCTGATACTTTATTAATATTGGGATACTTATTATTAACAACATCTGACATTCCCCTACTTCTTGCCTCATTTAACGCTTTTCTCAAATTATCAAGTTCTGCTCGTATCTGTTCATCATGTGTATACCATCCTTTACAGAATTCTCCCCCTTTAACTGGTAATTTATTTTCTTACCTATACTTCTTTAAAATCAATTAACAAACCATTTCTCTTGCATATATCTACGAACAATTCACTTACAACAAAATCTGTAGTACTTTCTTTATCTTTCGCAATAAAAAATTCCTCTTCAATATCTCTTCTAAACTTTATAAAATTTAACACTCTCTCACCATCACTTAATGTACGATATGTTGATGCTTCTTTATCTATTATAGGTATACTTAGTATGATTTTAGCGGCATACCATTCTAAACTAACGTCTTGACAAACTAATCTACAAGAAAAAAACTTCATTTCTTCTCTCAATAAATTTCCAATTTTTTCAACAAATCGCTTAGAAAACAACAATGCAGATGGACAAAAAATATAATCTGTTTTCTCAATATTTTCCAGTGTATAACCAGTGCCCGCAACAAACTCCAATCTTCTTCTTTTTATTTTTTCTTCATTTCCTATGTCCAATCTAAAAAATGAAAAAATTTCATCATCCACCATTTTTTTTAATCCTGCCATACAATCAGGATGATTTAGAGTTGTATTTATTTGATATAATTTTAATGACATTTTATCAATCCTTTTTTTAAATCTTTTTTTACTTCGCTTTGTAACATTCTAATTTCTTTTTGAATTTTCCTCTTTCCCCAATTGTTTTCTTTAGCAATCCTGCTAATTTTACCCAATTCTTGACTAATATATTGATTGTACTCACTATGAACATTGTTCCATCCCACATGGATTCCATTTCTTTATAAATCGCACCCCACTACCATTTCAGGTGCATTGTACAAAAAATACTCCAACATCATTTGCTTTTTCCTCTTTACTCAAAAATAGATACCCTATTGCATCATCTAAATAGAAGATATCTTGAAATTCTTCTGGAAAATCTCCTCCATATATCTGCATGCAAAATTGATAGGAGGCAAGTTCTAACTTTTCTTCTTGTAAAAATACAGGATTTGCACCAAAAAGAGAGCCATTATAATCATCAAATTCATTCATTTCTTTATCAATTACTATTTCTCTTGCTGAAATCAAAAAATCCGCATCATTTCTTGGAGAAGCAACAGAATGTAAAATTACTTTTGTATATCCGTTTTTTATATTCTGAAGTTCTTCTATATCACCGTTATAAACGATCGAGTCCAAAAAATAATCTTCTCTATTATAAGTAGTAAATACAGAAATAACCTGATCCTTCGGATAATTAAATTGAAGAGTTGAATTTAAAAAATTTGTAGGTATATTAAAAATAAAAACCATTTTTTCTCCATTAGGATTAGTAGGCCACTCTACATCAGGAGGTAAAAAACTTTTTCCTCCAATACGCAAAATATTCAATTCATTATCTACCTTTTCAAATCTTACTAAGTTTGACATTGCATTTATTCTCCTTTCATTATCCTAGACACTTTAATTTAGTCTGTCTTTTATAGAATTTTTCAGCTTCTTTCCGAAGCTTTCTTGCTTGACTAGCTGGATATCCTGCTTTTCTCAATCCCCCTTCAAAGCTTGGGAGACCAAGTCTTGAAAAACAGCCAGCAAAAGAGAAAAAACATGAGCTTGATCAGAACCAAACTTTATGACACACCCCTAACTTCAATCGCGTTATCCGTATTTGTGACGAATCTGTTCAAGATACAGTCACGGATACTGTTTACATTTTTATGGTTGCTGGAACTATTAACACATCAATCTGCTGATTTTGAGCTGGAAGCGGTTTAATCAGCAGACACTATTTAGTGAATCCCCCCATACTTTTAAATCTTCGTTCAATAATTGTTTTCCCGAAACACCATTATACTCGCTCAGTAATGTTCCATCTGGTCCTCCATGCATACCAGAAACTATTGAAATATCTCCAGAAGATTGATTTACAATTTCCGCAAATTGACTTTGCCTTATATTCCCTGTCGAAACATATACACTTTGATTACCACCAACTTCGACCTTATAAAATGTAGGTTCATTATAAAATCTTGCATCCTCTATAGCTGCCAAATTTTCAATGTCATAAAAATCAGATATGCAAGAAACCTCATTTCCGTTCATATCAAATGAATACTGACCACGATATGCCGTTTTTTACCAGTCCTGAGTTCATCCATGCCTTTAAATACAAAGTGTATTGCCACACCAGTAAGGAAATCTGCCCCCCATCTGTTTCCAGTCAAACGCATACGCTAGTTTCTCCTCTATAGACATAAAGCAATGATGGAAAGGGCTGGCAAAATCATAGAACGAGTCTTCAGATTCTTACCAGCACACTTGAAGTTGCAGAATTCTGTCATTACACAGCAGGACTGTCTCGGATATTTAAAAAACGATGATACAGAAAAGCTGCTACTTCTGGATGTGCCCTACATCGGTTCAGAGCATACTTGTGCTGTTACTGGTTACAAATATCAGCCTTTCCACAAGAAAGTGGCTGACTACCTACAGAACGCAGAATACCCATTTTTATATTACTGTAGAAGTACTCCGCCGAAGTCAAATAGCACTTTCAATAGGGCAGATGCGGAACATATCATGAAGATGAAACTGGGGCAGAATTTTATGAATAAGGGTTACTACTTTCAGAAAGTTCCCCATAAAGAAGATACAGAGCTAATGATAAGCAACCAATTTTATAATTCCGAGGTGCAATTCCAGTGGACAAATACTTACTATTCAGTTTGATTTCAAATGTCCTTAAGCGGATACATAATTAAAGCATTATTATCTACCTATAAGTTTTCATCATAAACATTTATTTTTTCTACAAATAGCGTTATATATGAATTCATTAATGCATAAAAACGCTCATCATAAGCAGTTTCAATTTCTATAATTGAATCACCTAATTGAAAAGTGGCACATCCATCTTCATCATATTCAAGCAATAATAAAGTGAGTTGATTTTTTCCATCGATTATTCTCATCTGATATTCTTTTGTATTGTTTACAAATACATTATCATAACTATATAGTCCGTCAATGTCCAACTCAACATAATATTCCTTCTGGATTGGTCTATTAGCCCCTTTCCATATTCCCTTTGCCATACCGTAATCAGTAGAAAAATAAATGTTCTCATCTAATATTTTGTCAATAACTATTTTCATTTTACCATCTACCTCTTAATCCTAACAAGTGTATTAAAGTATTCCATAACATCATTCACTGGATCATATTTCCATTCTTCTAGATGAAAATGGAACTTAGTTGTTCCCATACTATCCATTTCATGATTACCGAATCGTATACTCTTTGTTCCATCAGCAGAAAAAATTCTATCATTATCCACTAATCCTGTCCTTGGATGTATATTGGTTTGATTACTACCCAAATAATCGTCCCAATAATTTGTCACATCACTCATCTTCACTTGATTAGGTGATTTTATTTCTGGATGTCGCACTACTTGCGTATTAGCACTTGGTACATGAGTATTACTACCACTCCCAAGAGCCTCACGCATCGTAGCATCATTATTTGCAAAAATACTTCTTAACTTATTCTGTATTGCTGCCATTATCCCATCAAGGAATTCTCCTATGACAACACCTGTTACAAAATCTGCCACCATCTGTCCTGGATCTAAAGCATATGCCCACTTCTCATCCCATGACATACTGTCATCAAAGACTGCATACGCAAGTCTTTCACCTGCCGATACCGCCGTATCTACAACACCTTCAGCCAAACGATGTGCTCCCGGAAATTTTGCTCCAAATGCCCCCGTTATAAAACCGCTGGCAGCTGATATTCCTACATCCCGAAAAGCTTCTTTCGCACTTCGGACATTTCCAGTCGAAATCTCCTCTCCTGCTTTCATCGCTGTCGTAGATAATGCACCAATACCCGCACCTATAAACGCCCCGGCTAAAATACTTCCAGCACCAAGCGTTGCTATACTAATTGCGGCACCAATGGCACATACTGCAACTACTCCAAGACCGATTGCAAGGTTTCTCGTAAATCCTTCCCAGTCAAATTCACCCTCCTTAGGTGCATCATCATAGGGCGGATACCCAGTATACTTACTGGCTGATATTCCTGCCAGCCTGCCAAGCATGTCCACACTGCCATTCACACAAAGACTGGATGCTCCTTCTGAATACAGTGCCATGATATCCGACATTCCCTGCATGACAATCCCGGTCATACTCTCCAACCGGATTCCCTCTTTTGCCATCAGAACCAGTTCGCCATTACTTTCTATGGTGGTTCCTGTTTCATCCTCAAACGTAATCTTTCCTGTCTCCCCGCCATCTAATCCCATGCTCTGCGGATACAGATCCATTCCTTTTCCGTGCTCTGACCGGAAACTTTTTTTCTCGGGACTTCCCGTCCCCTCACAGGTGCTTCCATTAGTACGGATACACCCTGTCGCTATTCCCTGCGCCTCATCTCCATTTCCTATATATAATGATGTTTTTGTTCCCTTCTGCGGCATACAGTACATCAGGTTTCCCGTCGCCGGGGCAAATCCATAACGGTTCCCGCCCGCCGCAGTCTTGTCAATGTCAAATGCTACTTCTACCTGCTCCCCCTGCGTTCCGACAATGGATCCGACAAATGACATTCCCGTATAGTCCGGGTTATCCTCCCATGGAACCCACGTATAACCGTTTCCCGCAAGGCGGTATGTAAAGATGACCTCCCCTCCTGCCAGTTCTGTTTTTTTCCGAGAAACAAGCAGCTCCCTGCCTTCATATGTGACCCTGTCCCCCAGCGACAGGCTTGTCCTCGTAACAACATCATAACAAATGAAATCTCACCTATTAACAAGGCATTTTCCACTGACTGCATAATAACGCCCATCGAAGCACATATCGCAGGACAGGATTTCTCCCAGCTCCTTTTTCTCCCCTTCCGGCAGACCAAGGTAAAAACGGGGATAATAATAGCTGATGTCTGGCACTAACGGAAGTCCAAGCTGGGATGCCATTCTTTTCAGGAAGTTCCAGTCCGTTTCCTGATACTGTATCAGCGTCCCTCCGGTCCGCATGTCGCTCCCTGGCAGTATGCAGGCACTGTGCTCGGTATCTGCTGTTACGATACTGGCAATCCCCATATAAGTCTGTACTTTTTTCTGAAATACCCGGTTACTTTTTTTCTGATCTAAAAGAATTGTTCCTGACACAGCCTGTATGTCTGCAATCCTGTATCCTCTTTCTTCTTTGATTTCCACCTTTTCCGGATATCCGCTGAACAACGCTCCCGCAGTATTCCCCTGCCCCAAAAGCTGTATGGGTGCATTCATGCCGTTTATGCCTGTCTCATTTTCTGACAACAGAAGTCGAAAGCTTCCCCTGGCATGTTCCCCCGGTATTTCCCATGTCTGAAAATCAAGAATTTTTTCCATGGCAAAGGAACTGATGAATTTTAAATCGGCATATTCAATTTTCCTTTGCAATACTTCCGCCATAAGCCTCTCCTATTCTTCTTCCTGACCTGACGAAATAGGTTCTATCAGCCCTCCATAAGCACAGACAAGAAGTGCCCTCTGTGTCAATACAGACAGTTTATCCCCTACATTCTTTTACTTGACATTGGATATCAGGTTTATAAAAAAATAATATAATAAAATCATTACATTTATACAACCTTAATTTCTTGCAAACAAATACCTGTAATCTTTTCTTCTTCTATTATTTTCTTAAATCTTTCTGATACAAAAATGGGGATTTCCTGCCTATTTGCTAATTTAAATATGTCCGAATTTTCAGTCCTTTCATCATATATACAATATTTACTTACTGTATATATTGTACCTATACTTGGAATTTCTGTTTCGAAATAAAGCGATTTTTCCAAACACAGTGCATCAACTACCCTGGTAATATTTGCAATATAATATTCTTCTAAATTTTCATTACTATTCTCTTCAACTATTCTCACTGGCAAATATTGTATTTCTGTATTTAATTTCTGTAGTATACTTTGTAATCTATTTGATACAACAAACCACCCTTTATCATTTGCAAGATAATCTGTCAACACATGTCCTTCCATTTTATTGTAATAGAACTCAAATTTTCCGTCCCAATTTTCATAAAATCTTCCTACATTAAATACATTCTGCTGAATACCATAATCATTTTGATAATGACAAACTATATCATTTTCTCTCTCCATATCCATAGATAATTTATAATACTTCATTTACATCCTCCTACTGTAACCAATACGCTTTATAAAGCATATCTGGATTAGCTTTTATATATGCTTTCATTTTTTCATATAGTTGAAGAAAAATGTCTACATTTCCTTGAGCAACCTCATCAAACTGCTTCATACTATTTAATACGTATTCGTGATACTCATTTGGATGTCGACCTTGATGCGGTAACAAATCCTTATTCCATTTTCCATTCAAATCCAATCCGTATTTTTTAGCTATTTCTTCCATTTGGTGAGTATATGTCTTACTTTTATTAGTTGCATAATGGTGTATCTGGTTTGGTTTAGTACTATTTTTCTGACTCAAATTCCTTGCAGCTTCAAAATCAGCATTCTTCCACATCTCTCTTTCTGCGTCTCTTACAAGTTTTCTTGCCACAGCTCCAGGTACAATTATTCCGATAAGTGCTCCTATAGAGAAGTCTACTGCCATCTGTTTCGTATCAAAGATATAAGCCATCTTTTTCTCATTATTCATGGAACTATCTCCAAGAGCCCACGCTGCACGACCAGTCAGACTAACTCCTGCATAAATCTCTCCACTAAAAAGCACCGTTACTGGAAAAGCAACTACACATGCTCCAGTAAATCCACCTGCTGCTGCTGAAATTACAACATCCCTCACAGTTTCTATCGTACTTCTAACATTGCCACTCTGCCACTCTTCATTTGCTTTATATACTGTTTGGCAGAATGTTCCTATCGCCGCCCCTATCAATGCTCCCGTTACGATGGGGCCAATTCCTGGAATTAAAGCCAGTCCCACACAAGCAATCGCAACTCCCAATCCAATAGCAAGATTTCTTGCAAATCCACCCCAGTCAAACTCACCCTTCTGAGGTACATCCTCAAATGGATCATACCCCTGATATACCGTTCCCGCCAGACTTGTCCTCCTGCCAAGCATGTCCACACTGCCATTCACACAAAGACTGGATGCCCCTTCTGCATACAATGCCATGATATCCGACATTCCCTGCATGGCAATCCCTGTCATGCTCTCCAGCCGGATTCCTTCTTTTGCCATCAGAACAAGCCCGCCATTGCTTTCTATGGTAGTCCCCGTTTCATCCTCAAATGTAATCTTTCCCGTTTCACCGCCATCCAATCCCATTCGCTGCGGATACAGATCCATTCCTTTTCCGTGCTCTGACCGGAAACTTTTTTTCTCGGGACTTCCCGTCCCCTCACAGGTGCTTCCATTAGTACGGATACACCCTGTCGCTATTCCCTGCGCCTCATCTCCATTTCCTATATATAATGATGTTTTTGTTCCCTTCTGCGGCATACAGTACATCAGGTTTCCCGTCGCCGGGGCAAATCCATAACGGTTCCCGCCCGCCGCAGTCTTGTCAATGTCAAATGCTACTTCTACCTGCTCCCCCTGCGTTCCGACAATGGATCCGACAAATGACATTCCCGTATAGTCCGGGTTATCCTCCCATGGAACCCACGTATAACCGTTTCCCGCAAGGCGGTATGTAAAGATGACCTCCCCTCCTGCCAGTTCTGTTTTTTTCCGAGAAACAAGCAGCTCCCTGCCTTCATATGTGACCCTGTCCCCCAGCGACAGGCTTGTCCTCGTAACAACATCATAACAAATGAAATCTCACCTATTAACAAGGCATTTTCCACTGACTGCATAATAACGCCCATCGAAGCACATATCGCAGGACAGGATTTCTCCCAGCTCCTTTTTCTCCCCTTCCGGCAGACCAAGGTAAAAACGGGGATAATAATAGCTGATGTCTGGCACTAACGGAAGTCCAAGCTGGGATGCCATTCTTTTCAGGAAGTTCCAGTCCGTTTCCTGATACTGTATCAGCGTCCCTCCGGTCCGCATGTCGCTCCCTGGCAGTATGCAGGCACTGTGCTCGGTATCTGCTGTTACGATACTGGCAATCCCCATATAAGTCTGTACTTTTTTCTGAAATACCCGGTTACTTTTTTTCTGATCTAAAAGAATTGTTCCTGACACAGCCTGTATGTCTGCAATCCTGTATCCTCTTTCTTCTTTGATTTCCACCTTTTCCGGATATCCGCTGAACAACGCTCCCGCAGTATTCCCCTGCCCCAAAAGCTGTATGGGTGCATTCATGCTGTTTATGCCTGTCTCATTTTCTGACAACAGAAGTCGAAAGTTTCCTCTGGCATGTTCCCCTGGATCCTCCCATGTCTGAAAATCAAGGATCTTTTCCATGGCAAAGGAACTGATAAATTTTAGATCGGAATATTCAATTCTCCTTTGTAATCCTTCTGCCATAAGCCTCTCCTATTCTTCTTCCTGACCTGATGAAATGGGTTCTATTAATCCTCCATAGGCACAAACAAGAAATGATCTCTGCGTCAATGCAGACAGTTTATCTCCTTCACTTGTTGCCTCTGCGTTATTTCTAAGAATTTTTTCTGAATCATATACGTCTTTCCATGTTCCAACAATACAGGGTGTACACGGATATCCTTTTACATTCTGCCCATCTTCTGTCTGCAGAATAATTTTATCCGCGTCCTCATCTTCCTCCTCTCCTGCGAAAAAATTTTTTATTTTTTCTGCAGTCTTAGCAAGCCATGATTTGTTTACCGGATTCTCTTCGCTTTGGCAAATTCCAAAAGATGGAATATTTTTGTCATCCCCAACCTCACAATCTTCTTCGTGCATCATAGGCTGCCCGTTTGTATACACCCCATGGCATATTGGCAAATTTAATCTCCTTTTATGCGTCCCGCAATTACAGTAAAGCTCCGCTCCCCGAACCAGATACGGGAACTGCACCTCTTCGCCCTCCTCCAATTCCAATTGGTCAAATAATGCCTGCAGCTCCATCTCATGCTGTTCCTGTGCACTTTCTGATATACCATTTAACTCTTCTGACGATTTTTTCGCATTTCCTGCCCGTGTCACCAATGCGCCATTCGCAAAATTATCTCCTTTTGACATTCAGCTCCTCCTATTCCACCTTAAGCTCTGCTAGTTTGATTCCTTTTGCACCTCTTCGCAAAATACTTTCTATAAAATCCAACCGACAGATGAGATAGTCTTTTTCTACTTCTGCCACTTCAAAAACCGGAGGTACATATTTTATCTTCTCTTTATCCAATATCAATTCCTGAATCACAGAATAATCATTATTAAAAACGGTTTCTTCTGAAAGACAATGATATCGGGGATACACTGGCATATAGTAAATTTCTGC
>OLSA01002285.1_pt1 | contig 14558 bp, 10 predicted proteins | sample 1672731 | NCBI WGS metagenome assembly OLSA01 (sample SAMEA3136718, study PRJEB25190) | human gut metagenome | biome: human gut; feature: human-associated habitat; material: faeces | place: Austria | collected 2013
GACGCCGCCGGCTTGCCATCCATGTCAAACGAGGGAAACATGTCGCCGCTCGCGCACACGAGATGCTGGTCGGTGTGTTCATTGCGCCGTCCCTTGCCGAACAGGTAGCGCACCAGGCCGGCCGGGTCCGAACCCCTGACGATATTCGGTATCATACGATGATTCTCCGCCCGCGCGCCCGGCACGGCGGCGCATGGCGTCTATGAGAGATATGCGCCCTTTGCCGGCACGGCCACTTCGATAGAATTATCGGAAACGGATAAGGGGCTTTGATGGAACCGGTGAGGAACGATACGACGACGGATAGGCGCACGGCCGTGGAACTGGCGAAGCGGCTGCTGGTCGATTCGATCTGGCGCACCGCCAAGATCGAGGTTGATGGCGTCACCTTCCCCGACACGCAGGAAATCTTCGACGGGCGCGCCCCCGAGGGTATGAGCGTGGACGATATAGTCACGGTGAACAACATCAAGCGCGCGTGGGGATTCCTGCTCGGGAACATCGACTATCCAGTCGATTGGCAGTACATCCGCGAATACAACCGCATCATCGGCGAAGGCCGCGTGCGCGACGCCGGCCGCTTGCGTGAATACGGCGTGAGGATCGGCGGCACGGGATGGGTGCCGGAAATCCCCACCGTCGAATCCCCACAGGAAAGGGTTCGCGGCATCCTGGAGGAGTCAGAAGGGGAGGACACTGCGATGCTGCTGTTCGGCGCGGTCACGCGGGGACAATGGTTTTCGGACGGCAACAAGCGCACCGCGCTGATGGTCGCCAACCACCAGCTCATACACGACGGCATCGGCGTCTTCTCGATCCCTCCCGAAGACAAGGCACAGTTCGTCTCTATGCTCCTGCGCTACTACGAGACGGGCGACTACTCCCGGCTCTCCGATTGGCTCTCACAGAACGCCGTCGGCCATGTGCCCGGCGGGCTGACTTTGGCCCAATCGTCTGGGGCCGCGGAAAAGACGAATGATGCCGCGAACGGGATGGGCATCGTGCCCGGTGTTCCCCTCGACGGCCTCGATGGAGGTTCCGGCTTACTGAGGTGACGGTCGTGGCGTCCGGGGGTGCTCCCGAACTCCATGGGATTATTTACGGTCGGCTTGCGTGATGATGACTTCGAGCCGGCCTATAAGTTTCCGGCGCTGCCGCACCGTGTGCGCGGCCGTTGCCTCGTCGCGTTCGCCGACGAAGCCAACCGGATCAGGGACAAACACCTGTTCACCCTGACTCCCGGCGACGTGACCCATCCCAAGCTCGCCCAACTCGATGAACTGCACATCCACCTGGTCATGCCCAAGGTAGTCAAGGAATCCTATGACGACCTGATCCAGGGAGAAACCATGACGTTCTCCCGGTTCATCGAAGAAATCCAAGGACTACAAGCGGACCGTCCGCAAAGCCTGACCCTCCTCTGACCGGTTCGCGTCATCAGGCACTCCCCCGGACTGCCCGATGACGGCATCGAGATGGTCTATCAGCTCCCGGCATTGCCGGACGGCGTAGGACGCCGATGCCTCGTCCTCGATGGTCGCGTTCATCTCCCTGTTCGCGTTGTGCGCGATCTGGTTGACGTTGCGGCCGATGCGGCGCAGCTGGTATTCGATCTCCCTGAGCGCCTGGACGGTGGGCGAATCATGTTCCTCCTCCTCGACGTACAGGCTTCCCTCCAACAGCTTTAACAATTCCTGCTGAACGGACTCACCGCTGACATCCCTGGTGTTGGTGTTTTTCTTCTTGGCAATCTTATCGATCTCATCGATGAAAATGATCCCACGCTCGGCCTTTTCCACATCGTTATCCGCTGCAGCTAACAGCTTGGAAACCACACTCTCAATATCATCACCAATATAGCCCGCTTCTGTCAGTGCTGTGGCATCCGCAATGGCCAACGGCACATCCAGCAGTCTTGCCAGGGTCTTTACCAGATAAGTTTTACCACTTCCGGTCGGTCCGATCATGAGAATATTGGACTTCTCAATCCGTACCTCCTCATCCTCTGCCATCTGCTCTTTTTCCTCTGTCTGTGCTTTGGCTGTCTGGGAAAATACCCGTTTGTAATGATTGTAAACTGCCACGGAGATCACCTTCTTGGCCTGTTCCTGACCGATCACATACTGGTCCAGTTCTCCCTTGATCTTGTGCGGAGCCGGGATGTTTTTCAGATCAAAAGCCGGTTGTGCTTCTTTCTCTGATTTCTTCTTGATCTTCTGCTTCTTTGGGATCTCCATACCCGGAATGTTCAGATTGTTAAAATCATTCAGGTTCATATTCATATATGGCATATTCTGAAGCTGGGAAAAATCCATACCATTTTTCATAATGGCATCAAAGGACTTCTGCATACAGTCATGGCACAGGCACATACCACCTGGCATCGTGATCATCTTTCCTGCCTTGCTTTCCGGCCTGCGGCACACATAACAGATATGCTCATACTGGTTATCGTCATTGTCTTCTATGGTCTCCCCCTCCGTCTGAGAGGTTAACTTCTTCTCGTTATCTTCCAAAATTATCTTCTCCTGTATCTGTCATTGTTCTGGCAGCCAGCCCAGTCCATCCACAGGGCTGTAAGAACTGCGTAATGGTCCAGTATGAAGGTACTGAATCGTTACAAAACTGCCATATTGTCTCTAGTATAAACAAAATCAGGCCCCGGCACAAGTCCGGAGCCTGATTTTACACTCTTTTAAGATTTATAAAAACTGATACATGATTTCAGGTACTTACTGCTGTGCCTGACCATTTCCATTCTGACTGCCATTATTCTGGCTGTTACCGTTCTGGGCATCCTGGCCAAGAGTTGCCTTGGTTCCCAGTGTGATGGTGACGGTTCTGTCCACATACTCGCCATTTTCCAGACTCTTAACACCTAATTCTACCGTCTCGCCTGCTTTGTAGTATTTTAACAGATCCTGTAAAGCTGCCATGCTCTTGACACTCTGGCCATCGAATTTCACAATGATATCTCTCTTTCTCAGATCTGAGTTCGCTGCTGCACCACCGTCAATGATACCATACACGAAAACACCGGCTGGCATATCCTGCTGTTTCACCATACTGTCGTCTACAGTCAGACCCTGAATGCCTAAATAGCCTTCCTCACCCTCTGCAACAGTCTGGTTCTTGGTTCTCTGAGTCATCAGAGTGCTTAAGATCTCCTGTGCTTTTGAGATCGGGATTGCATAACCAATACCCTCTACATCCGTGGATGAATATTTCGCTGCATTGATACCAATAACCTCACCCTTCATATTCAGAAGTGCGCCGCCGCTGTTGCCAGGGTTGATGGCTGCATCCGTCTGAAGCAGATTTCTGGTGACGGTGTTATCTACTTTTACTTCACGGTTCAGTGCGCTGACATAGCCAACAGTGACAGACTGGCCATATCCGAGAGCATTACCAATCGCAACGACACCCTGACCAACCTCCAGAGCATCAGAATCACCTAATTTCGCAACAGAGATCTGGCTTAAGGTATCCTCTGGAATATCTTTTAAGGCAACTGCGATCACAGCCAGATCGGAATCTGCATCAGTACCTTTGATAGATGCGTTAACAGAAGTATCATCAATAAATACCACCGACAGATTCTCGGAATCCTCTACTACATGGTTGTTCGTAGCGATCAGAAGTTCTTCATCATTCTGGCCAATGATAATACCGGAACCGCTGCTTGGTACTTCATAAGTCTGGCTCATACCCCACCAGTTATTGCTCTGGTATAACATGGTATTGTTGATGGCAACCACGGAAGGCATTGCAGATTTTGCAATGGCTGAAACATCCAGTGCAGCCGCATTGCCTGCTACTGCGCTGTTTCCGCTGGCAGAAGCGCTTGCAGAGGTCTGAGCCTCTGTCGTAGAGTCCTCGACTGCCGCCTGCGAGCTTACCAATGGATAGGTGGCAGGTCCGAAGGAATCTGCAATCTTATTGATCCCAACCATGGTTCCGCCGGAAACGGTACCAAACAGGAGAGCCGCTGCTGTGATTCCTGCTACCTTTCTGGTAAGTCCGTTCTTTCTTCTCTTCTCGTGATGCTCCTCAGATGGCTGATGATTCTGGAAACCGCCCTGGAAGCCAGACTGGCTGGTCTGTGCCTGCTGACCTGCCTGGCTGTCCTGATACTGGGTCTGCTGATTCTGGAAAGCCTGACCGGACTGCTGATTCTGTACAGACTGGCTATTCTGGTACTGTACCTGCTGGTTCTGTGCAGACTGGCTGTTCTGGTACTGTGCCTGCTGGTTCTGTGCAGACTGGCCATTCTGGTACTGTGCCTGCTGGTTCCCGGATGTCTGCTGGTTCTGCCAGTTATAACTGCCCTGAGTCTGTGCGCCTGTGGATGCCTGCGCCTGTTGCTGGTTCTGTACCGGCTCTGGATCCTTCATGGTAAAGTCTGGTGTTCCCATATTGCTGTTATTATGTTCATCAGAATTCATATTCTGCTCTTTGTTGGTGTTCTCTTCGTACATAAGTCATATCCCCTTTCCTGATACTTTTATGTTTTCTTTTCCCAGGGCTTTTTCTTTCTCTTCCCTGTTTCTGTAAAGTAATATATCAATGCTTTGTGTCCAATTTGTGACGGAAGTATAATAAAACAGTGAAAACCAGAATATTTTCTGATCTTCACTGTTCTTTTTTACTCATGATATTGTGTAACTATTCAGTAGGTCTGCGCACATGCTGCGCTGACCGTAAGAACACACAGGCTAGAAAGCAAAAATCCCATCAGCGAAGCTGATCTGGAATGGATTTTTGCTCGTAACTATGAAGGTACTGAATAGTTACGATATTTTTGAGGCTCGCATATCTTCTTTAATTACCACCTGGCTCTACAGCCTCTGTAGTCGTCTCGCTGATCGTGGGTGACGGGCTATGATCAGCCGCTGTCGTTTCTGGATATCCAGGATGTGGAGCCACAGCTGTGGTTTCCGGAGTCGTTCCAGGTCCTCTCATATCATCCGTGCTGGTGGTGCTGTTTCCCTTGGTATTGGTCTTTCCATCACTGCCTGGATGGATTATGATACTGCCATCTGGAGCCACAATTCCACCAGAGCTGCTTCCTGTAGTCTCCGTAGTACTTCCCGGATGGACTGGATCATCCGCTCTGCTCTCTGTGGTACTTCCCGGATGCTGGATGATCTCTCCCGGTCCGTCTGCGGAGCTTTCATCCTCCTCTGGTCCATCTACCAGATTACCATTTTCATCTGTCTCACCGATTCCAGGATGTTTCGTTCCATCAGCAGCTGTGGTCTCAATGATATTGCCATCCTCATCTGTCTCTGGCTCTGCCGTTGACTCCGCTGCCGTAGTTTCCGTGTTCTTAGAGCCGGAGGAGTTTGAAGAAGAACTGTCGTTTGGCAGATATCCTTCTGTAGACACATGTCCGATACTCTTGCCCTGGGAATACATACCCGTATCTGAAGCAATCTTGGCGCTGATCTGCTTTACGGTGTCCGTTGGTGTGTATGCCTCATCTCCAAACAGGAACGTATGCAGCTCGCTGACGTTGGATTCCAGGGTCTGTGGAATGACACAGGCGCCCTTGGAGCCCATATTGGCCTCACCTCTTGCAGATGGGAATCCCATGGTCTCACCAATGTGATACTTGGTAATGCTGAGCGCGATGTTGGTCAGATCTGCGAAGTCCAGATTGTTGGATACCTGTGGCAGAACCGTCATCAGAATATTGTTCAAAGCCGCGTAATCTGCTTTCTTGGCTTTATCAAAGGCCAGCTCGATAATCTTTCTCTGACGCTCGGTCCGGGCGTAATCGCTGTCCATTTTTCTTAAACGGGCATAAGCGACTGCCTGAACGCCATCTAAATGGTGAAGGCCCGGTCCGTCTAACTGATGGGAGCCAACGCCTGTGGCCTGTACTGTCTCTGTAATATAGCTGTTAATGTAGCGGAATTCTGCCTTGCTGATCTCCACATCCACACCATCCAGGATGGTGATCACATCCGCCACAGCTTTCCAGCTGAAGGTAATGTAATCTGTGATGTTTAGATCCAGGTTCTTATTCAAGAATTTTAATGCCTGCTCCGGGCCGCCTCTTGCATAAGCCTCATTAAACTTACTGTAGCGTCCGTTATCATTAGTATTTAAGTAAGTATCACGGAATAAGGATACCAGCTTGATCTCCCCCGTATCCTGGTTGATACAGCAGATCATGTTCACATCCGACTGATTTCCTGCTCCTACACTGCCATCACGGCTGTCCACACCGAACACCGCGATCATCCAGTAGCCCTTCATCTTCTCCAGATCTTCTACCTGAAGGTCATCATTCTTTACATACGTCTTATCCACATCCGGACGCGGCATCATGGTCAGCCTCCTGGCAAAAAACGCATATCCAAAGATGGCTGTCAGCGTCAGGCACTCCGCAATGATCATGGCAATGATCCTGCGGCGGGTCTTCTGTGCCTTTGTCTTTATTTTTTTCCGTGTTTCACGGGGATCTTTGCGGTTTCCCGATGACAAAGATCTGGTAATCTCTTCCCCCTGGGAAGATGGTTTTCTTCTGCTTCGGCCGTGGCTGTGATGCAGTTCCTCATTTCTATCATTCATGCGTATAACCTCATCATGGTACTCACTGTCTAGTAAGCATTCTTATTAATAAAACCTTTAAAAAACGTCAGGAACAGGATCTTAAAATCCCATCCCAGAGTCCAGTTCTCAATGTAATACAGATCGTGCTCGATCCGCTTGGTGATGGAAGTATCTCCCCGGTAGCCGTTGACCTGGGCCCATCCGGTCATGCCCGGACGCACCTGATGCTTGATCATGTACCTTGGAATCTCTTCCTTAAACCGCTCTACAAAAAATGGCCGTTCCGGTCTTGGTCCCACCAGACTCATATCCCCCTTCAGAACATTAAAAAACTGCGGGATCTCATCAATGCTGGTTTTACGGATAAACCTTCCGATCGGCGTTACTCGCGGATCATGAGGCGTTGTCCACTTATTCTTCTCAGACGCCGGCGCCTGCACTTCCATAGAACGGAACTTGTACATCTTAAATGGCCGGTTGTGCAGTCCGATCCTCTCCTGGCAGTAGATCACCGGTCCCGGTGATGTGATCTTGATGATCAGGGCTGTCAGACCCATGATTGGTGAAAACAACACGATTCCTACCAGTGCGCCAAAGATGTCCACGCAGCGCTTCATATACCGGTTGATCGGTTCATTCAACGGAACATGACGGATATTGATCACCGGAAGCCCCTGCAGATCTTCAATATATGGCTGCGTCGGGATCACGTTGTTGTAATCCGGAATAAATTTCGTATGGACGCCGGATTTTTCACAGGCCGCCACCAGCTTCTCCAGCTTTGCGTACTCGCCGATACTTAAGGTAATGGCAATTTCATCCAATGTATTCAACGCCAGGATCGCTTCCAGATCGCCGGTTGTTCCGATCACCGGAACTCCCTTGTATTCATGCCCTGTCCTGCAATTATCGTCCAGGATCCCGCGGACACGGTATCCCCACTCCGGATTCGCCTGGATCCGGTCAATGAACCCTTCCGCTGCCCGGCTGTAACCGATCAGCAGAATATGCTTCTGATTATAGCCTTTTGACCGCATGGAATGCAAGATGTATCTGATGCAATTTCTTTCCAGTTCTTCTGCGATCACATTGACAACAAAGAAATAAAATACCATTCTGGTGGAAAATTCGCGGAAATACGGATGTTTTTTCAGTAAATACAGTACCAGAATGATGATCAGCGTACCGATGATGTTCGCCTTGAAAATATTGGCAAATTCATACCTTCTCTGCTGGACCCGCTTTGGCGCATAAAGCCTGCACAGTCCGTACAGAAACAGATAAAGTGGAACGATCCACACCAGCATAATGAAATAATACTGTGCCGGAAGCACCTGCTTGTGTGGACTGTATACACGGTTTCCTAAAATCAGAAGTCCAAACGCCGCTGCATAGGAAATGATCAGCACCAAAGCATCCAGCACTACATGCAGCCGATTGAATTTCTGCTGATTATCTTTTATCATAACACGTTACCTTTCGGTCTAAATTCATTCAGCATATTTAAACTTCATACATTATACACGTTTTTTCTTTCCCAGGTCTTAAAATTATCTTAATTTCTTAAAAACTTTTTGAATCTGACGGCATCCAAACTCATATACATAGAGGAAGGTCCCACAGATCAGTTCCCACTGGATCGCCAGATAGTTCGGCATATGCTCTGGGAAATATGCCACCTTCGCACACTTTTTCCGGGTTCTGATTCCCTCTTTTACACCGTCTAAATATTCTTTTCCAAAACCCAATTTCCGGAAAAATCCATATTTTACGATAATTCCCATGGTGATCGGAAGGAAATTCACCAGAAGCTGGAACAATGGCATGTTTTTGTAGTTTAAATACACGTTATTTCTGGCTGCCAGCCGCACCTTAAAGGCATTATATTTGGAACCGCTGGTACCGCTGCCTACATGGTAGACCACCGCCGTTGGGCAGTAGCGGTTATGCCATCCAAAGATCTTCGCCCGGTAGCAGACATCAATGTCTTCCAGATAGGCGAAATGCATTTCATCAAAGTATCCGATCTGTTCAAATACCGCTCTTCGATAAATAGCCGCTCCGGCACAGGCGGAAAACACCTCCCGCTCCCGGTTATAGCCCTTGCTGGATCGCCCCACGCCCCTCTGATAAGCCCAACCCAGGACGCTGTACATATCTCCTGCATCGTCCATCAGCTCCTTGTGATACATCTGCACCATTTTACTGCTGACGGCAAAGATCTGATCAGACCGGCGGATGGCTTTTATCATCTCGCCGATGAAATCCGGCTCCACCTCGGTATCATTATTCAACAGCAGGACAAAAGGCGTTTTTGACGCTTTGATCCCCACATTTACCGCACCGGAAAATCCGGTATTTTCCTCTAAAAAAATGGTAGGATACTGATGAGATCTCAGCCAATCCACACTTCCGTCAGACGAACCGTTATCCACCACCAGAATCTCAAAATCTTTACAGGTCTGCTTTTCTAAGGCTGCCATACATGGCTCCATAAATTTCAGGCCATTGTAATTGGGAATCACCACCGTTACGGATGTTCCATGCATATTCTGTTCTGCCATGGGCTTATCCTTTCTGCGCTTCGCTGGTTGTTTCCTGTTCTGGCGCTTCCTTCATCAGTTCCCTGATGGCCGGATCTAATTCATAAGGCTGTCCAATGCCCTCTTTCTTTAAATCCCGCAGGGCAAAGTTGGACTTGCGCAGCGTCAGGTTCGGATTATAGTACGGATCTCCATTTTTTAAGATCTCCGGCCATTTTTTCGCAAACTTGGCCACTTCCCGGTTAAACCGGGCAACCTTCTCCGGCGTATCTTCCAATCCTCTTGATTTGGATTCATAGTGATATAACAGCGCGTAAGGTGCATATACTACCAGTTTTCCAAGAGAACGGACTTTCATACAGTAATCAATGTCGTTAAATGCCACTGCCAGGTCTTCACTGAATCCGCCAACTGCATCAAACACCGATTTCTTGCTCATCATGCAGGCTGCAGTGACAGCACTGTAATCCTGGGCGCACATGGCCCGGTGGAAATAACTGTTTTCTGCCTTGTGAAGACCGATAAAGGTGTGTCCTGCCACACCACCAAAGCCGATAACTACCCCGGCGTGCTGGATGGTGTCATCCTGGTAAAGGAGTCTTGCTCCAACTGCACCCACATCTTCCCGCTGGCAGAAGCCTAACATTTCTTCTACGAAATTCTCCGCGATCAGCTCTGTATCGTTATTCAAGAACAGCAGATACTGCCCCTTCGCCGCCTGGACACCAAAGTTATTGATTGCAGAATAGTTGAATTCCCTGGTCCAGGTTACCACACGCACCTGCGGAAATTCTTGCTGGATCGCTTCATAATAAGCAAAAGTCTCCGGATCGGTACTGTTATTTTCAATCACAACAAACTCCAGATTCTTATAAGTTCCTCTGGTGATCATGGAACGGATGCACAGATCCAGATCCTGTCTGTGATCCTTATTGGGAATGATAACAGACACCAGCGGATCATCCTTGATCTTAAAGGTGGTATGATAAATACCATAGTCCACACCTTTTTCCACCTTCTCCGCCTCAATGCCCATCCGGTGGTAATGTTCCATAATGGCCCTGGAACCAGCCTCGAACGCATACAATTTACTCTGCGGATTGCTGGCGGTGGAATCCTGATGGCATCTCCAGTGATACAGCACCTTCGGGATATGCACGATCTCATTGGCTTTTTCCGTACAACGGAAAATAAAATCATAATCCTGTGCCCCGTCAAATTCCTTTCTCAGACCGCCTACCTGCTCCACCAGCTCCCGCTTCACAATGAACTGGTGACAGATATAGTTGACGCTGGTTAAAAGATCCGGATTGAAATCCGGTTTAAAATGCGGGTCAAATAACGCGCCGCCGTCCATGTCCATCTTATCCTCATCGGAATAGATCACATCACAGTAAGGATGTTCATTTAACACCTTCGCGCACTCATAGAGGGCATCCGGGGTCATGGCATCATCATGGTCTGCCAGAACGATGAACTCCCCCTCTGCCATCTCGATGGCTGCGTTGGTGTTCACGGAGATTCCGCCATTGTAGCCTAATATCTTATATTTCACCCGGCTGTCTTTCCCCGTATATTTTTTCACGATCCTGGAAACATCTTCTCCTTCCGGGCTACCATCTACCAGACATAGCTCCCAGTTTCCATAAGTCTGTCCTAAAATAGAATCCAGCATTTCTTTTAGATACCGCTCCGGTGTCTTATAAAGAGGGATCACAATGGAGAATTTCGGTGTCCAGGCAAAAACTTCCTCCCGCTGGCGTTTTAATTCCTCATCGCTGGGTTTTGTCAGGGAATACCACTCGGCATAATCGTAATCATTGTCCAGTCCCTGGATCTTGTGGGTGGATTTGACGATCAGGGCCTTTAAGCCATTTTCCTTAAAGAAATCCCAGGCCACATGGACCGTCTCCATATTCATCAGATCCTTGATCTTCTGCATCCGCTTGTGGGCAACACTAGCACGCTTGCCGATCAGCTCCTCGTTGTATTTGATCTTGATTTTTCTTCCGTCACAGCAGATCACCAGATAATAATCTTTTCCCCTCTCATAGGGAAACTGGATGTCAAATCCAAAATCCTTATCATAAGTTTTTCCATAATAAATCTGGCTGACATCGTCTCTCCTGGTGGCCACATAACGGAATTCCATAGGCTTTCCTTTCCCGTCAGTCACCTGGAATTCCGGCACAGATTCCGGCGTTTTTCCGATGACCCAGCCATTTAACTGGATGGAATTCTCCCGGATCCTTACCACATCTACGTTCTGTTTCATTCGTTCTCCTCAAAATTAATCCGTTCTTCTTCCACCACCAGAGGCCGTTTCATGACCCTGGCATTGATGGTCAGGATATATTCGCCCACCAGACCGATAAAAAAGATCTGGACAGAGCCTAAAAAGCACATGCCGATAAGCAATGGCGCCATGCCTGCTGCAAAGCGGTCCCAGTATACCAGTTTCAGTACCAGATAAACAATCGCCACGATCATGCTGACTGCGCTGCAGATGCTTCCGAATATAGTTGCCAGGCGCAGCCCCGCCTTCGTATAAGAAGTAATACTTAACATAGCCGCATCGTAAAGACGATAGAAATTGTTGCTGGTCTTGCCCGCCCTTCTTAATGGCTGTTCATATGGGATCTCTTTTCTGCGGAAGCCTAACTCCGCTACGATTCCCCGAAGGAATGGCGTCGGATCATCCAGATTCCGCAGAACTTCAATAAACCGCTTGTCATACAGGCCAAAACCCGTAAACTGTTCGATCTGTTCTACATCAGACAGTTTTTTGATCAACTTATAGTAGCAGCCACGAAGCCAGTACATAACCGGATTCTCCTGACTGGATTTCTTGATGCCAATGACGATCTTGTAGCCATTTTCCCATTCTTTTACATATTTAGGAATCATTTCCACCGGATCCTGGAAATCTGCCGCCATCAGGATGGTGCAGTCGCCCGTAGTCTGTAACATTCCATAATAAGGGGAATTGAACTGTCCAAAGTTCTTGGCATTAAAAATACCCTTGATCCCCTGATCTCCGGCGCACAGACTGCGGATCAGATCTCTGGTCTTATCCCTGGAATCGTTGTCAATAAACAAAATTTCATACCTGTAATCCGGCAGATCCTTCCGAAACATCTCCCGAAGGGCGTCTGCCAATGGTCCTACGTTCTCTTCTTCGTTGTAACAGGGTACAACTATGCTGATTGTTTTCATTTGTTCCAGCCTTTCATTTTCTGTAACTGCTCCCGCTGACCCACAATTTCCAGCCTATGTTTTCTTACGGTCAGCGCAGCAAGTGCGCAGACCTGCTGAACAGTTCTCTTTTTTCTATATTGTTACCATGACTTTGATCAAGTCCGCTGGTTTCTCTTTCATTAAATACAATGCTTCTTCTATTTTGTCAAGTCCTGTCAGGTGATGAGTGACCAGACGCTCTGGATGTATCCGGCCATATTTTACCATGGAAAGCATCCTCTCGATCCGCACTCTGCCGCCTTCTGCCAGCTCCGTATGGATGGTTTTGCCAGCCATGCCGCGGCCACCGGAGAATTTTGGAAATGGCAGATTGCCGGTTCCGCCGAAATAATTGACATTGGAAACTGTGCCAATGCCGTAACGCACCATATCGATGGCCTGGGCAAAGGTCTCGTCATTACCGCCGCAGATGATCACGCTGTCCGCTCCAAGTCCATCTGTCCGCTCCATCACCTGCTGCACCAGATCTCCATTTTTATAGCTTAATACCTCAGATGCGCCAAAATCATAAGCACATTCCACACAGACCGGACGGCTTCCCACCGCCAGAATCCGTGCCGCTCCTAAATGCGCCGCGCCAGCCACTGCCATAAGACCGATGGGACCGATTCCCATGACTACCACCGTATCACCAAACTTGATATTGGCATTTTCCGCTCCGGTAAATCCGGTTGTCACCACATCCACACACATCAATGCCTGCTCCAGACTCAATCCCGCAGGGATCTTCGCCAACGTGGTATCCGCATCTGGAATCAGAAACTTCTCTGCAAAGACACCTGGCTGGCTTCTGCCCAGCTGATGACCGGAAAATGGGGCACTGGCATGCTTAAAATTACGCTCCTGGATGCCCCGGTCCCGCCAGTTAGGGGTAATCGCCGGAACTGCCACGATCTCACCCGGTCTGAATTCTTCTACCAGTTCTCCTACCTCCAGCACCTCCGCCACGCACTCATGTCCCAAAACCAGGTTCGGGGCTTTTCTGGATCCGCCGCCAAATACGGTATGCACATCGGAAGAACACGGTGCCACTGCCACTGGCCGCAAAATAGCTCCGTAAGGAGTCAGCCTGGGCTCCGGTACATCCACATATCCTACCACTCCAGGTTCTTTTAACACAAAGGCTCTCATGATAATTCCTCCACTTTCTCGCTGCGGAGAGTCAGAATCCGTATCTGCTCTCCCCACCATTTACGGATGTTCCCTGCGATCTCCTCTGTATAACCAGGAGCCACGATCAGGATCGCATCTACCATATGATCCGTCACATAATCCGGCGGCACAATGGGCAGACCGGAACCTGGAGCGAAACGTCCTTGTTTAAATGGGGCAGAATCAATGATATAGGAAACAGAATCTTTTAAATGAGTGGTCGCCGTCAGGGTAAAGCCCTGATGGCTGGCACCCCAGACTGCCATGGTCTTGTTCTCTTTTTTCAGGCTGTCTGACAGATTTTCCAGCTCATGATCCAGTTTGTCCCGATTCTTTTCCAGTCCAGACACATCCGTCATAGTTATGTCAACCTTCTTCATCACTGCCTGAAACTCCCCTGCTGCCGCCTTTTTTGCTCCGGTCTTTCTCACGATCACCGCCAGCGTATCCCGGTTTACCATCTCTTCCTCTAATACCTGAAATCCATGGCTCTCCAGCAGATACCGCAGAGTCTCAAATGTGTAGTAGGCAATGTGATCCCGGATCAGTTCATAATAACCGTCGTTGTCCAGGATATACTCAAAACTCGGCACTGTGATCAGTCCCATACCATCTTCTGTCAGATTGTTCGAGATGCAGTCCAGCATTACGCCAGGCTGTGGCTGATGCTCCAGGAAATTAAAGGACAAAAATACATCATAAGGCCCTTCTGTCCCGATCACATGATCCACACGTTCCGTAAAATCCCGGATCACGTTCAACCCGTCTTTTCTGGCAATCTCCACCAGATCTCCTTTATGCTCAATTCCATAGGCTTTCACTGGGAAACTGGTCAGAACCTTTAAGAATTCTCCCCGTCCACAGCCTGCCTCCAGAAATTTCTTTCCTTCTAAATGATATTTTTCGATCAAATGACGGTACTGCCTGGTACGCAGCTCCACCATGGTCGTAGAATATCCACCGGAACGGATCACATCCCGGTAATAATCCACCGGTTCGCAGTCAAACTGTACCAGCCCACACCCCGGGCACTGGAATAACCGC
>OLSA01002290.1_pt1 | contig 14529 bp, 8 predicted proteins | sample 1672731 | NCBI WGS metagenome assembly OLSA01 (sample SAMEA3136718, study PRJEB25190) | human gut metagenome | biome: human gut; feature: human-associated habitat; material: faeces | place: Austria | collected 2013
AAAAAAAAAAAAAAAAAAAAAATAAATTCAAACAAAAATATATCTATTATATCTTCTAAATACGGGATAAATATCAAAAAAAATAGCAAATAAATACATTAATTTTATTTTTTACAATATATTTCTAAGCATAATTTTGTTTGTTTTGCATTTATATTTTAAACACTACATCTTTCATTTTCATAAAAGTTAAAAACATCATTTTATTCCATTTTTTTCGCTATACAAAAAACGACAATTTTGGCATAGTCGCTCCAGCTCCAGCAGAGAACAAGAGATCACGATACATATTTGTTCTCTTTTTGTTCCCCCGACAACGCAGGAAAAGATTATGCTTGAACAGTTAAATGGCGACTTCATTCAGCGTCTCCGGGCCTTCTATTACGCAGCGCAGACTGAAAACATCCGGAAGGCCGCGGCCATGATGCAGCGCCATCCTTCCACTCTGAGCTATCAGATAAGCTGCCTGGAAAAGGAACTGCACACAACGCTCTTCGAGCGAAGCAAGACGGGTCTGAAACTGACTCCACAGGGTCGGAAACTGCGCAACTGGGCTGTCCGTACATTTGAAAACCTCGATGAGCTCCTGGCCGACGTCAGCTCGAGCCCTGACGTTCTGCAGGGGGATGTCAGTATCAGCACGCTGCGTCCCATGACACCCGTCGTGCTCGACACGATCAGAGAATTTATCCGCCAGAATCCCGGCGTTCGCATCCATATCCAGACGGATATTTCCCAATCCATTCTGCAGAAGGTGGAGATCGGGAAGTTTGATATGGGTCTGGCCGGCTGCTTCAGGCAGAAAGAAGGGCTTGACTACGACTATCTGTTCTCTTCGGATCCCGTCCTCGTCCTTCCCAGAAAAAATAACTGGCATATTCCGAGGATTCCGTCCTGGGATGACATAGCGAAACTTCCCATCATCGGTTTCAGGGATATCGACACCTGTTCCAGGGACGCCCTGCACAGCATCTTCTATGACAATCTCCCCGAAAGCGTAAAGGAAAGAGGCGTACTCAGCACGAACAGTTACAACGTTCTCCTCCACTACGTCGGCAGAGGCGCAGGCGCCGCCTTCCTTGATGAACTGAGCTTTTACACTCTCTCTTCCTTTGGCTTCGCCCGTGACGTGGTCAAATATTCACTGGCGCATCTTCTTCCCAAGGTGAACTGCGCCATGGTAAAACGCAGTGGTAAGGTGCTTTCCCCCCAGGCGGCCGCTCTGTATGATTTCCTGAAATCAAAGTATCTCAGCCTCGCCACACTGAGGGGACTGCCGCTCTGGGACGCCCTCCAAAGTGAAATCATGCAGCCCGGAGGCAGTCAGGACGCTCATGACTCCGCGTTCCATAAACTGCGCCGCTCCCTTCTCGTGAAAAAAAGAATAGTTCCGTCAAAGCTCAGAAAGGACTGACCCAATTCTATATAATCCGGGGGAAGCCTGCCGGCGTGTGTTCCCCTCAGGGGCAGAACGGGACGGCACGCCCCGCTGTGCAGAATCTTCCGGCCCGCGGCGCGGCCGCGTTCATGGAAATCCCGCTCATGGAGCTGAATATCCTCTGAAAAACGGGAATTTTTTCTCCGCTGCGCCCCGAAAGAGACTGCCTTCACGGCCTGCTTCCGGATAAACTGTTCACCATTTTATAAAATTTACAAACATATAATAATTTTATTTATTCCATCACCCGGCCAGACTGATTCCCAAAACCGGACAGACACTGATTTTCATCCGGATGAAAAAACGGGAAAAGGATTTCCACGCCGCAGGCTGCTGCACAAAGAGGGAGTCCTCCCCTGCCCCTCCACCGCAGACAGAACCCGCCGGACTGCCTCCGGAATACAGCCTGGGGCGCGCATATCGTTCTCCTTTCTCACGGCTCTGAAAGACGGTGCGCGGCGCACCATCTTTTTTGTGTTCCAGAAACACGCGTCTTTCCCGTGGCCGGTGTCCGGGAGAGCCGAAGGCACCAGCCTTGCGTCCGGAGCATCAGGACAGTCTGTTTTTTCCGCGTTTGCCGAAACGGATTTTTTCTCCTATTCGTTACGTACATATCCTGTGGAAAAGCGGCGTCCGCTTCGTTTCTCTCCACTTTCCGGCTGGAGATTCGGCATGTCATCCTTCTTTTCTGTTTTTCGCGTTTTCGCCTGCCTCGCTCTCATTCCGTTACTGCTCTGCACTGCCTCATGCCAGGACAGCGGCACACAGCAGCAGAAAAAGCCCTTCGGGGTGACCGTCATGGTCATCGAACCACAGTCTGTTCCTGTTCAGGCCGAGCTCTCCGCCCGCGTCAACGCGCTCCGGAAAGCAGAAGTCCGGCCCCAGGTCAACGGCATTCTCCAGAAGCAGCTTTTCACGGAAGGCTCGCTCGTCCATGAGGGACAGTCTCTTTATAAAATCGATCCGGCGGTCTATCAGGCCAGGGTAGACAGCGCGAAGGCCTCTCTCAACGCCGCACAGGTGCACGCCAACGCCGCGAAGCTCAGAAGGAACCGTGTCAGGAATCTGTACGCGGCCCAGGCTGTAAGCCAGCAGGAATGGGAAGATGCTGACGCCGAATGGCAGCAGGCCGTTGCCAGCGTGGGCGTCTGCCAGGCCGCTCTCAGACAGGCGGAGATCGATCTCAGGTATACCGACGTGCACGCGCCCATTACGGGGCGCATCGGAAAATCCCGCTTCACACAGGGAGCTCTCGTCACGGCAAACCAGACGGAGCCGCTGGCCGTCATCCAGACCCTTGATCCCATTTACGTGGACATGACCCAGTCAAGCCTGACCATTATGAACTTCAGGAAAAAATTCGAGTCGGGCCTGCTGACGCCGCCCGCGGACAACAGCATGGCCGTGCGCGTCAGGCTGGAAACAGACAATTTTTACAGCCGGGAGGGTGAGCTCAGATTCGCTGATATCAGCGTGGACGAGAGCACGGGCATGGTGCTGCTGCGCGCCGTCTTCCCGAATCCCGACACCGTCCTTCTCCCTGGCATGTACGTGCGCGCCTTTCTGAATGTGGGCACGCAGGAGAGGGCCTTCCTCGTGCCCCAGCTGGCCGTTCAGCGCGATCCCCGCGGCGTGGCGCGCCTCTTCGTGGTGGCCGCGGACGGCACGGCCGAGCAGCGTGAGGTCACCACAGGAGAGGGTCGGCAGATTCTGGATCATCACCAGCGGGCTCTCAGAAGGCGAAAAGATCGTTATCGAAGGCCTTTCCGGCCTGCGGCCCGGCATGAAGCTCAAAATCCTCTCCGTAAAACACTACGCCGAACTCGCGGAACAGAAGAAAACCCGTCCAGTCACGGGAAAGTAAGTCCGGGGAAAGAACCATGTCGCACTTTTTCATCGGGCGTCCCGTCTTCGCCGCCGTCATCGCCATACTCATCTGTCTGGCCGGCGCAATTTCCCTGGCCACCATGCCCGTTTCCCAGTTTCCCAAGCTGACGCCGCCCACAGTATCCCTGACATGCTCCTACGACGGAGCGTCAGCAAAAACCATGCAGGACTCCATAGCCCAGGTCATCGAGCAGCGCATGACGGGCCTCGACAAGCTTCTCTACATCAACACGGGATCCAGTTCCGAAGGACGCATGAGCATGCGCCTCACCTTCGATCCCTCCGTTGACGGCGACATCGCCCAGATGCAGGTGCAGAACAGGCTCCAGCTGGCCATGCCAAGGCTCCCGGAAAGCGTGAAAAACGAGGGCGTCCGCGTCCGCAAGGTTTCGGACACCTTCCTGGAATTCTACTCGTTTTATGAGGAAAATGGCCGGATACCAACCTCTGAGATAGGCGACTTCCTTTCCTCCACCCTCGTCGACCCCCTGACACGCCTGGACGGCGTCGGCGACGCCACACTCTTCGGCGCCCCGTACGCCATGCGCATCTGGCTCAACCCCAACAGGCTCCGCTCCTTCAGTCTCACACCCATGGACGTGGTCGACGCGGTAAAAGCCCAGAACGATCAGATTTCCGTCGGCCAGATCGGTGCCCTGCCGAGCACACCCGACCAGGAAATCAACGTCACCCTGCTTTCGCGAGCCAAGCTCGAAACCATCGAACAGTTCAGGAATATCGTGATCCGGGTCAATCCCGACGGCTCGGCCGTCTTCGTCAGGGATGTGGCCCGCGTGGAAATGGGGCAGGAAAGCTATATCGTCTCATCGCGCCTTGACAGGCGGCCCTCCGTGTCCATCGGCATCCAGCTGACAGAAGGCGCCAATGCCGTGGAAACCCACGAACGCGTGGCCGCTTTCATGAAGCGCATGGAGAAGTTCTTTCCTGAGGGCCTCACCTACACCATCCCCTATTCCACCGTGCCCTTTGTGCAGGCGTCCATCCACAGCGTGTTCCGTACGCTCATGGAAGCCATCATGCTCGTGGCCGTCATCATGTTCCTCTTCCTGCAGAGTCTCAGGGCGACGGTCATTCCCATTGTCGCCGTGCCCATTGTGCTTCTCGGCGCCATGGCTGTCATGAAGGCCACGGGAACGTCCATCAACACCCTGAGCATGTTCGGCATGGTACTCGCCATCGGCCTTCTGGTGGACGACGCCATCGTGGTCGTTGAGAATACCGAACGCATCATGCATGAGGAACATCTGTCTCCCCTGGAAGCTACCCACAAGTCCATGTCGCAGATAACCTACGCCCTTATCGGCGTGGCGGCCGTCCTGTCAGCCGTCTTCCTGCCCATGGCCTTTTTCGGCGGCATGCCGGGCGCCATCTACCGCGAGTTTTCCCTGACCATTGTGTCGGCCATGGTTCTCTCCGTCTTCGTGGCCCTCGTGGTCACGCCGCCCATGTGCGCGAGACTCCTCAGGGAACACGGCACAGGCGGGGGAACAGGTCCTTTCCGATGGTTCAACCGCTTCGTGGACGCCTCCACGCACAGGTACAGCCGGGCCGTGCGGACATGGACGCATCACGGCGGCCTCGTCATGTCCGTGTATGTCCTTATCATCGCGGCCTGTGTCTGGGCCCTGCGCGCCATGCCGACCTCTTTCCTTCCCGTCGAAGATCAGGGTTCCCTCCTCATGAACGTCTTCCTGCCTCCGGGGTCCACGCGTGAGGACACGAGCCGTGTCTGCGCGGAAATCGAGGATTACATCATGAACAGGGAAGGAGACTGCGTGGATCACCTGGCCATCATGCTCGGCCTCGGACCCAACGGCGCCCGAGGGCAGAACATTGCCTCGGGCTACATGCGCCTGAAGCCCTGGAACGAACGCACGGATCCTGAGAAGAGCGCCGGAGCCATCGTACGCCGTGCCAGAGCCCGCTTCGCGGACAACCACGAGGCGCGCATCGTTTTCCTGCAGCCGCCGCAGGTGAGCGGTCTCGGACAGTCCTCTGGCATTTCCATGGAACTGGAAGACCAGGGATCTCTCGGATACGACGCCCTCATCAAAGCCAGGGCGGAGCTTCTGGCCATGGCCAGAAACAGCCCGAAACTCTTCAATCCGCACACCACGTCCCTGGATGATATCCCGCAGGTGCGCCTCGACATCGACGACCTCAAGGCAGGAGCCTACAGTCTCTCTGCGGCGGCCATCAACAGCAATCTCAACGCGGCCTGGGGCGGCACCTATGTCAACGACTTCGTGGACCGCGGCCGCATCAAGCGCGTCTATGTGCAGGGGGATGCCCCCTACCGCATGAATCCTGACAACATGCATCTGTGGTACTTCCGCAATACGAAGGGCGAGATGGTCCCCCTGGACGCCGTGGCAACGGCAAAATGGACACAGGGGCCGGCCATGCTGGAACGCTACAACGGCGTTCAGGCTACGGCCATCACAGCCTCAGCCGCTCCAGGCGTCAGCTCAGGCGACGCCATGGAGGAAATGACAAGGCTCGTGGAAAAACTGCCCCAGGGCATAGGACTCGAGTGGACAGGCCTGAGCTACCAGGAACAGCAGTCCGGGCATCAGGCGCCCTTCCTCTATGCTCTCTCCATTCTGGTGGTCTTTCTCTGCCTGGCGGCCCTCTATGAAAGCTGGACCATTCCCATCGCCGTCATCCTGGTGGTGCCCATCGGCGTCCTCGGCGCTCTCGGGTTCAGCACCATGCGCGGCCTCTATAACGACATCTATTTCCAGGTCGGTCTGCTCGCCGTCATCGGGCTGTCGGCCAAGAACGCCATTCTCATCGTGGAATTCGCGAGAGCCCTGGCCGGTCAGGGCAAAAGCATACGCGAGGCGGCCGTGGAAGCCGCCCGGCTCAGGATAAGGCCCATCATCATGACCTCCCTGGCCTTCCTTCTGGGCGTCCTGCCGCTTTCCGTGAGCCACGGCGCCGGCGCAGCGAGCCAGCATGCCATCGGCACGGGCATCATCGGCGGCACCTTCCTCGCCACGGCGCTTGGCATCTTCTTCATCCCCGTGTTCTTCGTGGTGGTCAACCGGGTTTTTCTCTCACGCAGGAGGAAAAAGGATCTCGCGGCACGCGCGGAGAAGCCGGAAACGTCTGCAAAGGACGCGTCATAGAGGAATACCGGAGGGGCCGGCAGGAGGCTGGCGCATCAGAAAATCTGTATACGTCAGGGCGTGAAAAACATACGGGTCCCTCTTCCAGGCATGTTCCGCACCTCTTTATATGCATCCCTTGCCCTGCCGGCCTCCCACGTGCTATATCTTTCAGAAGGGCTGTGCTGTCCCGCGGTGCATATTCGTTGAGGTAGGGGCGGTCGCGCGCGGATCGCCGGTAGGCACAGGGACATGCATGGGCTCTGTAGTTACGGGACAAGTTCAGCGCGGCACCGGAAGGCCCGGTGCCCAAGAAAGGAGATCCAATTTGAGAGATGTTGGCACGCTTTACAATCCTGAAAAGCTGAAATACGCCGCCGGCAGTTATTTTGATATGAGCGGCGAAGAAAGCACACTCGAGCTTTTCTGGCCCAGTCCTTCCGAAGACGACATACGCAAGGTGCAGTACGGCAGAGCCACATTCGGCCTCTGGTATTCCAATTACGGTGACGTCTACTTTCTGTATCACTTCGAAGATGATCCGTGGTCCGATTCCGTCTTTTCAACCATGCAGCTCGCTCCTGAGAAACGCATCCGTCCGCCCAAGATCTACGGGCACAAGAGGCTGAATCTCGATATCACGCTGGTGGACGCCGACAGCGGCATCGTCCGCGCCACGCGTCAGGTTTCCCTCTCCGTTTCCTTTTCCCGGAAGATGTGCGCCAGCGTGAACCGCCAGTTCTCTGAACGTTATCTCGCCTCCTGGAACCTTGAGGATTTCCAGAAGCGCTGCCGCGAGATTTACGCCGAGTACCCGCAGTCCGTGGATATCACCCGGGCCCCCGGGTGTATTATCTGCCAGGCTCCTGAAATTCAGCCTTTCTATCTCGAAGAAAAGAACGTCCAGATGTAGCGGGGCGGCCCGTGGGAGGAGAAACGCGCCAGGCGAGAACCGGCCTTCTGGTCTGGAGTTACAGGGAAGATTTCGCCCGTTCGCTCTGTGATGAACGCGGCGTGGCACTGACGCCCGGCTTCTTTACCGGCGTGCGCGGCACGGGCAAGACCAGAGCCCTTCAGATGGCCCGCGAGGCTGCCCGGCGCGCGGGCTCTCCCCTGTTTGCCTATATGGCCGAGGTGACACTTTCCTTCCCCGCGGACGTGCCTCCGGCCGAAATCAGCAGGGGACGGCACGACAATACATTCCCCTGGCAGCTCGTGGACGCCGGCCAGGGGCACATGCTCCGTACCCTCAGAGACCGCGTGGTACGCGCCGTGGATCCCTCTTTTCCCACGGGACCCAGGGCCCTGGAAAACCTCATCGGGCGCAGCCCCGCCCTGTTCTTCAGACGCTTCTTCTCCTGCCCCCTGTTTTCGGCTGTGCGCATGGTCAGCTGGACGCTGCCGAAGGACCACGGCGGATGGAGCGGACTGCACCTCGCCACAGTCCTGACGCCGGCCATAACCGGTATTTCCCTGCTTTCTCCCTCCCGGGACCTTCTGGCAGGTCTCGAAGGAGTGGAGAGACGCAGGCGCCTCGGATACCTGCTGGGCACTTCCCTTTCCCCCGGCGAAATGCCCGCGATGTGATCTGTGTCACATAAAAAACAGGGATGAGCGGGTAAGGCCTGACCCATAAGGGGTTTTTTTATGGATATAGTCAGATCCTGCTGCCCGCACGACTGTCCGGACGGCTGCGGCTTTCTTGTCACCAGGGAAAACGGCAGGGCCGTCAGGGTCGCCGGCGATCCCGAGCATCCCTTCACGCGCGGCACGCTCTGCCCGAAAACAGCCCATTACGAGAGAACCGTCTATTCTCCCCTGCGCCTCACCACCCCCCTCAGGCGCACAGGGAAGAAAGGACAGGGTGAGTTCGAGCCCGTTACCTGGGACGAGGCCATCGGGGAAATCGCGCGGCGCTGGAAAGACATCATCGCCGGCTACGGCGGCGAGGCCATCATGCCCTGCTCCTACGCGGGCACCATGGGCTACGTGCAGAAGAACGCCTACTATCCGCTCTTCAACGCCCTGGGCGCCTCCGAGGCCGAGCGCACGCTGTGCACTCCCGCCCAGGGCTGCGGCTGGAGGTCGGTCATGGGTGCGACCATCACGACGCCGCCCCAGGAAATGCAGAAAAGCAGCCTCATTATTCTCTGGAGCCTGAATCCGCTTTCCACGAATTTCCACCTGACCCACGACCTGCGCATCGCCAGACAGCGCGGGGCGCGCATTGTCCTCATCGACTGTTACAGGACGTCTTCCGCGCGCATCGCAGACGAGGTCATCCTGACGCGCCCCGGCACGGATGGAGCCCTCGCCCTCGGCATCATGCACGTCCTCGCCGGAGAGGGATTCTGCGACAGGGACTTCATAGCCCGGCACGTGTACGGCTTCGAACGACTCGAAAAAGAAGTCCTGCCGGAGTGGACGCCGGAACACGCTTCCGAAGTCTGCGGCGTTCCGGCTGACACCATCCGCGGACTGGCCCGCGAATACGGTTCAGCCAAAGCCCCGTGCATCCGTCTCGGCGGCGGCATCACCCGCTACGGCAACGGCGCCATGACCACCAGGCTCACCCTTCTGCTCCCCGCACTCGTCGGCGCGTGGGGCAGGCCCGGGGCCGGTTACCTGTGTTCCTGCGCCTCGAGCCACGCCTACAATCTGGAACTTCTGAGGCACACGGAATACCGTCCGCATCCCGTGCGCACCCTGAACATGGCCCGTCTCGGGGCTGCCCTTTCCGGGGAAGACACAAAGGGCGGGGTTCCGGTCAAATCCCTCTTTGTCTGGGCCACAAACCCGGCCTGCTCCTACCCGGATCAGGATACCGTCATCAGGGGGCTTCAGCGCGAAGATCTCTTCGTTGTCGTTTCCGAGCGCTTCATGACGGACACGGCGCGCTACGCCGACATTGTCCTGCCCACGACGACCTCCTTCGAGCATGACGATCTGTACGCGGCCTACGGCAATTTCTGCGTACAGCGCGGCAGACCCGTCATCAGCCCCCTGGGTCAGTGTCTGAACAACTGGGACATCTGCAGACGGCTCGCGAAGGCCATGGGACTCACCCAGCCCGTTTTCGACAAAACGACATCCGAAATCGTGGAAGATCTCATCGCGTCCACGGCGGATTCGGAATGGCACCTCACGCCAGAGCAGCAGGAAATCCTGCGCTCCGGGCGCCCCTGCCCCCTTACCCTGCCCGAAGGCTACGCGACAAACTTCATCACGCCGGATGGCAAAATCCGGATCGTGGACGAGACGGACCCTGATCCCCTGCCGCATTACCTTCCGCCGCATTACACGAAGGACAAAGGAGCCTTTACCGTTATCACCGGACCCAGCGTCAAAACGCTTTCCTCGAGCTTCAATGAACAGGAAGGGCTCTCCGGCCCGTCTGACCCCATGCGGCTGTGGATGAATCCGGAAGACGCCGGGCGTCTCGGCCTTCATGACGGGCAGGCGGTCATCTGCTCCACTGCCTCGGGGCACGCGCGCTTCACCCTGCTTGTCACGGAAAAAACCCTTCCGGGCTGCCTCGTCAGCGAGGGCGTGTGGTGGCTCTCCCGTACGGCGGGCCGCAACTTCAACGCTCTCGTCCCCGAAAGAATCACGGACAGAGGGCACGGAACAACATTCAATGATATACGCGTGGACGTCGCTCCGGCGGACTGATTCGACGCGGTACAAATCAAACAGAAGAAAAAGAGCGGCTCCCATTTACAGGGTGCCGCTCTTTCTGTTTCCGGCAGAAGAAATCTAAACGTTTTTCCCGTCATCTCCGCCGCTGTCCTCGGCGCTGTCGGCGCCGTCATTGACAACGATGCGTCCGCTGGCTTCAGAAGGAGACGGAACCCTGCCGACAACTTCGCCGGGACGGGCATTGGCGAGTTTGAGCGTCTGAGTCTGATCCGCCGCGTAGCTCAGGAGAATGCCGACCACGGCGGAATTATCATAGGCGATGGCCTTGCGCACCAGGGCGGGAAGGATCTCCTGCTGGAATGAAGGATCGCCGATGGCGTCCTCCACCAGAAGACGCAGACTTTTCTCCTCGCGCTGGCTCGGACGTCCGCTGCCGGCCTTGTGGGCCTCGCATATCATGGTCAGGCAGGCCTCTATGGCGGTCATGCCGGCGTAGGCATCGTTTTCCACTCTGTCCAGGGACGTCCTCCCGAGGGAAAGCTGCCAGCTTATCTCATCGGGATCACAGCTGGTAAAGGGGAAAAGCATTTCCGGGGATGACGGCAGCATAAAAGAGGCTCCTTGCAGAGGGAAATAAAACACACGGTCCGAATGCGGAATAAATGATATAGCACTGAAAAACCGGCAGGGCAAAAAATAAATTTCCGCATTTCCCGGGGGAAATGCGGAAATACTGAATATCCTGCTTTATAAAAGAGCGCTAGTCGTCATGAACCTCGCCGATTTCCGCGTTTCTGCCGTAATGTGTAGGCGGCATATTGGGGAAACGGCGGCGGATCTCAGCGAGCTTTTCCTCGGAAACAGCCTCGCCCTCATGGCGGCCGCAGCGGGGACAGACATCATTGATCACGCCCACGTACCCGCAGACGGGATCGCGGTCCACGGGATGGTTGATGGAACCGTAGCCGACGCCCTTGTCGTGCATGTAGCGGATGACGGCCTCAAAGGCCTCGGGATTCTTGGCCGTGTCGCCGTCGAGCTCGACGTAGGTAATATGGCCCGCATTGGTAAAAGCGTGGTACGGCGCCTCAATCTCAATCTTGCGGAAAGCCTTGATGGGAAAATAGACAGGGACGTGGAAGGAGTTCGTGTAATAGGCCCTGTCCGTTACGCCGGGCATAATGCCGTAGCGCTTCTGGTCGAGCTTGACGAAACGTCCGGAAAGCCCCTCTGCAGGAGTGGCGATGAGGGTAAAATTGAGGCCGCGGGCCTTCGATTCATCGTCAAGCCGCCTGCGCATGGAACCGATGATGCGCAGGCCGAGTTCCTGGGATGCTGCGCTTTCGCCGTGATGGGCGCCCACAAGCGCCTTGAGGCATTCGGCGAGACCGATGAACCCCACGGTCAGCGTACCGTGCTTCAGCACCTCACCCACGGGATCGTCCCAGTCGAGCTTTTCGGAGTCGAGCCACACGCCCTCCCCCATGAGGAAGGGGTAATTGCGCACGCGGCGGGCTGACTGAATCTCAAAACGGTGCATGAGCTGGCGGATAACCAGATCCATCATGGCGCCGAGCTTCGTGAAGAAGAGATCCACGTCCCCCTTTGACTCGATGGCGAGCCTCGGAAGATTGATGGTGGTGAAGGAGAGGTTGCCGCGGCCGCAGGTGACTTCCCGGGAAGGATCATAGACGTTGCCCATGACGCGCGTGCGGCAGCCCATGTAGGCGACCTCGGAGTTGTAATCGCCCTCTTTGTAGTACTGGAGATTGAAGGGAGCGTCGAGGTTGGAGAAGTTGGGGAAGAGGCGCTTGGCGGAAACCAGCATGGCCTGCCTGAAGAGATCGTAATTGGGGTCGCCGGGGTTATAGTTTACGCCGGCCTTCATCTTGAAGATCTGCACGGGGAAAATGGCCGTCTCGCCGCCTCCGAGACCGGCGTCAGTGGCCTTCAGAAGCTGTTTCACGACCATACGGCCCTCGGGGGACGTGTCGGTGCCGTAGTTGATGGAAGAGAAGGGAACCTGGGCCCCGGCGCGGGAGTTCATGGTATTCAGATTATGGATGAGGGCTTCCATGGCCTGATACGTATCGCGCTCAGTGCGGCGCAGGGCTTCCTTTTCGGCGTAGGAAGCCATTCTGGAGGCCATGGAGGGATCCAGGGGACACGCCCCGTCAGCGGCGGCGTGCTCCAGAGCCTGGGCGATACGGGCGGGAAGTTCCGGCAGTGCGCTCATGCACACGGGCACGATGACGTCCATGATGCGGTGCCTGACGAAGTCGGAAGCCGCCTCATACTCTATGCCGGCCTCCACCTCGATAAAGGCGGTAAGAGCCGCTTCATAGGCCTTGCGGAAAGTCTGGGCCACGCCCTCGGCCATGGCGAAATCAAAGTTTGGAATGGCCTGGCCGCCGTGCATCTCGTTCTGGTTGGCCTGAATAATAATGCAGGCCAGGGCAGCGCGGGAAATGATGCTCTTCGGAGGACGCAGATAGCCGTGCCCCGTAGAGAAGCCCCTCCTGAAGAGAGGAATGGGGTCTATCTGGCAGCAGGTCTCGGTGAGCATGTAGAAGTCTTCATCATGGATGTGGATATCGCCGGAAACCTGGGCCTGGGCGATATCCGGAGGAAGCACTTCATGGTTGCAGAAATACTTGGAACCCTCGGAACCGTACTTGAGCATGGTGCCCATGGACGTGTCGCCGTTGACATTGGCGTTCTCACGCTTGATGTCAGCGTCCCTCGCGGGAGCAAAGGTAAGGGTCTTGTAGATATCCATGAGGGCGCCGGTGACACGGCGGCGGCGCGCGTGGTCAGCCCTGTAAACGATGTAGGACTTGGCTGTGGCCGCGAAGCCGAACTCGATGAGCGTGGACTCCACGAGGTCCTGCACGTGCTCAACGGTCACGGCCTGCTTGCGGGGGTTGAGGCGTTCGACCACCTTGGCTGTGACAAAATCAATGTCAACGTCCGTCATCTTCTTCTCGCCGGACGGAACGTCGTTGGCGGCTCTGAAGATGGCGGAACGGATCTTTACATCGTCGAAGGAAACGAACTTGCCATCCCTCTTGCTGATGGTCTTCGGTCTCATGTTCCGCTCCGGTGTCTGAGGTTTGTGCGTGAAATCGGCCGCATAGGCCTCTTTGTGAAAGGAGGCGCATCAGCTTTCAAGCTAATTTCACAGGATTTTTTAAAAAGTATTTTAATTTGGTATGCAGATTTTTTACTGTTTTTTTGAATATTCACAAAACAGCGCACCCTGCAGGAAAATCTGCCACCAGACCCGGCCATCTGCCGGACCTGCCTTATGTAGGCTGAAACGTTTTTCTGTGCAATGCCCCTGAGAAGACATTCCACCTGCCGCCTGCTCCTAAGTCCGCGGATTTGTTCCCCTCTCAGCCGGAATAATTTTTTTTGCGGTTCCCTGCCCAACACGCTTCCTGTTTTTCCAGGATCTCTGGTATCATGCGGTAATTATCTGAAAATACATAAAAATTATGGACATCCAGAGGTATTCTCCAGGCATGTGCCATAAGGGAAAAAACGCCGACGGAGGTTTTCAGGCTCTTCCCGCGTTTTCTTTCCGACAGCCCGTTCCGTTCTCCCCGCAGCGGCGGGACTGGGGAGCCCCCCTTCCGGGGCCAGGCCCGGCGGCACCCCTCACGGAGGGGAAAAAGCCCGGCAGGCCGCATTCTGTGCCCCTGGACAGCACATGGAAGGGGAAAAACACGAGCCAGCTTGTTTTCATAAGATCCGTATTATTTTATCTAAATCGGTATATAAATAATTTTCAATTTACCAGTAACAAAAATTTATCTTTGAAGCTAAATATCAGCCGGATACTCTCCGGAGGCCGGCCCGGACCGCGCTCCTTGCGCCGTGGCCCGCGAAAAGGTAAGGAAGAACCAGTCATTCGGCGTGCCCGGCGCGCAACCTGATCCGCTCCCCGCAGGATGCGGATCCCCCCTCAAAAACACGGATGCCCAACATGAAAAAATTTCTCAGTGTCATCCTGGCAGCGGCAATGGCCTTCCTTTCCGCCTGCGACAGCACGCCGCAGCAGCGCGGCGTAAGCGGCAGGGCGTACATCTCTTCCTCCCGGCCGGCCATCCGTGTGGAGGCGGGAGAGCTGCCCGTCGTCACCTCAGGGCTCGGCCACGGCCGCATCTACAATACCGGAAACGCCTCCGGTCTGCCCCTGGACACCAGGGCCGTGGTCTGGGGAACGGACGCGGATCATCCCATGGCCGTCCTCATCCACGCCGAACTCCCGGACTCCTGGGACTGGACGAGCGTCCAGAGCCGCACGGGCTCCATCCATTTCGAGACCGAGCGCCTCGGCGGGCAGGAATTCGCCGCCTACACCTACCTTGTGCCCGCGGACAAGGATCCCTTTGCCGGCCTCGTCGGCGATCCCCGCAAGGGTACGCACTG
>OLSA01002291.1_pt1 | contig 14520 bp, 10 predicted proteins | sample 1672731 | NCBI WGS metagenome assembly OLSA01 (sample SAMEA3136718, study PRJEB25190) | human gut metagenome | biome: human gut; feature: human-associated habitat; material: faeces | place: Austria | collected 2013
CTTCAAGTCAAGTTATTTTTTCATGATCGGAAAAGTGAAATGCCGCGTGCCCAATAGGCACACGGCATTCCACTTTTCAGGAGAGAAAGTACCCCGTTTGCAAGGGTACGGAACCACAGGGCCTGGCGGAGCCCGGTGGGATCGGAAGCAAAGTTACTCCACGCCAAACAGCAGATCGCCGTAGGTGGGGAACGGCCAGCAGCCCTCGGCCGTGCGCTGCTCGGCCTCGTCACAGGGGGCGCGCAGCGCCGCCATCTTGGGCAGCAGCACGTCGCGGACCATGTTGGCGCTCTCGGTCACATCATCGATCTTATGGAAAGTGGCCAGCGCGGCAGCCAGGTCCTCCACGGCAGCGTCGATGTCCTCTACCAGATCGGACAGGCGCGTGACAAGCGTCGTCTCATAAATGCCGGACACCACCGGCGCGATGGACTTCTTTACGGCGATATCCTGCGCCAGCTTAGAGGAGAACTTCTCCACGGCAGGCAGGATCTGACGGCGGGCCATATCCACCATCGTTTCGGCCTCGATATTGACGATCTTGCGGTAGTTGTCCAGCGTGATCTCATAGCGGGAGCGTATCTCCGCCTCGGACATGACCTTCAGGGACGTGAGCATTTTTACGTTCTTCTCGTGCAGCAGATAGGGCATAGCGTCCGGCGTGGTACGCAGGTTCAACAGGCCGCGGACCTCGGTAGCCTCCTTGATCCAGGCATCGTCATAGCCGTTGCCGTTGAAAATGATGCGCTTGTGGTCCTTGATGGTCTGCCGGATCAGACTATGCAGTGCTGCGTCAAAGTCCTTGGCCTTCTCCAGCTTGTCCGCGTACTGACGCAGAGACTCCGCCACGGCGGCGTTGAGCATAATGTTGCAGCAGGCAATGGAGTTGGCGGAGCCAAGCATACGGAACTCGAACTTATTGCCGGTGAATGCAAAGGGCGACGTCCGGTTCCGGTCGGTGGTATCACGCAGGAACTTGGGCAGCACATGGGCTCCCAGCTTCATCACGGTCTTTTCCGTGCCGCTGTACGGCTCATCCTTCTCGATGGCATCCAGAATAGCCGTCAGCTCATCGCCCAGAAAGATGGATACCACCGCGGGCGGCGCCTCGTTGGCGCCCAGACGGTGATCATTGCCGGCGGTGGCCACAGAGATGCGCAGCAGGTCCTGATAGTCATCCACCGCCTGAATAACGGCACACAGGAACAGCAGGAACTGGGCGTTTTCGTGGGGTGTCTCACCGGGAGTCAGCAGGTTCACGCCGGTATCCGTGGCCATAGACCAGTTGTTGTGCTTGCCGGAGCCGTTGACGCCGGCAAAGGGCTTTTCATGCAGCAGACAGACCAGCCCGTGGCGGGCAGCCACCTTCTGCATGATCTCCATGGTCAGCTGGTTGTGATCGGTGGCGATATTTGTGGTGGTGTAGATGGGCGCCAGCTCATGCTGGGCCGGGGCCACCTCATTGTGCTCCGTCTTGGCCAGAATACCCAGCTTCCAGAGTTCCTCATTCAAATCGGCCATATACTCCGCCACACGAGGCTTGATAGCGCCGAAGTAATGGTCGTCCATCTCCTGACCCTTGGGGGGTCTGGCACCGAACAGCGTACGGCCGCAGAAAATCAGGTCCTTGCGCTTGCGGTACATGGCGCGGTCCACCAGGAAATACTCCTGCTCGGGGCCGACAGAGGTGCGAACACATTTGACATCCGTGCTGCCAAACAGCTTCAGGACACGCATGGCCTGCTTGTTCAGGGCCTGCATGGAGCGCAGCAGCGGGGTTTTCTTATCCAGCGCCTCGCCGCCGTAGGAACAGAACGCCGTGGGGATACACAGTGCCTTGTCCTTGATAAAAGCGTAAGAGGTAGGATCCCAGGCAGTGTAGCCCCGGGCCTCGAAGGTGGCACGCAGGCCGCCGGAGGGGAAGCTGGAGGCATCCGGCTCACCCTGGATCAATTCCTTACCAGAGAACTCCATGATAACGCCGCCATCCGGCGAGGGGGTAATAAAGCTGTCGTGCTTCTCGGCAGTAATGCCGGTCAGCGGCTGGAACCAATGGGTAAAGTGGGTCGCGCCGTGCTCGATGGCCCAATCCTTCATGGCATCCGCCACCACATTCGCTACCTGGTTGTCCAGGCTTCCGCCCTCGTCAATGGTCTTCTTCAGGGAAATATAGATGTCATGGGGAAGGCGTGCTTTCATCTGTCGGTCGTCAAATACCAGTGTGCCGAAAATGTCCGATATGGTTTTCATGTGTTCCACCCCGATCTTTTGTAGATTTGGAAAATAGAAAAAGGCGTCAGGAAGCCCGCAGCTTCAAGACGCCTTTGCCTTTGATGTGCGAAATTATAGGCGGTTGTGACGGATTTGTCAATCAGCTTTTTACACAATTTTTGGCGTTTTATTCATTGACTTTATGCACATCTGATGCTATAATGCCGAACCATGATGAGCAAAGGCGTTCATCCGAGCAGGACATTTGTCCCTGCCGGATGGGCGTTTTTGCTTTCCGGGGCGGCTTTTCAGCGGATCACGCCGCGGAACGGCTGGAACCTACGGAAGCACATAAAGAAAGGGTGAGAAACTATGAAACTGGAGGGACAGGTACGTATCCCATCCGGGTGCGCCATTTCGGCGGTCATTTCCCGGGAGGGGCGGCGCATGACCGGTGAGGATATCATCAGGAGCATGGTCCCCATGCATGATCGGTCCAACGGTCTGGGAGGCGGCTTCGCCGCCTACGGCATCTACCCGGAACACCGGGAGGAATACGCCTTCCACATCTTTTTTGATGATAACACCACCCGGCGTGAGTGCGAGGCTATGCTGAAGGAGGGATTTGAGCTCGTAGACGCGGAGCTGATTCCCATCCGCATCATCCCGGAGATCACGGACATTCCCCACATCTGGCGGTACTTTGTGCGGCCCCTTAATTCGGTGCTGGCACGCCTTCAGCTGGATGAAAAGGAGTTCGTGGCACGGACCGTGATGGATATCAACACCAAGCTGAAAGGTGCATACGTATTCTCCAGTGGAAAGAACATGGGGACCTTCAAGGCCGTAGGATATCCCGAGGATGTGGGACGCTTCTACCGGCTGGAGGAATATGAGGGATACAGCTGGACGGCCCATGGGCGCTATCCCACCAATACCCCCGGCTGGTGGGGCGGCGCGCACCCCTTTTCCCTGCTGGACTGGTCCATCGTCCACAACGGAGAGATATCCTCCTACGACGCCAATCGGCGCTGTATTGAGATGTATGGCTACAAATGCAATCTGCAGACGGATACGGAGGTCATCACCTACATCGCCGACTATCTGCTGCGGCGGCAGGGGCTGACGCTGGAGGAAATGGCGTCGGTGATCGCGGCGCCCTTCTGGAGTACCATACGCACCAGAGAGCCGGCCGCGGCACGGCAGCTGACCTATCTGCGGACCATATACCCCAGCCTGCTCATCACCGGACCATTCTCCATCATTCTTGGGTTCAACGGCGGACTGATGGCGCTGAACGACCGACTGAAGCTGCGCTCCATGGTAACGGCGGAAAAGGACGACAAGGTATTTATCGCCAGTGAGGAGGCCGCCATACGGGTCATGGCCCCGGATGCGGAGAACCTGTATGCGCCCATGGGCGGCGAGCCCTTTATCGTGAAAGTGAAAGAAGGTGCCTATTGATGGCTCTTGACTACATCATACCGGAATTTGAAGTGGTACGAAACGACGCACGGTGCACCCGCTGCCGCATCTGCGAATCCCAGTGCGCCAACGGCGTGCACACCTATAACGCGGATGGGAAGGTCATGGTCAGCGACGAGAGCAAGTGTGTCAACTGTCAGCGCTGTGTGTCCTTCTGTCCCACTCACGCCATTAAGATCGTAAAAAGCGACAACTGCCTGCGTGAAAACGCAAACTGGTCCTGCGCCACCATCAAGGAGATATACAAGCAGGCGTCCACCGGCGGCGTGCTGCTGAGCTCCATGGGCAACCCCCAGCCCCTGCCGGTATACTGGGACCGCATCCTCATCAACGCCTCACAGGTGACGAACCCGCCCATCGACCCCCTGCGGGAGCCCATGGAGACGCGGGTATTCCTGGGCAAGAAGCCGGAGACCGTCCGGCGGAACGGGGACGGCAGCCTGTGCACCGAGGTACCGCCGCAGTTGGAGCTGTCGGTGCCCATTCTGTTTTCGGCCATGAGCTATGGCTCCATCAGCTACAACGCCCATGCGGCGCTGGCCAAGGCTGCCCGGGAGCTGGGCATCTGCTACAACACCGGCGAGGGCGGACTGCACCGGGATTTCTATCCCTACGGCGCCAACACTATCGTACAGGTGGCCTCCGGCCGTTTCGGCGTCGATGAGACATACCTGAACACCGGCGCGGCCATCGAGATCAAAATGGGCCAGGGCGCCAAACCCGGTATCGGCGGACATCTGCCTGGCGCAAAGATCGTGGGCGACGTGTCCAAAACACGGATGATACCAGAGGGCGCAGATGCCATCTCCCCTGCTCCGCACCACGACATTTACTCCATTGAGGACCTACGGCAGCTGGTGTACTCTCTAAAGGAAGCCACGGCGTACAAAAAGCCGATCATCGTCAAGGTGGCGGCGGTACACAACATCGCCGCCATCGCCAGCGGCATCGCCCGCAGCGGTGCGGATATCATCGCCATCGACGGCTTTCGGGGCGGCACCGGCGCGGCGCCCACCCGAATACGGGACAATGTGGGTATTCCCATTGAGCTGGCGCTGGCAGCGGTGGACCAGCGGCTGCGGGACGAGGGCATACGCAGCAGCGTATCCCTGATCGCCGGAGGCAGCATACGCTCCGCTGCCGACGTGGTCAAGGCCATTGCTCTGGGCGCGGATGCCTGTTACATTGCCACCGCGGCACTGCTGGCCATGGGGTGTCACCTGTGCCGTTCCTGTCAGACAGGCCGGTGCTGCTGGGGTATCGCCACACAGCGGCCGGAGCTGGTAAAGCGTCTGGACCCCGAGGAGGCCGCGGCGCGGCTGGTAAACCTGGTAACCGCCTGGAAGCATGAAATCAAGGAGATGATGGGCGGTATGGGCATCAACTCCATCGAGGCGCTGCGGGGCAACCGGGTCATGCTGCGGGGTATTCACCTGAACGAAAAAGAACTGGAAATTCTGGGAATTGCCCACGCCGGTGAATAAGGTCTGTCGAAAAAGCGATATTTATAGGAAAAATAATGGAAAACACTCGAAAGGAGTGGTACAATATGGACTTCATAGAGGCAAGTGGTCTGTCCTTCTCTCAACTGAACGAAACGATACGCCACGCCGGGAAGGAATGCCGTATCTGTGCCTGCCAGGGCCAGCGGTTCATCGCCGCCGGTATGAGCAGCAAACGGCTGGAGATCGACGGCATCCCCGGCAATGCGCTGGGCGCCTATCTGGGCGGCGGTTCTATTACCGTAAACGGCAATGCACAGGACGCGGTGGGCGACACCATGAGTGCCGGACGCATCGTGATCCACGGCAGCACCGGCGACGCTGCGGGGTACGCCATGCGGGGCGGTGAGATATTTATCCGGGACAATGCGGGCTACCGCGCCGGTATCCACATGAAGGCCTACGGCGACAAGCTGCCCGTCATGGTCATTGGCGGCCGGGCCGGCAGCTTTCTGGGCGAATATCAGGCCGGCGGCATCATCATCGTACTGGGACTGACGGACGGCAGCCGCCCCATCGTCAGCAACTTCCCCTGCACCGGCATGCACGGCGGGAAGCTGTTCCTCCGCTCCGACTGCCGGGACATCCTGTTTCCCGGTCAGGTCGTGGCACGTCCCGCCGTTCAGGACGAGCTGCGGGAGATCGAGCCGCATCTGCATACGTTCTGCCGCCTGTTCGGCGGGCGCTGCGATGCGCTCCTGCGCCATCCGTTCACCGTCGTCACGCCCAACAGCACCGATCCCTACCGGCAGCTGTATGTTACAAACTGAATGAAGAATGAAAGAGGTGGAACCGTGAAGTATACGCGGGAAGATGTCATGGAGTTCGTCCGGCAGGAGGATGTCAGATTCATCCGTCTAGCCTTCTGCAACGTCTACGGCAGGCAGCACAATGTGGCCATCATGCCCAGTGAGTTGCGCCGTGCTTTTGAATACGGCATCGCCATTGATGCCTCCTCCATCGAGGGCTTTGGCGGCGAGACGCGCTCCGACCTGCTGCTGCGGCCGGATCCGTCCACGCTGGTGCAGCTGCCGTGGCGGCCGGAGCAGGGTAAGGTCGTGCGGATGTTCTGCGATATTTTTTATCCAGATGGCCGCGCCTTTGAGCGGGACACCCGCAGCATCCTGAAAAAGGCGGTGGCCGATGCCGCCGGTAAGGGCTTCCGCTTCTCCTTCGGTGCGGAGATGGAGTTCTACCTGTTCGAGATCGATGAGCATGGCCGGGACACCACCATCCCCCATGACATGGCCGGTTACATGGACATCGCCCCCGATGATAAGGGCGAGCATATCCGCCGGGAGATCTGCCTGATGCTGGAGCAGATGGGTATCCAGCCCGAGTGCTCCCACCACGAAAGCGGCCCGGGTCAGAACGAGATCGACTTCCGCTACTCCGATCCGCTGACGGCGGCGGACAACGCCGTCACGTTCCGCACCGTCGTCCGCACGGCGGCGGCACAGAACGGCCTGTGCGCCAGCTTCTCCCCCAAGCCCCTGCCGGACCGGGACGGAAGCGGCATGCACATCAATATCTCCGCCCAGGGCAGCGGACAGACGGAGCTGCCTGCCGCCGTCATTGCCGGCGTCCTCGACAAGGCGGCGGAGATCACCCTGTTCCTTAACCCCTGCGAGGAGTCCTACCGCCGTCTGGGCCACGACAAAGCGCCGCGCTATGTGACGTGGTCGGAGGAGAACCGCTCCCAGCTGATCCGCATCCCCGCCGCTATCGGGGAGAACCGCCGGGCGGAGCTGCGCTCGGCGGACGCCACCGCCAACCCCTATCTGGCCTATGCCCTGCTGATCCATGCCGGTCTGCACGGCATCGAAAACGGTCTGGTGCTGCCGCCTGCGACGGATCTGAACCTCTACACCGCGCCCGCTGAGGCACTGAAGGCCCTGCGGACGCTCCCCGGCTCGCTGGCGGAGGCCGCCGCGCTGGCTGATGCCAGCCCGTTCGTAAGGGCACACCTCCCGGCATCGGTGATCCGCGCCTACACGCGCCTGTAAGCCGTCCGGCACCCGCACAAGGCAGAAAGGAGGGAGTCTGTGGTCTTTCAGGAACGAACATACAGCGTACTGATCGTCACCGCCTCGGACAGCTTTACCGACAGCGTCATGCCACTGCTCCCTATGACGGATTACTGGCCGGTGTCCACGGCCCGCAGCGTAGGCGAGGCCCGCAGGAAGCTGACGGACACGGAATTCGACATCGTGCTCATCAACACGCCGCTGCCGGACGATTTCGGCATGGGGCTGGCCATTGACATCTGCAGCGGCAGCGGCGCCGGCGTACTGCTGCTGGTAAAAAGCGACCAGTATAACGACGTGTACGCCAAGGTGGTAGGCTATGGCGTCATCACGCTGTCCAAGCCCACCAGCCGCCAGATGGTGGCGCAGAACCTGCGCATCCTCTGCGCCACGCGGGAGCGGATGCGGCAGATGCAGGCGAGGCAGGCCACGGTGGAGGAAAAGATCAAGGAGATACGCCTTGTCAACCGTGCGAAGTGGCTGCTGATCGAGTGCCTGCGCATGACGGAGCCGGAAGCGCACCGCTACATTGAAAAACAGGCCATGGATCTGCGCATCTCCAAACGCGAGGCGGCGGAGAACATCATCCGGACGTATCAATAGGCAAGCCACATTTAGAGCACAGCGCAGGCTACAAAGAAGGAGCGCCATCGCAAAGAAGGAGCGCCATCCTAAAGGATGGCGCTCCTTCTTTGTCAGCCACAATGTAGCCCACGGAACAGGTTTTACACAAACTTAGGGCAAGTCAGGGCAACACTTGCGCAGGATACAGAAAACCCCGGAAGCCTTGCAAATACAAGATTTCCGGGGTTTTGGCGCGGAAGGAGGGATTTGAACCCTCGCGCCGCTTTTGACGGCCTACTCCCTTAGCAGGGGAGCCCCTTCGGCCACTTGGGTACTTCCGCAGATATGAAGTTACTGGCGGAGAGAGTGGGATTCGAACCCACGGATGCTTTCACATCGCCGGTTTTCAAGACCGGTGCTTTCAACCGCTCAGCCATCTCTCCATGCTTGTGAGGAGCCGGCTCACTCTCAAACGCAAGTGATATCTTAGCATATTGTGGGGGTACTTGTCAAGGAGAAAGCGCGAAATGTTTGCCGTAAATTAGAAAAACCTTTCGCGCGAAAAGAACTTCTCGGCAATGCTTGACCGTTCCGACGTTTTTCGATACAATACATCAATATTGTGTCCGCATGAATCCGCATGAAAGAGAAAAGGAGATCTGCCCATGCTCACCCCTCCCGAGATTGCCCGGAGCCTGCTCGCCGCCGGCGAAAGCAAGGCGCGACTGCCCTTTGGAAAGATGCTCCTGCTCGCCATATTGGCGGGAGCCTACATCGCGCTCGCGGGCGTCGGTGCGACGGCGGCCGCCGTGACGGTGGAGAGCGGCTCGCTTGCAAAGCTCCTTTCGGCCTGCGTGTTTCCCGCAGGACTTTCCATGGTGATCCTCGCGGGCAGCGAGCTTTTCACCGGCAACTGCCTGATGGTGATGGCCCTGCTGGAGCGCCGCATCACGCCCGCTCAGCTGCTGCGTAACTGGCTGACTGTCTACCTTGGCAATGCCATGGGCGGCGCGGCGGTGGCCGCGCTGGCGGTCTACAGCCACACGGCATCGCTTTTCGGCGATGGACTGGCGCGCTCGATGGTTTCCATCGCGGAGAGCAAGGCGGCGCTCGGAGCCGGAGACGCTTTCCTGCGCGGGGTCCTGTGCAATTTTCTGGTTTGCCTCGCGGTGTGGATGGCGGCAGCCTCCAAACGCGCGGAGGGGAAGGTCATCGCGCTCTTTTTCCCCATCCTGCTCTTTGTCCTCTGCGGCTATGAGCATTGCATCGCGAACCTGTACTACCTGCCCGCCGGTGCGTTTGCCGCGGCGGAGTACGGCATGGAAACGACGCTGACGCTTGCCGGATGTCTCAAAAACCTCGCGGCGGTGACGCTCGGGAACCTTGTCGGCGGCGCGGCGCTCGGAGTGGGCTACCGCTTCGCTTATCTCAAAGAATGATGCGCCGCCCCTGAAATAGTTTGCGCAGAAAACGAAAAAAGACACACCCCAAAGGTGAGTCCATGTCTATCATAGCACGGCGCCCTATGCAATGCAAGAGAAAATTTTTCTCTTGCAGCAATTTTGTGGACAGCGCCAACACATTGCCCGGATATTGGAAAAAGCTTGAACAATATGAAGTCTTGACGTCGGAAACTTGCAGAGGTAGAATCTATCCATATTTTTTGTAAATAAAAAACGAATAAGGAGGTTCGTAACGATGAGTGAAAAAGATCGTATTCCCGAGCTGTTTGGTTCGATGTCCTTTAATGAGGGAACGATGGAGCAGTATGTTCCGCATCAGGCGATGGAAGTCTGGCGCGACTGTCTGAAAAGCGGCAAGCCGCTGCCACTGACCGCCGCGAACGATATCGCCGAGGCCATGAAGACCTGGGCGCTGGAGCATGGCGCGACGCATTTTACCCATTGGTTTCAGCCCTTGACCGGCATCACCGCCGAAAAGCACGACAGCTTTATCAATCCCATCGGCGGCGGCAAGATCATCATGGACTTCTCCGGCAAGGAACTGGTGTGCGGCGAGCCCGACGCTTCGAGCTTCCCCTCCGGCGGCCTGCGCGCGACCTTTGAGGCGCGCGGCTACAGCGCATGGGACCCCACCGCCTTTGCCTTCATCAAGGACGGCAGCCTCTGCATCCCGACGGTGTTCTGCTCCTACGGCGGCGCGGCGCTGGACAAGAAGACCCCGCTGCTGCGCTCGAACGAGGCGGTTAGCCGCGAAGCGGTGAAGCTGCTGCATCTTTTCGACAGCCAGAAGGACGTCAGTAAGGTCACGCCGCAGGTCGGCCCCGAGCAGGAGTATTTCCTCATTGACCGCGAGCTGTACCTCAAGCGTGAGGATCTGCGGCTGTGCGGCCGCGCCCTCTTCGGCAGCAAGCCGCCCAAGGGCCAGGAGCTGGACGACCACTACTTCGGCGTCATCCGCCCGCGTGTGGCGGCCTTTATGAAGGAGCTGGACGAGGAGCTGTGGAAGCTCGGCGTGCTCTCCAAGACCAAGCACAACGAGGTCGCCCCCGGTCAGCACGAGATGGCTCCCATCTACTGCGACGCCAACACCGCCAACGATCAGAACCAGCTCGTCATGGAGACGATGAAGAAGGTCGCCGAGCGCCACGGTCTCGTCTGCCTGCTGCATGAAAAGCCCTTTGCCGGCGTCAACGGCTCCGGTAAGCACGTCAACTGGTCGCTCTCGACCGACACGGGCGAGAATCTGTTCTCCCCCGGCAAAACGCCCAGCCAGAACGCCGTGTTCCTGCTTTTCCTCGCCGCCTTTGTCAAGGGCGTGGACGAGTATCAGGAGCTGCTGCGCTGCTCCGTCGCCTTCGCGGGCAACGATCACCGTCTCGGCGCGCAGGAAGCGCCGCCGGCCATCATCTCCGTCTTCCTCGGCTCCGAGCTGCAGAGCATCATCGACGCCATCGTCGGTGAGAGCGACTATACCGAGACCGAGCGCAAGACGCTGCGCATCGGCGTGGACGTACTGCCCTCCATCCCGCAGGACACCACCGACCGCAACCGTACCTCGCCCGTGGCCTTCACCGGCAACAAGTTCGAGTTCCGTATGCCCGGCTCCAGCCAGTCCATCGCCGGCCCTGTCACGGTGCTCAACACCATCATGGCGGAGGAGCTCAGCCGGTTCTACGCGGTGCTCAAGGAAGCGCCGGACTTCAACAAGGCGCTGCACGACCTTGTGCGCAAGGCGTTCATCGAGCATGGCCGCATCATCTTTAACGGCAACGGCTATGAGGAGGCGTGGGTCGAGGAGGCTGCGCGCCGCGGTCTTGCGAATCTGCGCAGCACCGCCGACGCCCTGCCGACCTATGTTCTGCCCAAGAACGTCGAACTGATGATGAAGCACGGCGTTTACACGAAGGAGGAAATGTTCTCCCGCCACGAGATCCACATGGAGAAGTACCGCAAGGTCATCCACATCGAAGCGGCCACCATGGTCGATATGGTCCAGCATGAGATCCTCAACGCCGCCTCCGAGTATGAGAGCAAGCTCTGCGAGACGATGCTGCGCAAGCACGAGGCCGCGCCCGAGCTGCCCTGCCACGTCGAGAAGTCGCTGGCCAACTCCATCGGCATCCTCAACGACAAGCTGCTCGAGCAGACCGTGACGCTCAAGACCGCGCTGGAGACCGCGCCCGTCGGTGCCTCCGGCGAAGAGGAGATGCGCTATTACCACGACGTTGTTGCCGCTGATATGGACGCGGTGCGCGATACCGTCGACCGTCTCGAGACGCTGACCGCCGGCAAGTACTGGCCGTATCCGACCTTCTACGATCTGCTTTTCTCCGTTTGATCCCCAAAAGGAACGCTCTCTGAGCGTTCCTTTTGAAATGATTTTTCCAATTTATTTGTGTTGTGGAGGAGAACATGAAGTACATTTTTGTCACCGGCGGCGTGGTGTCCGGCCTTGGCAAGGGCATCTGCGCGGCGTCGCTCGGCCGCCTGCTGAAGCAGTGCGGCCTGCGTGTGAAGAACCAGAAATTCGACCCCTATCTCAATGTGGACCCCGGCACGATGAGTCCCTACCAGCACGGTGAGGTCTTCGTCACCGACGACGGCGCGGAGACCGACCTGGACCTCGGCCACTACGAGCGCTTCGTGGATGAGGCGCTGAACGCGAACGCTTCCGTCTCCTCCGGCAAGGTCTACTGGAGCGTCCTCAACCGCGAGCGGCAGGGCGGCTACCTCGGCGGCACGGTGCAGATCATTCCGCACGTCACCGACGAGATCAAGAGCCGCGTCTACGCCATGGACGACGGCGAGACCGACGTGTGCATCACGGAGATCGGCGGAACGGTGGGCGATATCGAGAGCCAGCCGTTCCTTGAAGCGATCCGTCAGGTCGCGGCGGAAAAGGGGAGAGGAAACGTCCTCTTTATTCACGTTCCGCTCATCGTCTCCATCCCCGGCAGCGGCGAGCTCAAGAGCAAGCCCACGCAGCATTCCGTCAAGGAGCTGCTCTCCCTCGGCATCCAGCCGGATATCCTCGTCTGCCGCACGGACAGCCCGCTGCCCGACGATGTGCGCCATAAGATCGCGCTGTTCTGCAACGTCGAGCCGGAATGCGTGATCCCGAATGTCACGGCCTCCACGCTCTATGAGGTGCCGCTGCTGCTTGAGGACGCCGGCCTCTGCCGTGAGGTCTGCCGCAAGCTCGGCTTTGACTGCGGCGAGCCGGATATGAAGGCATGGACGGCGCTCGTCGAGAAGATCAAGCACGCGCACAAACAGGTGACCATCGCGCTCGTCGGCAAGTATACCGGCCTGCACGACGCTTATCTGAGCGTCGTTGAGTCGCTCTTCCACGCGGGCACGGCCTGCGACGCGCAGGTGACGATCCAATGGGTCGATTCCGAAACGCTGACGGCGGAGAATGTCGCCTCCGTTCTCGGCAGCTGCACGGGCGTGCTGGTGCCCGGCGGCTTCGGCGACCGCGGCATCGAGGGCATGATCCTCGCCGCGCAGTACGCGCGCGAGAACGGCGTGCCCTATCTCGGCATCTGCCTCGGTATGCAGATCGCCGTCATCGAGTTTGCGCGCCACGCCGTCGGCTGGGCCGACGCGCACAGCGCGGAGTTCTCATCCCTCACCGCGCACCCGGTCATCGCGCTGCTGCCCGATCAGATCGGCGTGACCGCCAAGGGCGGCACGATGCGTCTCGGCAAATACCCCTGCGTGCTCGGCGAGGGCACGAAGGCGTATGCCGCCTACGGCACGCGCGAGATCTCCGAGCGTCACCGTCACCGCTACGAGTTCAATAACCTCTTCCGCGAGGAGCTTGAGCGCGCGGGCATGACCTTCTCCGGCACCTCGCCGGACGGCTCGCTCGTTGAGATCGCCGAGCTGAGCGAGCAGGATTGGTACGTCGGCTGCCAGTTCCACCCCGAATTCAAGAGCCGTCCTGACCGTCCGCACCCGCTCTTCACCGGCTTTGTCGCCGCAGCGCTGCGCAAGGCGGGCAAATAATAGCGAAGGGGCGGAGCCGTATGGCTCCGCCCTCTGCATGAAAAAAGAGAACCGCCGCGCGGTTCTCTTTTGCTGTATTCAGCGGTTTTTCAGACGCTTGTCGCACTTGGCGGCGAGCTTCGTGCCGACGCTCTGGAAGAGCTGCACGAGCAGAATGAGCAGGATGACCGCCACGTACATCACGAGATATTTGTAGCGGTAGAAGCCGTAGTCGATGGCGATCTTGCCGAGACCGCCGCCGCCGATGATGCCGCTCATGGCCGAGTAGCCGAGGATGGTCGTGAGCGCGATGGTGAAGTTCTGCAGCAGAGAGGGGATGCTCTCGGGGATCATCACCTTGCAGATGATCTGCATGGGCGTCGCGCCCATGCTCTGCGCGGCCTCGATGATGTTGGGGTCCAGCTCACGCAGGCTGCTCTCGACGAGACGCGCGACGAACGGAAAGGCCGCGATGACGAGCGGAACGATGGTCGCCCTGGTGCCGACGGTCGTGCCGATGATGAGACGCGAGAGCGGAAAGACCATGATCATCAGGATCAGGAACGGAATAGAGCGCAGCAGGTTGATAAGAACGTTCAGCACGCTCATCAGCCAGCGGGGAAGCGGCAGCACGCCGTCCCTTTCGCCCACCACGAGCAGCACGCCCAGCGGCAGACCGATCACGATGGCGAAGGCCGTGGAGAGAAGCGTAACATAGAAGGTTTCCCAGATGGCGGGGAGAAACTGCGTTTGCAGCGCTGCGGTCAGCTCCTCGATGGACTCGGGAGAGAAAAGATTACTGTACACCGACGCTCGCCTCCTCGACCTGAAGATTTTCGATCCCGCTCAGAAATTCCCACGCGCGGTCAAACTGCGCCGCGGGGACGCCGAGCAGCATACTGCCGTAGATCTCCTCCGAGAGCTTCTGCGTGCTGGCGGAAATGACGTTGGCCGCGATGTTCTCCTCCGTCGCGAGACGGGCCACCAGCGGGATCGAGGTAGTCTTTGCGCTGCGGAAGATGAGGCGGATGCGGCGCTCCTGTGTGGGATCGGATACCGTGACGTCCGCGCCGCCGGGGAAAACAAGGTGGCGCGCGGCGGCGGACTTGGGTGCGGAGAAGACGGTGGAAACGAGACCGTCCTCCACCACCTCGCCGTCGTCCAGAATGGCGACATGGTTGCACACGCTCTTCACCACGCTCATCTGGTGCGTGATGATGACAACGGTGATGCCGAGCTTTTTGTTGATGTCGCCGATCAGCTCGAGGATCTGGCGCG
>OLSA01002298.1_pt1 | contig 14489 bp, 13 predicted proteins | sample 1672731 | NCBI WGS metagenome assembly OLSA01 (sample SAMEA3136718, study PRJEB25190) | human gut metagenome | biome: human gut; feature: human-associated habitat; material: faeces | place: Austria | collected 2013
CTATGTTCTGTTCATTTGCTGTCTGTTCACTTCCTTTATGGTAAACTACCGATGGGGTAAAATCCTGTAATTCTGACCATATTTCTGTTGAAGTTGCCATAAAATTACTGTGATTTTCATATGCCTGATTCAGCATATCCAGTTCTTTTTCTTTGGTTAATTCCTCAATTTTGCCCGATTCTGTCACATAATACTCCGGCTCATAATCTTGTTCCGCATATTTTTCTTCAATGCTGTTTTTCATTTTGTTATATGCTTCTGCCATTCTGTTTACATGATGTTCAAAGGAATCAGTTTTTACACTCTCTGTATCTTCTTTGACAAATATATCCGTCACTTCCTTCTCAAAACGGTTCTGATAATCCATAGAACTGACAGAAGATAAATGTCGAAAGCTCTCCTGCCCTGTTTTGGAAATGGAAAGTGTATCTGTATACTGTGTCATTTTCCTTTCTAAATCTGCCGGAACATTTTGCTTTGTATTTTTCCTGCTGTTATGTTCGATTGCAGAATATGTAATATTTGTATTATTGTAAATCTTCATAGCTGTTTCCTTCCCAGATAAATACCATTAGACTCTAATATCAATCGGCACATACCTTTTAATTGTCTCTGTTTGTACCATTTCTGCTGCCTCTAAACTATCTGTAGCAAGCTGCTCCTGCAAAACCTCGTCTGGAAGTTCTTCCATATTCTCCACAGTTTTTTCCGTCATCTGCTCTGTCATTTCTTCGGTTGTCTCCGAAAGTTCGTCCATGATTTCAGACATCATGCCCTTGTTTTCCTCTGTTCCAAGAGCTTCATCCACCATTTCTTCCTTTCGTTCTTCTTCTGTTTTAGGCTTATTCCTCTCAGCAGCTTCCGCAATCTTTTCGCCATGTTCTTCTGCCTCGTCCATGACATGAAACATCTGTGAATTATTATACTCCTGATTTGCTGCCGCAATTTCATCCTCATAATTATGAAACATTTCCAGCTTTTCAGAGATTTCTTCCAAACTGTCAGCCTTTCGGTTTTTCAAATTTTCTTTTTGTGCTTCAAAAAAAGCCACCTTATTATCCCGTTCCTGCTGTCGCTGCAATTTTTCCTGTGTACTTTTCAACATATTAGAACTATTAAATCTATTTATCAGTAAACCTCCACCGGATAAATTGACTGTAAAACTCATCTGGTTCCTCCTTCCCGACAAATTAATACAAAAGATTTTTCTTCTTGTCATTTAGGCTTAACATACTATACTTCCTTATCTATCTTACTTGACGTTAGAGAGGAATCCTTTTTAGAATATGTACCATTGTTTGTATAAGTCGCACTTGCGCGATTCGCAGCATTTGATATACCAGCTGCTTTCTGGGCTGTTTTGCCTGCAAAGGAATTGTAACCTGTAAAAACCGTTTTCAATGAACTGATATCTGCTTTCTTCAATTCATCTTCATCCAGCTCCAGCTTATTCCCCTTTCCTATGGTAATACCTATTTTAGAAAGTAAATGACTGGTTTTGTCTGTCATGCCTGTCATCCATGAAGCATTTCTAAGGACATCTTTTGTATTGGATTCTCCTGCCTCCTTAACAACATCATTATAATCATCAATAAAAGATTTCACTTTTTTGGTAATTGCATCCCAGTCATAATCCTCTACCTCTGTTTCTTCCCCGGTCTTTTCATCCTTCTTTTTTATTTTCTTTTTTTCCCAGAGTGACGCATCGTTTAGTGCATCTGCTGATTTTTTCAGGGAATCCGCACTTGTTTTCATCAGTGTAAGCTTCTGTGAAGTATCGCCTTTCCCCGATAATTTTTCTGCATCCTGCTTTGCATAATATGCTTTCATAAGTTTTCCATAGCTTCCGTTTTTAATCGCAGCATAATCAGAAAGCATATTGGTGTTTCCTACGGATGAACTGTCGGAAGTTCCTCCAAATAATGCGGAATAATCTACATTGCTGTTATATTTACTTGTGTAATCACTAAAACTCTTAATCTCTGACATAATACCATTCTCCTTTACCAACTATAAACGAATATCAATCGGTGTATACACTGCCTGCTGTGTTGCATTCTGTGCATTTTCCAGAGTCGGTGTTTCTACTGTCACCTGTGTTTCCCCTTTGATATCCGTATTCTTTACGCTGTCTGTCTCCTCTGCCGCAGCCCCCGCAGATTCCTGTGTTTTCTCGGATTTATCAGTATTGTTCTTTGTTGCAGTGTCTTCTGTATTGCTGTTCTCCGCTTTTGCAGCTTCTTCTACTGATTTATTTGCATCTGCAAGTGTAGACATCTGTGCTGCTGTCGCAGACTGTGCCTTTGCCTGCAGCTCTGCCAGTTCTTCTTCCTTCTTCTCAGTATTTCCTTTTCCGGCATCCTGTTTGATTTCAGATTCAAGCACACTGGCACGTCCCTGTATCTGTGTTGCCATACTTCCCTGCACCTTTGCCTGTTTCATGGAAGAATCTGCGGAGATCATCGCCTGCATACTTGCCTGTGACAATCCGGTGTCTTTCTTTTTAGAAGTGTTACTTGTTCCAGCCACCATATCATCCATAGATGACGAATTTTTACTCTGCTGTTCCTTTCTCTGCTCGATCTGGTGCTGTCTTAACTGCTGATTGAGATTGTTAATCTCCTGCTGTATCTCCTGACGCTTTTTCATCTTATCCTCTAATGACATTTCTTCATTCGATGATAAATCCTGTAGCTTCTGCTGTGCATTTGCAATCTGATTCTGAATATTTTTACTTACAGAATCATTCCCCTGTGTCATTCCCATTGTTCCTGTCTGCGTATTTGTCCCACTAAATCCATTGATTCTCATTTTAATCCTCCTTGTTTTGCGAAGCAAAATCCGAGTCCCATGGCGAGGAGAGGATTTAGCCTCCTTGTTTTGCGAAGCAAAATCCGAACCCTTTGGTGAGGAGAGGATTTGGCCTCCTTGAGCTTAAATTCTGAAATCCGTTTCCTTAAAAATCTGTACAACATGATTTCTCTTTACTGATTCTTTCGGCATATCTTTCTTTACAATAAACAGCGATGTTGTGAACCGCCCTTTTTTTGTTGTGAAGCAAATAAAAAACACCTCGAAGGTGCTTTTTGTCCTTATTCTACCTGTAACATAATACTTAGAACCACTTCCTGATTCTCCTGCTCTAAAGATATATCTCCCATATACATCCTTGCAACCCTCCGGATATTATGCAGTCCAATTCCATGCTCCTTCCCGAATTTCGTTGTTTCCGGCAGATCACTGTCCTTATAATTTAACTCTCCCTCATATCTGTTCTTTATGGTTATCATAAAAATACTGTTTTTCCGAAAAGAAGAGATACTGATATAAGGATTTTCTCCACTTACATTTTCCATGCAATTATCCAGTGCATTGTTTAAGATCACGCTTAAATCAAATGCATTTAATTTCGTATCCCCCGGATAATGAAAATCTGATATAAAACGAATCTGCTTTTCCTTTGCTTCTCTTAACTTTTCCATCAGAATCACATCAATGACAGGACTCCCCGTTTTTATCTCAGGAGATATTTCATTCCACTCCTTTTTCAAATGCTCCATATATTCTGCTGCATCATCCATATGATTCTCTGCCACAAGATGTTCCAGCATCTGTATATGATTCCCCATGTCATGACGCAGGCTGCGGATATCCTGATACAGCTTTTCCACTTCCCCGATATGCTTTTTCATATCACTGACCTGATTTAATACCAGCTCCTGACCTGTCTGTTCTTCCTGTGCCACCTTCCAGTTTTGAAACATCGTAGTCATAACAAGAATTGCTATGATAGAGATAAAATAATGCACAAAGCTTAAAGCTCCATAAAATCCATAGGTATCTGTCAGGCTCTTTCCTGTATCTTTTTCATAAATATTCAGATAATATTGCAGAATGCCATATCCTGTAACTCCCACAAGAGAAGGTATGATGAGCATTACCAGCTCTTTAACGTTCATTTCATCATTTTTGTATACATATGCTTTATTGATCAGACCGATTGCAACTGCAAGGAAAACGATACAAAGCACAATATCCAGAATTCTCGTTCCAGCATAAAGTCCATATTGCAGCCATTGTCTTCCTGCAATCGTATTCCCAAAAACCAGAGCTTTTGTGATAAAATCATCCAGTCTGTCTGCCATTGCAACCGCAAGCCAACGGATAGAAAAAAATGTCACTGCAAGAAATATTTTCTGATAAATGTTTCTTCTGTCCTGTACATACATCACAAGAAATGCAGCCACAACTCCCAGCATATATGCAGAAAAATTGCCAATCTGCTGCGGTATCAGATACAGCACAGACATAATTCCAATATAAACAATACTGACCAGAGCAGCTTCCCTTTTCTTTTTCATATATGGATATACAAAAACACCAAAACAGATTCCTGTAATAATCAAAATTGCAATAACAGAAAACTTCGATGTGATCATCCAACATCTTTCCACTAAACTCATCTGACTTCATTTCCTTTCCTCTGGTTATACTTCAGATATTGCTTCACAAACTCCGGATAATTCTTTTTTGCAATCAATGCAGTTCCATTTTTCATAGTTACACAAGTTGCATCATATTTTTCTACATATTTAAAATGTACAAGATAGGCTCTGTGTGTTCGGAAAAAATCTGTTCCTGCCATATCACTTAATTCCTGTAATTTACCATAGTATTCAATATCCGTACTTCGTGTATGGATAATAACTTTCCGGTTATACACCTCGGCATACACAATATCACGCAGAAAAATCTTTATATGACTTCCGGCGGTCTGTACCATAATATACTTTTCGTCTTTTTCAAGTCTGGAACTCCTTTTTATGTTATGGACTGCCTTTGTCACAACCTCTTTCAATTTCTCATCGGAAAATGGCTTAACCAGATAATGAAATGCTCCGACATCAAATGCCTGAAAAACATACTCCTCTGCTGCTGTCACAAAAATGAGTATCATATCCTCATTGTCCTGACGAAGCATCTTTGCCGTTTCCATCCCATCCATTCCCGGCATCTGAATATCCAGAAAAAGAATATCCGGCTTACTGCCACTTGCGATCAGTTCATCACCCGATAAATATTTATCTATAACCGCATCCGGCAATAACTTTTTTATCTTTTCTTCCAGTATCTGAACCATAGATACTTCATCATCACAGATAGCTATTTGCATTTTGCCACTTCCTTTTTGTCTGATAAATATATTTATTATATCGGACGAACAGATTATATCTGCCACAGTTGTTGTGAAATGACCTTTTTTTGTTGTGAAAAGGGGCTGTGGCAAATGAATGATCATCATGACCAGATAATCCAGACCCATTTTTTCCAAAGTCTCATCAATACTCTTGGCTGCCGACTCATAGGTCTTATGCTCCGCAGCGACCTTCGATACGACAAAAAGCTGCTCTCTCGGCACACCACAGGTTCTGACACCTTCACCGACACCGCGCTCATTACCGTAAGCCTGCGCTGTATCAATATGACGGTAGCCCGTTGCAACAGCAGCCGTTGTTCAATGTATAATTTTTGCTCAAAACACTCATCAGTTCTTACCTAAACCTTTCAATTAATCTTCTTTCCATACTTCCTTAGCCATTGTAATCCTCCATTCCTGCCATATAAGACATTATCCTAATCTGTTATATTCTTCATCAGTTACAGGCTCACACCATTCATTACTTGTATTCTCTCCCGGAATCTCTACAGCAATATGTGAAAACCAGCTGTCCTTCTTAGCTCCATGCCAGTGCTTAACTTCTGGTGGAATTGCGATTACAGTTCCCGGCTCAAGGCTTACAGGCTCCTTGCCCTCTTCCTGATACCAGCCCTCTCCAGCTGTACATATAAGCATCTGTCCGCCGCCCTTTGTTGCATGATGGATATGCCAGTTATTACGGCATCCCGGCTCAAAAGTCACATTTGCAAGAAAAAGCCCGCACTTAGGATCAGTCAGCGGATTCAGAAAAGAATCACCAATAAAATACTTAGCATATGCTGTATTTTCCTGACCTATTCCGAAAACATTCTGCTTTTCAAAATCATCCTTATCCATAAATTTCATGATAATAACACCTCTTCTTTCATAAAAATGTAAATTATTTGATACCTGTATGATACGACTTGAAGTTAACTTTATGGGATTTTATATATTTTTTTTGCACAAATGTTATGTCTGGTCTTCCGCTCCTTTTGGACTTCCGCATGCCTCCCCTCTGCCTCAAGGTCCAATCCACCACGCTTCCGCTCCACACCACGCAAAAAAGGCGGATTGCAAAGCAATCCGCCAATCTCATTCCGGCAATTCTAATCCGCCAGTCCAATTCCACTATTTCTATGCCAATCATCAGCCAATTCCACCAAGTAAAGCACCTGCAATAAGTGCAACAAGTGAAAGTGGGACAAGGACATATTTGCCAAGTGGTACAAACCACTTTCCAATAGGCTTATCTACACCTGCATTAACTGCATCAACAGCAAACTTCTTTCCTGCAACCCAGAAGAACATAATTGCTGCAAGCATTGCGCCAAGTGGGCAGATATAGATAGATACTGCGTCCATCCAGCCTGATACAATACCCTGTATTACAAGTGACACAACACAGCCAGCCACTGCAATAATTCCAACAGATGCAACACGGTTAAGCTTAAGCTTCTCCTGAATAGTTGCAACCGGAGCTTCATACAGATTAACAAGTGAGCTCATGCCGGCAAACAGAACACATACATAGAATACAATTCCTACAATCTTGCCACCCGGCATACCATTAAATACATTTACAAGATAGATAAACATAAGTCCGGGACCACCTGAAGATAACTCGGCACCGCCTGCTGCCATACCTGGAATAATAACAAATGCAGCTAATAAAGCAGCAATAGTATCAAATACAGCAACATTTCTTGCTGAAGTAACAACATTTTCCTTATCACTAAGATATGAACCATAGATAACAGTTCCGTTACCTGCGATAGACAGTGAGAAGAATGCCTGACCAAATGCATATATCCAGAGCTTTATATCAAGAATTCCCTTAGGATTAAGGGTAAAAATGTATTTATAACCTGCACTTGAACCAGGAAGCGTGAAGATATATATTCCAAGTCCTACAAACATGATGAAAAGCAAAGGCATCATGACCTTGTTTGCTTTCTCAATTCCGCCTGCAATACCAAGTGCCATAATAACAGCAGTTACAACCATCGCGATTATAAGCCACATATTATTGCCAAATGAGCCTGCTGTACTTACAAACATACCACCAATAGCTGACATATCATTGCCCATTGCTGAAAGCTTTCCAGAAAATGCAAGATAAGTATATTTGAATATCCAGCCAACAACTACAGTATAGCCCATTGCCAGAGCCAGTGAGCCAAGCACAGGAATAAAACCAATTGCCTCACCTGCTTTTCTCTTTCCTGTACGCATCTGCATACAGTCACCAAATGCTTTAATAGGTCCGCCCTTAGTCGCACGGCCAAGTGCCATCTCCTCTATAACACCTGTTGAACCTATCAGTATTACAAATATTACATAAGGTATTAAAAATGTCATACCACCCCATGCAGATACCATATATGGAAAACGCCATATATTTCCCATTCCTACTGCCGAACCGATACAGGCAAGAATAAAACCTGTACGGCTCTTAAAGCCATCTCTTTCCAATTCAATTCCGTTATTTCCCATAACTTTAGTTCCTTTCTTTCTCATATTGTGAATAGCCACATTTACTATACATTTTCCTGCAAAGATATCTTATACACAAAAAAGCAAAGAAACCATTACCCCTTCCGGGTCATGGCTCCTTTGCCTTTGATGTCTGTATAATATACCATTGTGTTATTCCTGTAAAATACATGTTGGTTATAAAACCATAACCATAAGCAATGATTATTCATTATATTATTTATATACTTGTTTAATATATACTATCATGATATAATTTTCAGTGCTACCCCTCCTATACCTGGTAGAGAGAGGAGGTGCATTATATGGACATGTTTATGTCTCTAATTATCACTATTATGGCTGAGATAGTTTCATACTATATCTGCAAATGGCTGGATAGTGATAATCACAGGTAGCCAGCCTGGGGCTTAAGCCACCCTTCCACAATGGAATAGAAAACCCCACGAGAAAGCAGCTCGTGGGGTTTTCGTTCATTATATGAACATGTTTGTCTTTACAATGGAATTATATCACACCCCATTGTATATTACAAGTATATTCTCTTTTTATTTAATTATACCATTTAAACAGTCTGATTCATGTGTACTTCTTTAGAATATCTCCTACATAATCCACATCTGTGCCAGATACATCACAACTGGCATTGTAATAATTGAAAACAGCGTTGACAGGCAGACCATACATACTGCCCGCTCATAATCCTGCCCGAATTTCTGTGCAAATATTGCCGTACTCGTTCCAACCGGTGTTGCCGCAGCAATCAGTGTAATCATTCCAATCTGACCGTGTCCCGCCGGTATAATATAAAGCACAAGCAGTGTAAGCAGCGGAATTATTATAAGCCTGACAAACGATGCCAGATACAGGGACGGATTAAGCAGTAAGTCACGGATCCTGACACATGACAGATAATATCCCAGTACTATCATGGCTGCAGGTGTATTAAGTGCCGCAACTCCAGCCATCGTGCTGTTTATTACACCTGGCAGTTTAATTCCCGTAATAAAAAGAAACAGTCCTATAACAAGTGATATTGTCACAGGATTGACGAATACCTTTTTTATATTTATCATATCTTTGCGGCGGGTTATTATCACAATTCCATATGTCCACTGCAACAGATTAAGAATACTTGCAAATGATGCAACATAGAATGCCGCTTCATTTCCAAATACCGCAGTTACAAGTGGAATTCCGATAAATCCTGCGTTACAGAAAGCCGTTCCAAAGTTGTCTATCGGCTTTCGCATGCCGTATATTATATATGATACAGCTATCGCCACTGCAAATGCAGCTACAGCCAGTACCGCCGACATAAGAAGTCCATACAGCTTCTCCATCGTGAAATCTGTTATATAGCTTCTTATAATTACACACGGAATAACCGCATACAGAAGAATATTGGCCATATCCTTACTGCCATGTTCTGTAAGCAGACCTGTTTTAGACAGAATCAGTCCCAGAATCATAAGAATAAACATTATAAATGTCTGCGTTAATAATATTTGTGTTATCATAATCGTAAATATCCTGATTTCTATATTATGTTAATTGTAATTTTTATAAAATACTACATACAAGAGAGGTGCGAACATGGAATTATATCAGCTCAGGCAGTTTCAGGCTGCCGCCAGACACAAGAATATGACCCGTGCTGCCAGTGAACTGTGCATAGCACAGCCGGCATTAAGCAAGACAATCCATAAGCTTGAAGAAGAATTTGGCGCACAGCTTTTTATCCGTAATAAAAAAGGGCTCGAATGTACCCGTCAGGGAGAAATTCTGCTTGAATATGCAGACAGAATACTGGCTCTTTCAGAAGATGCTGCGCGTGCTGTCAGTGAAAGTCTTGGAGATGCCGGCGAAATAAGGCTCTGTCTCCGCTCAAGTGCAGTTCTTGTCAGCAATGTACTTAAAGATTTTATCCATGAGCACCCTCATGTCAGCTTTTCAATATCTTCTGAACCAAAAGGGTGTGACCTGCTGATTGACTCTGTCTCATCAGCTTATGATATTCCAGACAATGCACATCTTCTTATGACAGAAGAAATCTGCCTTGCCGTTTCATCATCACATCCACTTGCCCATACCGGACACATATCAGTAGAACAGATGATGGACGAGAAATTCATTGACCTTGCAGATACTCCATCTTATGCCGGAGTGTTCAATTCAATATTCAGTAAATGTAAGAAAACTCCTCAGATAGCCTACTCATGCAATGATTACATATTACAGGGCAAGCTCATAAGTCTCGGTCTTGGAGTATCATTTGTTGCCTCTGTAACATGGACAAGCAGCAGCCTTCCTGAAAACATAAGCCTGCTGCATATAGATGACTGTCCACATTTCAGAAGTATTTATTATCAGCCGCTTGGCTCATTCTGCTCAGAAAATCAGCGAATCTTCGAGCACCAGCTTGAAGAATATTTCAAGAAATTGAATAAATAATGCACCTGTGTATTTTAATGCACTTCTAATGGTATGTCTTCACCGGCTGCAAACTGCACAACACTCTTAACTGAAGACTCAACCATGTCAGACACAGCCTGATCTGTGAAAAATGCAACATGAGGTGTGACAATAGTATTCTGGAAAGACTTAAGTATGATGTAATCGTGATTAACAACAAGGTCATCATACTTACGGTCTGTACGGATAAAATCATCTTCACCCTCGCAGCAGTCAGTTCCAACTGAACCAATCTTGCCACTCTCAACAGCCTCAATCAGATCCTTTGTATCAACAAGCGCACCTCTTGCCGCATTTATAAGGATAACGCCATCCTTCATCTTTGCAATTGAATCTTTATTAATCATATGATATGTCTCATCACTTAAAAAAGTATGAAGCGAGATAATATCTGACTTAGCGTACAATTCATCAAGCGTTACATATTCAACATTTTCAAGGTCTTTTGCAGGGTATGGGTCATACGCAATAATCTTACATCCAAATCCTGAAAGATTCTTAATCACTGCCTTTCCAATTCTTCCTGTTCCGATAATACCTACTGTCATATTCTGCATTTCTCGTCCACATATAGGACCAAGTGAATAATCCGCTGTGTGCGAACGCATCATTACATACAAAGCCTTGCGGATACACATAAGCATAAGCATTACTGTATAATTGGCAACTGAATATGGCGAATATCCGCTGTGTGCAACACGGATTCCAAGGCGCTTTGCTGCCTCAAGGTCAACACTGTTATATCCGATTGTCCTGAAACCGATATACTTAACACCTTCTGCTGCAAGCTTTTCAAGAACAGGTGCTGACAAGTCACACATGCCATCGCACACCGACATAGCCTCACAGCCTTTGACACTTTCTATATCATCTGCTGTAAATCCGCTTCTATTGATCTGTAATTCCACCTTGTATACATTTGCAAATGTATCAAAATACTGTTTTTCATCTGGACGAACGCTGAATGCTGCTATCTTCATAACTTTTCACTCCTCCTACTTAATCCACTCATATGTAAGTTTTCCAAGAATTTCGATTCCCTTAACAATCTGCTCATCAGAAGGTGTCGAATAATTAAGTCTGAATCCATTAGACTTCTGGCTCTCATCTGCTAAGAACGCTGCTCCCGGAACTGAAAGAACGCCTCTGTTAATGGCCTCCCTTACAAATGGTGCAGAATCCATTCCATCTGGCAGGAATGCCATTACAAAAAGTCCACCCTCAGGGTGACCGAAGGTTACTGAAGGATGGAATTCCTTCTTCATGCACTCCATCATGAGATTACATTTGTGCTCATACACCTTTCTTGAATCCTCAAGATGTTTGTCGAAATCATAGTTATTAATATATTCATTACAAATGTACTGGAAAAGTACAGTTGAATGTACATCTGTGCACTGCTTTGCAACTGTAAGCGGTCCTGTGAGCGACTTGTTGAACACAAGAAAGCCAAGACGGAATGCAGGTGCCATTACCTTTGAGAAGCTTCCTGCATATATAACCCTGCCCTCTGTATCCATCGACTTGATAGTTGGCACATTTTCACCTGCAAATCTTAATTCACCGTAAGGATTGTCCTCTAATATTGCGATATCATATTTGCAGCAAAGCTCATACACTTTTTTTCTCTTCTCAAGAGAAGTTGTGATTCCTGTAGGATTCTGAAAAGATGGAATTGTGTATAAAAGCTTTGCATCAGGATTAGCCTTTAAAGCCTCCTCAAGCGCATTTATATTCATTCCGTCCTGCTCCATTGGGATTCCTACAAGCTTTGCACCGTAAGAACGGAATGTATTAAGGCAGCCTACAAATGCAGGCTCTTCAGTAAGCACAACGTCTCCTTCATTAACAAGTGCCTTAGTTGTAAGGTCCGCACACTGCTGTCCGCCTGACACTATGAAAAGCTCATTATTCTCAAAATCAAAGCCTTCCTTCTTCTCAAGATATTTCTTCATAGTATCACGCAGGGGTGTATAACCTTCACTCAGTCCATACTGTAATAAAGAAACCGGATTCTCGCCAAGTCCCTTTGCCGCTATCTCTTCTATCTCCCTGCATGGAAATGTCTCTGCTGACGGATTGCCACCACCAAAAGATATAATATCCTTGCTTGCTCCTAACTTAAAAAGTTCTCGTATCATCGAACCATGTACACCTGATAAACGATTAGAAATCTCGTATTCCATATATATTTCCTCCTTCAAATACTTACTAATGCAAAAAAGAGCCAGAATCCCCTAAAGACTTCCGGCTCCTTTGCCCTTGATAAATGTATCATACCCCCATGTGTCATTCCTGTAAAATACATGTTAGTTATAAAATCATAAATCATAGCAATAGTTATTATTCGTATTTTTTGTATACTTGTTTATTATATATTGTTATGATATAATTCCTAGTGCTACCCCTCCCATACCTGGTAGAGAAAGGAGGTGGATTGCTTGGATGCACTTGTGTCCTTAATTATCTCTATCTTGGCAAATATAGCTTCATACTATATCTGCAAATGGCTGGACAGAGATAACAGACGGTAGCCAGCCTGGGGACTAAGCCACCCTGCCAGAACGGAATAGAAAACCCCACGAGCCCTAACTCGTGGGGTTTTCGTAGATTGCTTGAATGCACTACTTGTATCCAATGACATTGTAGCACATGCCATCAGACATTACAAGTATATTCTTTTTCTTTTCAAATATTACAAAATTATCAGACAACTTTTCACTTATCCCAGCTTCCCTCTTCTCTTAAGATATTCGAATGCCACAACACATATCACAACTGATAACATCGAACCTGCCGGTGCGGCAAGTCCCATCGGAAACAGCGTAGCCGGGAACAGCTTTGAAGCAAGGTAAGAACCAGGAACTCTCACAAATGTAATCGAAATTATATTATGCATGAATCCGATATAAGACTTTCCATAAGCTGCAAAATATCCGCTGAAACAGAAATGCACACCTGCAAACATTGTATCAATAATGTAACTTCTCATATACTGCGTTCCAAGTAAAACCACATTTGAATCAGAAGTGAACAGCCCCAAAAGACCACTTGCAATAAACTGCATAACTATTGCCACCACAATTCCATATGTGCATGTTATAAATGTTGCGTATTTCAGTGTCAGAGCCGCACGGTCATGCTTTCCTGCACCTATATTCTGTGCTGAAAGCGCTGAAACTGTCGCAAGCATAGACGATGGAATTATAAATATTGCACTTATCATTTTCTCAACAATACCCACTGCTGCCGATGTATCAAGTCCCCTGTGGTTGGCAATCATCGTTATTATAATGAACGCAACCTGAATACAACCGTCCTGTATTGCAACCGGAATTCCGACCTTTAATATCTCACCCATTACCTCCCGCTGTGGTTTTAAAGCATTTGCAGACACATGTATTCCGGTCTTTTTCACTTTAATAGCAATTAACGATACTATTACGCTAAGTGTCTGGGCAAGTGTTGTTCCAAGTGCCGCTCCTATAGGACCTAAACTGCATGCACCGATAAACAGATAATCAAGCACGATATTAACAGCACATGCAACAGCAATAAAATACATCGGACTCTTAGAATCACCCATTCCCCTGAATATTGAACTTATTATATTGTAAGCAGTTATGAATGGTATTCCGATAAAGCATATTATAAGGTAAGCAACTGTTCCACTTACAGCCTCCTCAGGAATCGCAATAAGACTGACAATTGGCTTTACAAGTGCTAAAAGAACAACTGTAAGCACAATCGACAATCCCATAAAAAGAGTTATTGTATTACCAATTGCAACTCCTGCATTTTCCTTATTATCAGCACCAATCGCACGACCGATAACTACCGTTGTTCCCATTGCAAGCCCCACGATAATTACCGTCAACATATGCATTACCTGACTTCCATTAGACACAGCCGTTATCGAGTCAACGCCACAAAACTGACCTGTTATGAATAAATCGGCCATTCCGTACAAAGTCTGTAAGAAATACGACAGCAGATACGGCAAAGCAAAATATACAATCGTCTTAGATACGCTTCCTGTTGTAAGGTTCTTTTCCATCTTCTCTTCTCCTGATTAAAATGTGCTGTTTTGTCTATTTGCACTGTGTGGACTGGTGTCTGGCTGTATGTGTGCCTGTGTGGACTCGATTTTTTCTAAGCCGTGTGGGAGTTAATGCCATTATATGCATAAAGTCTGTGAGCGAAAGCTCGTTCAAGCGAAGCGCGTTTGCTTTCGCTCGCAGTAATAAACATTGCAGATGATGGCATTTACTCCCACTAGGTGAAGAAAACCTGAGAGTCCACACAGGCACACATACAGCCA
>OLSA01002303.1_pt1 | contig 14472 bp, 13 predicted proteins | sample 1672731 | NCBI WGS metagenome assembly OLSA01 (sample SAMEA3136718, study PRJEB25190) | human gut metagenome | biome: human gut; feature: human-associated habitat; material: faeces | place: Austria | collected 2013
ATCATAGATTTATTCCTTATTCGGCTTTTGGCACTGCCTTTTTATGTTTAAGTAGCCTGTGAAGGCTGAATTTTATTTATTGATTTTGCCCCAGGTATCCTTTAATCCTACCGTGCGGTTGAATACAAGTTTCTCCGGAGTCGAGTCTTTGTCGATATTGAAATAACCGATGCGTTGGAATTGCAGGTATGAGAGCACAGGCAAGGTTGCCGCAAACTTCTCGATATAGCAATTCGGCAGAACTTTCAAAGAATCCGGATTGATGATTTCCTTCATTGCTTCCAGAGCTTCGCAGTTCTTTGCTTCACGGATGGCAGCCAGTTCGTCGCGTGGGTTTTCTACTTTCCACAGACGGTCGTAGAGGCGTACTTCTGCTTGCAGGCAGTGGTTGCAGCTTACCCAGTGGAGCGTACCTTTCACTTTGCGGTTCGCGTCCGGCATACCGCTGCGGGTGTTCGGGTCATATTCGCAGTACACTTCCGTGATCACGCCGTTTTCATCTTTCTTGCAGCCGGTACATTTCACGATATAAGCATTCTTGAGACGTACTTCCTGTCCGGGTGTCATGCGGAAATATTTCTTGGGAGCATCTTCCATGAAGTCTTCACGTTCCATCCACAACTCGCGGCTGAACTCAATCAAGTGGCTTCCCGCTTCCGGATCTTCCGGGTTATTGATGGCTTCCAATTCTTCTACTTGTCCTTCCGGATAGTTCGTGATGACGAGTTTCACCGGATTGATTACTGCGGACACGCGGGTAGCGCGGCTGTTCAGGTCTTCGCGGACAGAACTTTCGAGCAGTGCGATGTCATTCAGTGCGTCGTATGTGGTATAACCGATTTTGTCGATAAACTTATGGATAGATTCCGGCGAGTAACCGCGACGGCGGAAACCGCAGATGGTCGGCATACGGGGATCGTCCCATCCGTTCACCAGCCCCTCTTTTACCAGAGTGAGCAGGTTGCGTTTGCTCATCAGCGTATAGCTCAGGTTCAGTTTGTTGAACTCGGTCTGACGGGGACGGTTGTCATTCAGGTCTTTTCCTTCTTTCAGCCAGTCGATGAAGAGGTCGTAGAGCGGACGGTGTACTACAAACTCAAGCGTACACAGTGAATGGGTCACCCCTTCAAAGAAGTCGCTCTGACCGTGCGCGAAGTCATACATAGGGTAGGCTTTCCATGTAGTGCCGGTACGGTGATGCGGATGTTTCACCACACGATAAATAATCGGGTCGCGGAAGTGCATATTCGGGTTGGCCATATCGATTTTGGCGCGAAGCACCATAGCGCCCTCTTCAATCTCTCCACTATTCATTTTCTTGAAAAGTTCGAGACTTTCTTCAATCGGACGGTTGCGGTAAGGGCTTTCCACACCCGGTTGGGTAGGAGTGCCTTTTTGCTGCGCGATCTGTTCGGAACTCTGTTCGTCGATATATGCTTTTCCTTCCTGAATCAGACGGATGGCGAAGTCCCATAATTGTTGGAAGTAGTCGGAAGCATAATATTCATTTCCCCAACGGTAGCCTAACCATTGGATGTCTTCTTTGATAGCTTCTACATATTCCACATCCTCTTTGGTGGGGTTTGTGTCGTCGAAACGAAGGTTGCATACACCGCCATGTTTTTCTGCAATGCCGAAATCGAGGCAAATGGCTTTGGCATGGCCGATGTGAAGGTATCCGTTTGGCTCGGGCGGGAAACGTGTCTGTACTTTTCCACCGTTTTTACCTTCTTTCAAGTCTTTTTCTACTGCCTGTTCTATAAAGTTCAAGCTCTTTTTTTCACTTGCTACTTCTTCGTTTTTAATATCTGTCATAACGTTAAAATGTTAACTCTATTTATAGGCTACAAAAGTAGGACATTTTTTTTATTTTACTGGAATATAACCGCTCTTTTTTATAATCTCCTGTCCTTCGGGCGAAAGAATGAAGTTGATCAGAGGAGCTACCTGCTCTTTGTTCTTCACATTATAATAGTAATAAAGGGGGCGGACAATGGGATAAGTTTTGTTCGTTGCGTTCTCCACTGTCGGGGCGGCGTAGTGGCTTCCGTCATATGAAACGGAAAGCGTTTTGGTGCGGGGAGATACGTATGCCAGCCCGACGTACCCGATGGCTCCCTTCGTCTGGCTGACGGACTGGATGATAGCACCTGTGGCGGGCATGGAAAGGCTGCCTGCCATATAGTTCTTGTTTTTCAGCACGTTTTCCTTGAAGAATTCGTAAGTTCCCGAAGAGGTTTCGCGGGAATAGACAATAATTTTCATATCGGGTCCTCCCAGTTGCTTCCAATTGGTTATCTTGCCGCGGAATATGGCTTCCAGTTGCTGGCGTGTCAGTTGGCTGACAGGGTTGGACGGGTTTACAATGACGGCCAGGGCATCATACGCTATGATTACCTCCTCCACTTCCTGTTTGGCGGCTTTCAGTTTCATCTTTTCGCTGAATTTGATGGGACGGGAAGCCATAGCGATATCTGTCGTGTTGTCCATCAGGGCGGAAATCCCCACTCCGGTTCCCCCGCCGGTGACGGTTACCCGCCGGTCGGGATCATCTTTCATGAAAATCTCGGCTGTTTCTTGTGATACGGGCAACACCGTGTCACTACCTTTTATGCGTTGCGCGGTAATATTCAGACTACAAGCCAATAGAATAAAAAGAAATAGAGCTTTTAATTGATTCATAAGTTCTTATATTAATTCGTGTGCAAAAGAAACGTTTTCTTGTGTCATTTGTTTTACTGGTGTGTTACGATTCTGTTACGGGCAATATTCGCCGGCAAGGGTGGATTGAATCCGTCCTTGCGGGAAAATGGCAATAAGATCAGGATTGTCTTTGCTTGTAACAAGTTTGTAATATAATTGTAGCAAATACTTCAAGCTTCTTTCATATCACCTTAATATAAAGAGGCTTTTTTTGCATCGGTTATTAAAATAGAAGACTAAAACTGTATGAAACGAGTTTGGGAAAAGATTGTAGAAGGGATATTGACTTGCAGCGGCTTTGTAACGAGCATTACTATTTTGCTGATTGTCGTATTCTTGTTTGCGGAAGCTTTGGGACTTTTTAATAAAAAAGTCATAGAAGAGGGATATGTGCTGGCGGTGAATAAAGCCAATCCGGTGCAGGAACTGAGTGCGGCACAAATAAAAGACGTTTTTGACGAAGAGATTACCAACTGGAAAGAGTTGGGAGGACCGGACGCGGAGGTTAAAGTTTTCCGGTTGGAGGATATCACTTCCTATTTCTCGGAGGAAGAGCTGGGAGCCGAATACGAGAAAGCCCCCCGGTGCATCGGCGAGATCGTTGCCGGTAATCCAGGCATCATCGCCTTTGTTCCCTCCAAGTTTATAGAGAAGGATTTTCCGGGCCACCTGCTGAAAGACGAGTCTATTTCTTTTGACGAGGTTTTTGCTGGAAAGGAATGGTTCCCTACGGCTACTCCCGCCCCTCAGTTCGGATTTCTTCCTTTGATTACGGGTACGCTTTGGGTGAGTTTCTTTGCCATCCTGTTCGCTTTGCCTTTCGGCTTGTCGGTGGCGGTGTATATGTCCGAGGTGGCCGACCATCGGACCCGTAGTTTTCTGAAGCCGGTTATTGAGCTGCTCAGTGGTATTCCGTCCGTGGTCTACGGTTTCTTCGGGTTGATAGTCATCGTACCGCTTATTCAGAAAGTCTTTAATCTGCCTGTGGGCGAGACCGGATTGGCCGGAAGTATTGTTTTGGCGATCATGGCACTCCCTACTATCATTACCGTAAGTGAGGATGCGATGCGGAATTGTCCCCGTGCCATGCGCGAAGCCAGTCTGGCATTGGGTGCTACCCGTTGGCAGACTATATATAAGGTGGTGATACCTTTCTCTGTTTCGGGAATCACTTCGGGCGTTGTCCTGGGCATCGGACGTGCCATAGGCGAGACGATGGCGGTGCTGATGGTTACAGGAAATGCGGCCGTGATACCCACCACTATTCTGGAGCCGCTCCGTACCATTCCGGCGACTATTGCAGCGGAACTGGGAGAGGCTCCTGCCGGCGGCGCGCACTATGAAGCCCTGTTCCTGTTGGGAGTAGTGTTGTTTTTCATCACGATGCTTATCAACTTTAGTGTAGAATATATTTCATCAAGAACAAATAAATAATGTACTGATTTGCCGGTGTGCTAATGATCATGCGGCACACAGCGTAGCCAATGGGTATATGGATAGATTGACAAATGATTAATTAAGTATTTAAGATATGAAGCAAGATGTTTTCCCTGTCGGGCAAGGGGCGCGTAAAAGACGTTCGCAATGGCTGGCATTCGGCATTTTCAAACTGTTGAGTTATAGTATTGTCCTCATTCTGTTCGCCATTCTCGGTTTTATTATATATAAAGGTATAGGAGTAATCAGCTGGGAGTTTCTGACCACGGCGCCCAGTGACGGCATGACGGGTGGCGGTATATGGCCGGCCATTGTAGGTACTTTTTATCTGATGGCGGGCAGTGCGCTGTTCGCTTTTCCGGTGGGAGTGATGAGTGGCATTTATATGAACGAGTATGCGCCGAAAGGCAAGCTGGTCCGCTTTATCCGGATGATGACCAATAACCTGAGCGGTATTCCGTCCATTGTGTTCGGTTTGTTTGGTATGGCACTGTTTGTGAAATACATGGGGTTCGGCGACAGCATCCTGGCCGGTTCTTTGACGTTGGGATTGCTTTGTGTACCTTTGGTGATACGCACCACCGAAGAAGCCTTGAAGGCGATTCCCGACAGCTTCCGTGAAGGGAGTCTGGCTTTGGGCGCGACCAAGCTGCAAACCATCTGGCATGTGATTCTGCCTATGGGGATGCCCAACATCATTACCGGACTGATTCTGGCTTTGGGACGTGTATCGGGTGAAACGGCGCCCATCTTGTTTACGTGTGCCGCTTACTTCCTGCCGCAACTGCCGCATAGCATTCTGGACCAATGCATGGCACTGCCTTATCACCTTTATGTGATTTCTACCAGTGGAACAGATATGGAGTCACAGCTTCCTTTGGCATACGGTACGGCGTTGGTACTGATCCTTATTATTTTAATTATAAACCTGTTGGCAAATGCACTCCGCCGGTATTTTTCCAACAAAGTAAAAACGAATTAATAATTTGTCGGTGTGCCGATGGGTTGCGCTGTGTACCGTACGGACATTGGTACATTAGCACATAGACAAATCAGCAAATTATTAAAACATTAAGAATATGAATAAGATAGATGCAAAACATGTAAATTTTTTCTATGGTGATTTTCAGGCACTGAAAGATATAAGCATGACGATTGAAGAGAAATCGGTGGTGGCTTTCATAGGCCCGTCCGGTTGTGGCAAGTCCACCTTCCTCCGTCTGTTCAACCGCATGAACGACCTCATTCCCGGCTCTCGTCTGGAGGGGGAGATTTTGATTGACGGGAGAAATATATACGACAAGTCCGTGCAGGTGGACGAGTTGCGCAAGAGCGTAGGGATGGTCTTTCAGCGTCCCAACCCGTTCCCGAAAAGCATTTTCGAGAATGTGGCCTACGGGCTTCGGGTAAATGGGGTGAAAGACAATGAGTTTATCCGCCACAGGGTGGAGGAAACCTTGAAAGGAGCCGCATTGTGGGATGAGGTGAAGAATAAGTTGAAAGAGTCTGCGTTTGCCCTGTCCGGTGGTCAGCAGCAGCGGTTGTGCATAGCCCGTGCCATGGCTGTATCTCCTTCGGTTCTGCTTATGGATGAACCGGCTTCGGCACTGGACCCTATCTCTACAGCCAAGGTAGAAGAGTTGATTCATGAGCTGAAGAAAGAATATACCATCGTTATTGTCACCCACAACATGCAGCAGGCCGCGCGTGTCAGTGACAAAACAGCCTTCTTCTATATGGGCAATATGGTGGAATATGATGATACGAAGAAAATATTTACGAATCCGGGCAAGGAAGCGACCCAGAATTATATTACAGGGCGTTTCGGGTAAAGCATTCATCACAGCGTTGCACAGATGGGAGATAAGATAAAGCTGGAACTGATGTGCCACAGCCCGATGCGGGCTTGCTTGCTTTTCAGATCTAATGGTACGGATTTGTCTTTTTATTCTTCTGTCCGGAAAATTAAAATCAGTGTGAATCTGCGCAATCTGCGGTGAAAGAAATAATGATAAACAAAACAAGAATTAAGAATATGGTGAAATTTATAGAATCAGAACTTGTATCACTGAAGAAGGAAGTGAACGAGATGTGGACATTGGTTTACAATCAGCTGGACAGGGCAGGAGAGGCTGTGCTGACCTTTAACCGTGACCAGGCACAGCAAGTCATTGTCCGTGAGAAAAGGGTGAATGCGTTCGAGTTGAAAATTGACAGTGATGTAGAGGACACTATCGCTCTATACAATCCGGTAGCCATTGACCTGCGTTTTGTGCTGGCCATGTTCAAAATAAACAGTGATTTGGAGCGTTTGGGAGATTTTGCCGAAGGCATAGCCCGTTTTGTGGTGAGAAGCGAGGAAACCGTGCTGGATAGTGAACTGCTCCACAGTCTGCGTATAGAAGAGATGTTGAGACAAGTGCTCAGTATGCTCGAAATGACCAAGAACGCGTTGAATGAAGAAAATCTGGAATTAGCCCTCAATGTATTCAGTAAAGATAATTTGCTGGACGAAATCAATGCGGCTGCTCCTGCCGTCCTTACAAAATATCTGGAAACACACCCCGATAATTTCCTGACTTGCCTGGAACTCGGCACCGTTATCCGTAAGCTGGAACGTGCCGGAGACCATATAACCAATATCGCCGAAGAAATTGTTTTCTTCATCGATGCAAAGGTGCTGAAACATCGCGATAAGGTAGATGGACATTTCTTGGGAAAAGAAAAAACTCATTAAAATGCTGTTTCAAATTAAACTTTTGCTATCTTTGTATATGTAATGAGGCCGATAAAGAGCATTTTGAATAATAATCTGCCAAAAAAGACAGAAAAATCTAAAAACATGTTGTATGGCATAGTTTTTTATTTGGCTGGTTTAAAAAAAGGCTCGATATTTGCATCGTTATCCTGAAAACAATCTTTTTACCTTAAAAAAAAACTAATACCTATTGAAAACTTAAAAAGGGGGCTTTGTGAAAAGACCCCTTTTTTATTTTTCTATATAAAGGCTCTGTCAGTGTTAAATTTCACCTATTTATTGGTCAATATGTAAGATTTCTGTAATTATTAGCTTATATTAGCAACTTTCTTTTAAGTTAATGCTTAACTTTGCTGGCTCATAAGAATAGCGGTAAAAAGAATGAAGACAAAATACATCAAGTCGTTTTTACTATTTTTGTTATTAGGATGCTGCATCTCGGTGTCAGCTCAAAATATACAAGGCGTTGTAACAGACTCATTGACGAATGATCCCATACCATACTTGTCAGTCTTTTATGAAGGAAAAGGCGTAGGAAGCATTACCGATAATGATGGACATTATAAGGTCGAAACCCGTAAAGGCTGGAATAAACTCACCTTTTCGGCGGTGGGATATGTAACAAAAGTGGTGAATATAATTCCCGGCGTCACCAAGAACCTGAATGTGAGGATGAGACCGGATGATATCATGCTGGACGAAGTGGTGGTGAAGCCCAAACGAGAGAAATACTCCCGTAAGAATAATCCGGCAGTGGAACTGATGAAGAAGGTGATCGCTCATAAAAAGAATAATAAGCTGAGCGAGAACGATTACTATCAGTACAATAAGTATCAGAAGATCACGATGTCACTGAATGATGTGACTCCCGAGATGCTGGAAAAAGGCATGTATAAAAAGATGCCTTTCCTGAAAGACCAGATCGAACTTTGTGAGGAAACCAATAAATTCATCCTTCCTATTTCGGTAGACGAGACCGCTTCGCAGAAAATTTACCGTAAACATCCCAAGAGTGAGAAGACCATTATCAAAGGAATGAGCTCTACGGGGGTGAACGAGCTGTTTGCAACGGGAGATATGCTGAGCACGGTGCTGAAGGATGTATTTACGGATGTGAATATTTACGACAATGATATCCGTCTGTTGCAGTATCCTTTCATCAGCCCTATTTCGTCCAGTGATGCCATCTCTTTTTATAAGTTTTACATTATGGACACCACATTCGTGGACAAGGACAAGTGTTTCCATCTCACCTTCGTTCCCAATAACTCGCAGGACTTCGGTTTTACGGGGCATCTTTACGTATTGGCCGACTCGTCTTATACGGTGAAGAAATGTACAATGAACCTGCCCAAGAAATCGGGGGTGAACTTTGTAGACAATATGGATATTATTCAGGAGTTCGAGCAATTGCCCAATGGGGAGTGGGTGTTGAAAACCGATGACATGATTGTGGAGATGACCTTGATGAAGATCATGCAAGGATTCCAGATACGAAGGACTACCCGTTACTCTGATTATGCCTTCGATGAGCTTCCGCAGCAACTTTTCAAGCGTAAGGGAGCCGAGATCAAAGAGGCGGACGCCATGATGCGCGGAGACGATTTCTGGAATCAATACCGGCCGGTTCCGCTTACGCAGACCGAGAGTTCTATGGATATGCTGGTAAAGCGTCTGGAGCAGATGCCGGGATTCAAATATGTGATTTTTGTATTGAAGGCGTTTATCGAGAACTTTGTGGAAACCGGGACCAAGGAGCATCCCAGCAAGGTAGATATCGGTCCGGTAAACACCATGATCTCCAATAACTATATCGACGGATTGCGTCTGCGTATGAGCGCGCAGACCACGGCCAACCTGAATCCGCATCTGTTCTTCAAGGGATATTATGCTTACGGGTTCAAGGACCATCGTTCCAAGTATATGGGTGAGGTGGAATACTCTTTCAACAAGAAGGAATACCTGCCGCGCGAGTTCCCGAAGAACTCCATCACGTTCAGCTATCAGTATGATGTGATGTCTCCCACGGATAAGTTCCTGAAGACAGATAAAGACAACGTGTTCGTATCTTTCAAGACTTCTACGGTAGACCAGATGTCCTACGTGCGGAATATCGCCTTGAAGTACGAGAACGAGACACAGTTTGGCCTGAAGACCACGGTGGAAGTGAAACACAGCACGGACGAGCCTACCGGCGGTCTGGCCTATATAACCAATGATGACCAGAAAACGTTGGTTCCTGAGATTCAGACCATGGAAGCCTCCCTGGCCTTCCGTTACGCTCCGGGTGAGACATTTGTCAATACCAAGCAACGCCGTATTCCGGTTTCTTTTGACGCTCCGGTATTTACGCTGTCGCACACGGCCGGTTTCAAGGGCGTGCTGGGCGGAGAGTATAACTATAACTTGACAGAGATCGGGCTGTACAAGCGTTTCTGGTTCTCGTCATGGGGTAAGATCGACATGTTCGTGAAAGGCGGTGCGCAGTGGAACAAAGTTCCGTTCCCGTTGCTGATCATGCCGGCGGCCAACTTGTCCTATATCCTGCAGCGCGAGACTTTCAACTTGATTAATAATATGGAGTTCCTGAACGACCGTTACGCCTCTCTGGATGTATCGTGGGATTTGAACGGTAAGATTTTCAACCGTATTCCTTTGCTGAAAAAACTGAAGTGGCGTGAGGCTATCGGCTTCAAGATGCTGTATGGTCATTTAACCGACAAGAACAATCCGATGAAGCATCCGGGTGACAGCGAGCTTTTCCTGTTCCCGACCCGTGACGGACGTCCTACCAGCTTTGTGATGGACCCGAAGACCCCGTACATGGAATGCTCTGTGGGTATTCACAATATTTTCAAGATATTGCACATAGACTATGTCCGCCGTCTGAATTATCTGGATCATCCCGATGCGAACAAATGGGGCGTGCGGTTTATGGTGATGATGACGTTCTGATGCAAGGAGAGCTCTGATGGTGTGTGAAATGAAGAAACCGAGGTAAGAACTTGTATCGTTCAAATAAAAAGTTTATCTTTGTTCCAGTACCTAAAGTTGGTGAAAAGTATGTTATGCTTAGATGAATGTAAGGCAAAGTTAGTTAGTTTCAAACAATGTTTTGGGCATGAGTTTGGAATTAAATCAATTGGTATCTTCGGTTCGGTTGCACGTCAAGAGAACAGGGAAGATAGTGATTTGGATATTGTTGTAGATATTGATAATCCTACTTTATCCACTATGTACACTTTGAAGACTGTTTTGACGGAAATGTTTCATTGTGAAATTGATTTAGTGCGTTTCCGTTCCTCACTGCCTCCATTTTTGAAACAGAATATTGAAAAAGAAGCCATTTATGTATAAAGGAGGACGACTAACCATTTGCGACAGGTTAACCCAGATAAAAGAATCCATTTACTATATACAGCAATGGAGTAAAGAAATAAATTGTGCTGATGATTTTTTAGCCTCCATGGATAAAGTGATGGTGTTCAATGCATGTGTTATGCGCCTTCAAGTAATAGGTGAACAGGTAGGAAAGTTGTTGTTTTTACAACCATCACCGCTTTCTGAATATAAGGAAATTCCTTGGTTGGCTATTTATGATATGCGCAATCTTATTTCGCATGAATATAGTAATGTAGACGAGCAGATAGTATTTACTACTATAAAGAATGCCTTATAGAATTGGATAAGGTTATTACAGTTCTATTGAATAAATATTTGTAAAACTTGAATCTTTTATTGTGATTACGAAATATACCCATCTCTTATTTTCTTATCAAAAGTAAGTTTTCCTATTTTTTAAGCGCTTTTATTGTGTAATACATAATTATAGTGTATCTTTGTGCCCTCAAAAAGTTTCTAAATTCCTTTTATATAAAGGGTAAAGAACCTTTTTTGAGGGTATAAACATGTCTATAAAAAGCAGACAGAAAAGACGTCTTCGGACGAAAGAAACAACAAATAAAAGATTTCAGAAATACAAAATGAAATCTGTGTAAAATACTATTTATCAGCCAGTTATAAACACTGTGCTGATATGGTCTTCCAGTATCGGTCAGCGTGGATTTCTGACGATAAATCTCATGAAAAAGCTATCCCATCAGTTTGATAAACCGAAGCGTTCTGTGGCATCTCCCGAAGCGTTGGAGGCTTTGCGGAATAACAATGCCGTGCGTTGGTATGTGTTGTCGCTTCCCGACTGTCATCGGGGAGGAGTGCGCGGTTTGCAACGGGAACAGGACCGCCGCATACAGGCAGGCGAGCCCTCATTCGGCTTTTTTGCTCCTTCCTATCAGGAAGTGAGGCGTATAGACGGCAAATTCGTCAATACCCAGCGTCCCTTACTCTTCAACTATGTATTTGTCCGTGCTTCCGAGCGTGATGTTTTCCAACTGATGCAACGTTTTCCTGTACTCAGTTTCCTGCCTCGGGTGAGGGAACGGAAGCGGGAGTATTTCCCCTACCTTTCCGATGCCGCAATGGAGAATTTGCAGTGGGTGGCCCGTTCTTATTCCAATACACTTCCTGTTTATGTACCCCAACCGGATGGTTTGCGCAAGGGCGACCGGATACGCATTACCGAGGGACGGTTTAAGGGGGTGGAGGCGACTGTTGTCATTCAGCCGGGAGCCGGGCGAAAGGATGTGATGGTATGTGTGGAGAACTGGATGTGGGTTCCGCTGCTGCGTGTGATGCCGGGTGAGTATGAGGTAATTGCCCTGAATGATGAGGACAAGCATGTATATACCCGTCTGGACAATGACTGTATGTTGAATGGTTTGCACAGTGCTCTTCAGCGTTATCACAGTGCGGAGGGGGTGAGTGAGGAAGATCGTTCCCTGGCTGCCAGGGCGTTGAAAGAATATGGCAATCTCCGGATGGATACGGATGTGATGCGTTGCAAGCTTTATGCCATTTTGCTGCCGGCTTATACTATATTGGGTATGGAAGAAGAGGCGGCAAAGCTGGTTGGCGTTATGCAGACTATGCTTCCTCTCGTCAAGGCGGAGCAGTCGCGTGCACTTGCTGTGGTTACACTTTATGGTTGTACGGATAGCAGTATCTATTATCATTTGGCGCACGAGGCGGTTGATCCGTGGAAGAAAGAGGAAAAGCCGAAAAAGAGTAAGCAGCAGCTGATCAACCGGTTGGATGATTATGATCGGTGGTTGAGGCATTGAAATGGCTTTGTAGCTGGTAAGAACAGTGTTGTGAATTAAAAACAGGTTGAATCGCTAGGATAAGTGAAATATAATTTGTTCTTTTGTTTGCAATAAAAACTAGAGAATATGAAATCAGAACCTTTTAACCCAGTCCAGTTACACTTGTTAAAGATGTTTTCTTATGCTAAAGGCGAGCGTGCCTTGGAAGAAATACGTAAATCTTTGACAGCCTACTTTGCTCAAAGAGTAGAGGAGGATATGGATAAGTTGTGGGATGAAGGTCTGTGGGATCAGGATAAGAATGAGGCTATATTGAAAGAACATTTGAGAGTGCCTTATAATGATTGATATAGTATTGGATGCTAATTGTCTGATTTCATATATTTCGTTAAAAAGTTGTTCAATGAATACGTTGAAAGGCTTAGGTTCTGATATTAAGTTAAGATCAATAAAACAAGTGTCTGCTTCTTTACTAGCTGATGATGATGTGCCAGATACTCTTCTCGATTGGACCTCAGAATTTGCAGGACAATGGGAAGATGATCGTACGGCAGATGAGGTTATTGAGGATATACGTGGTGCAAGGACTTCGAATAGGGAAATACAACAATGAAAATCATCAAAGCATTTGCTTCCCTTTTGCTTTCTTGACCTTATTCTAGTGCATTCAGTGCCCAAATAACAGTTATATATTTATAATGGCGAAATCAGTAAAAGCGAATTATCTATTTAATCTGATAAATTCCGCTTCCCAACTCTTATTTCCACTCATTACTTTTCCTTACGCTTCTCGTATAATGATGGCGGATGGTATAGGACAAGTGAACTTTTTTCAATCCATTATTTCCTATATCAGCTTGTTCACTTGTTTGGGTATTCCGATGTATGCTATACGTGAGGTAGCTAAAGTACGGGATAATCCGGAAAAAATGACACGGATTACAGTTGAAATATTATTGTTACATGCCTTTCTTACTCTTTTGGGTTATATGGCTGTTGCTGTCATTTGCTTGACGGTAACTAAGGTGCAAACCGATATACCTTTGTTTCTTCTGCTCAGTGCCACCATTTTTTTTACGGCGATAGGTTGCGAATGGTTTTATCAAGGAATAGAAGATTTTAAATATGTTGCTATTCGTGGGATGGTAGTAAAGACCATCTCCGTTATATTACTGTTTCTGCTGGTAAAGTCAAAAGAGGATATTTTATGGTATGGAGCTTATTCTGTTTTAGGCGTACTGGGAGGAAATATTTTTAATTTTGTCCGTTTAAGAAAATATCTGCATAAGGATATGATTGAATTTAGGGCGTTGCATCCTTTCAGTCATTTAAAACCGGCTATACATATTTTTGCTTTTAATGTCATTGTTAGTATTTATCTTCAATTAAACAATGTATTATTGGGTTTTATGAAAGATGCTGAGGCTGTGGGATATTTTACGGCTGCAACTAAAATTCTAGTCATAACTATGAGTCTTTCTAGTTCTTTGGGAGCGGTAATTATGCCACGCACTTCCAATTTGATAGCTGAAAATAAGATGGATGAATTTAAGGTCTTGATTCAGAAATCATACGATTTTATTTTAGCTTTGGCAATGCCCTTGACTGTGGGATTGATATTTACTAGTCCTAGTGTTATTCTATTGTTAAGTGGTGAAAGTTTTGCCCCAGCTATATTAACTTCACAAATAGTAGCTTTGAATATTTTAATGGTAGGCATCTCGGGTGTAATGGGGCTTCAGGTGCTTTATCCGATGGGTAGAATAAATATTGTTATTCTTTGCACATTCATAGGTGCGGTAGTGAACGTGGTGTTGAATGTATTACTGATTCCTGTTTATGGACATAATGGTACGGCAGTGGCTTATATGTTGGCGGAAGTAGCTGTTACTGTTTCCATGTTCATTATTGGGAGAAGGTATATTCCTATTCAGTTTTTTAAGAAAGAACATTTGCATTATGTGTTAGGAAGTGTTGTGATGGGAGGCTGTTTGTATATTCTTTCACAATTCTATTTAGGAAGTATGAAAACATTAGTGGTTATGATTATTGCTGGTTGTTTAGTTTATACTCTCATATTATTAGTATTGAAAAATTCTATTAGTGCATTGTTTTTTGAAATGATAAAAAGATCATTTATAAAAAGAGAAGTCTTTAAAAAAAAAATGGGATGTAGATAATGAATATAAATATGTTATGATATATAGGTATTAGGTAATATTTTGTATGATGGTAAAAAAAATACCAACTTATAATACTATATCTTTGAAATAGTTATAATTAGGCATATCTGTTTTGTGTTAAATTTGAAAATAAAATTTCTTTTTTAATGTTTGTATATGGCTAAAAATAAAAATGAACATTTTTGAATAGAATATTATAATGAATTTTAAGTAGAAAAATGGTTGATGA
>OLSA01002306.1_pt1 | contig 14456 bp, 10 predicted proteins | sample 1672731 | NCBI WGS metagenome assembly OLSA01 (sample SAMEA3136718, study PRJEB25190) | human gut metagenome | biome: human gut; feature: human-associated habitat; material: faeces | place: Austria | collected 2013
CCCTCAAAGCCTTCCCACTGTTCAAAATTGATCATTGGAACCTCCTTGCTCCATTCCATGCGCGGGTTAGCGCATTCTAACTATTGAGCCTTTGAAAAACCGCACTGTATAGGCGGCTTTCTGGGGGCGAAACGGTCTTGAACTGCCGTCTGCGGCAGTTCTAACTACAAGGTGTAGACAAAAATGAAAACCTGCCCACAAAATCTTGCGTTACTATAATAACAAGAACCACTTTAAAAAGCAATAGAAAACAAGTGGGTTTTCTTCCAAAGCAAGGGGGATTCTTTGGGCAGAATGTAGAAAAAAAGCTAAAACCCCGGCGACACACACCTTTTTCGGGAAAAATTGCAAATTGAGGGTTGACAAGACTAACCGCTTATGGTATTCTGTTCTCGCAGCGGCGGTTAGCTAACTCTAACCACGATGCACCAAAAAACGGAGCGTCTGCAAGCGCTCCGTTCCATTCCTCCATTCCATACTCTCTTTTTCTTGGCAGGATGCAGCATTCTGGTTTGCTCTGCATCCGCTGCGCGGCACACAGGGCTCTGGTACGGCACTGTGCGCAGATGAAAACAAAAACGGGACACTCAGCTTGACCACCTGAGTGCCCCGATTTTTGTTTTGTCCCGGTCGTTGATCAGCCGCATCCCAGGGAGCGGGCAACATTCTTTACACCACCGCATCCCGCAGCAGCTGGTAGATTGCCTCCGCGTTTCCATCGGGGGAGCGGAGGAAGACGAATTTTCCGTTTACCTGGCAGACCCCGTCTGAATAGACGGTGAAAAGCAGGTTCTGGCTGGCATCGTCTGCAAAGCGCAGGGTGATGGAATGCGCTTCGTAGTCGTGGGAGTAGGAGCGGACATTCTGGTTGAACTTTTGGTAGCAGCTCGCGTTCTGCAGGATCTCGAAAAATGTCTGATAGGTGTCATCGCTAGCAGAATAGGCACGGGTGGTGACCACAGAGGGGCTCAGGCTGACGGTATCCTCCACACTGACAGAGACGGAAGTGCTTTTATTGATGTCAGTTTTCAGGTCAACGCGGCGGTTGGAAACGAATAACAGCACGAACAACACGACCCAGAGGGCCATGATGGCATAAAAACGGAGACTTTTGTTTTCCATAAGGCGTTCTCCTTTGGCGGGCCGCACAGCTGGGCGGCCAGAGATCTTCAAAGAGTACGCTCTCATTATAGTGCCGGAACGCGCAGGATGTCAACTGTTCTCCAGATGCTTCTGCGCCGCAAGAGTGCCTGCGGCGCTGGCGGCAAACACAAAATAGTAGCTTGCGATGCGGAAGAGCATCAGGGTGCTCATGGCCTCGCCGCTGGTCATAAAGCTGCTGAACACCAGCAGAAAGGCTGTTTCAATGGAGCCCATGCCTGCCACATTGGGCAGGGCGTTGGAGAGGAAGAGCATCAGGCTGGTGAGCAGCTGTACCTGCCAGAAGCTCAGCCCACAGGAAAGCCCCATGAAGCGGATGCAGAACCACGGCAGGGTGAACATCAGAAACAGCTTGAGGGTCTGCACGGCAAGGATACGGGCACAGCGGCCCTTGTCGGCCAGCAGGAGGCGGCTCTCGGTGGCCAGGGTGTCCAGCTGCTCCAGCCACTTTTCCCGGCGGGTCTGCCACGGTTCTGTTTTGGGCAGAAAGCTCATGGCCCAGCGGGCCAGCCGCTGCACCAATGGCGAGACACAGAGCAGCACCAGCGTCACGATGACCAGCGCCACCACGCAGTAGGCGGCGGGCAGATAGTGCATCACGCCGGAGGTATTGGCGGCGAGCCAACGGTGCTGCAGCAGGAGCATCACAGTGGCATAGAGCAGAACGGTGGTCTTGTGGAATACATATTGCAGGGTCATCAGGCCCACACCGGGGCCCAGCGGCAGGCCGCAGTGGTAGAGATAGTAGGACTCCATGGGCACAGCCCCGGCACCCAGGCCGACCACGTTGCCAAAGATGCCCACAAAGGCGGCATCCAAGCCGCGCCGCAGGGTAAAGCCCGGCAGGCGGCAGCGGATGATGAGCCAGCAGACGATTCCCTCAAGCAGGGGGTATGTCAGGCCGATGGCCAGCACCAGCAGCACCTGCCAGAAGGAGAGCTGGGCCAGCGCGGTCGAGATCTCGGCCCAGTGGCTGCTGAAGATGAAAACCACTACACAGGTCAGCGCCAGCAGTACCAGCAGAGAAAGGATCGCCTTTTTGCGGGAGGGCTGCTGGGGGGTGTTGGTCTGTTCCATGGGACAAGGCTCCTTTCACGATACTGCTTGCAGTATAACACAGCGGAACCTTGTTTTTGTGAACTGAAACAAAATTTTTCTCGTCACTTTGTGTGATATGATAAAAAAGAACCTCTCAGGCTTACTTCGTTCGCCAAGCCCGGGTTGCGGCTCCCAGCATCCACTTCGTGTTGGAAACAACACTTGTGTCTTGCTGGCCGCGGCCCCAACAGCAACGCCCTTTATCCGCCACTGGCGGCGGTTGTTGCCGTTGCCCCTATGAGGAGAAGTGGCATTGCGAAGCAATGACGGAGAGGTTTTGTGTTACTTTTTCGCTGTCAGATCTTCCACAGCAGCCCGGAGCGTCTGCTCAAAAGCCTCCTTGGAATAATACTGCTCGTACATTTTGCGGCATTCTGTCCGCATGGAGGCCAGCTCTTCCGGGTGTTCAATGGCATGCTCCAGCAGGACAGCCAGCTGCTGCGGGTCGTCGTTGTGGTAAACGAAGCCGTTCCGCCCCTCGGAGATGAGCCCGGCGGTGCCGGTGTGCTCCGATACGATGGACGGCTTGCCGAAGATCAGACCCTCGGTGACAAAGGTGGGCATGGGATCATCGCGGGAAGCACAGACCAAACCGGTGCACTGCTCCATCAGGCTCTTGATCTCGTCACGGGTGAGCCGCTTGCAGTAGTACACGTTTTCCGGGTAGTCTGCGGTCAGGGCGCGGACGGAGTCCATCATCTCCTTGTCAGCGGCCTGGCCCACAAAGAGGAAGGAGGCCTTCTCCCGTACCTCGGGCGGCAGCAGGCGGATGGCCTTGCAGAAGATATCGTGGCCCTTGCGGCGCTCAAAGGAGCCCACCGTGGCAAACAGCGGGCGGCCACGGTTGTAGCCCAGATCGGTGCGGACAAAGTTCTCTGCCGCGTAATCGGGCAGGCCGTAGATGAGCGGCCGGATCTCGAACTCGGGCCGCACGGCGCGCATGGCGTTGGCGGCGTGGCTGCCCACCGAGTAGACCCGGACATTCTCTCCCAGCTGGGTGGGGATCTGGTGGGCAATGTGTGGATAGCCTGCAAAGGCATCGTGGAGCCACCACAGCACCGGCACGGCGGTGCCGCTCAGGGCACGGACAGCCCGGGCCATGACCACCGTGTTGGCGATGACGAAGTCGGCACAGAGAGCCATGCCCCAAGCATCGGAGACATTGCGGCAGGACGACCGGGTGATGACCGAGGCCCCGGCATCCAGGAAGAGATGCAGGGAGCCGCCGTCACTGGGGCCCAGCACAAGTACCTCATACCCCATGCTGCGCAGCACCGGCACGGCACTCACCAGCACGATGGGTGCGCCGGTCATATCCAGCACATGGCTCATAATAAAGGCACGTTTGCCGTGGGCCGAAAACGCATCCTCGGCGCAGATGCCGCGCTCGTAGTGGAGCAGGGCCTGCGGGATGAGAGTGGGCCTGGTGCAGAGCTGCGCGGCCAGCGCCAGCAGCTCGGGCACATTTTCGGGGTCATGGGCGGCGGCGCGGCAGCGCTCCAACAGGGTGCGGCTGACCACGGCGCAGCGGTTCTGCGCCTGCAGCGGCTGGCTCTGATAGAGGGCAGTCGCCCCGCCAAAGCCGAATACAGCGTTGCAGACGGCGTAATCCGCACCATCCTGCAGGGCTTTGGCAAAGAACATCAGGGCGGTGGACATCAGCTCCACGTCTTCGGCGGCCAGAAGCACGCCGTCCACGCTTGCGGTCAGCTCCCCGCCCAGCCGGTCCACCAGCCGGAACTTGCGGTGGAGCTGGTCGATCAGGGTGGCTTTCAGGGCCGTGCTGCGGGCCGATGCGCAGACCAGCAGATAGGTGCTCTGGGTGTTGCTGTACTCCTGCAGGGCCAGCTGACGCTGCTGCAGGGGAGTGTAATTGTTGTACATGGCTGTTCCTCCGTTCCGCTTCTCAGTTTCCACGGTGGAACAGGCGCATCAGGCTGCGGATGGGAGCAGTGAGCTTCCAGCTTTTACTGGAAAACACGCTTTCCAGCGAGGTCTCGTAGGCAGTGCTCCGGGCCTGCAGATCGGCGTTTTTCTGGTGCAGCTGTGCGATCTCCTGCTGCAGGGCGGCCACCATCTGCTGCTGGGCCGCGGCATTCTGCTCCAGCTGCTGGATATGCTGTTTTTCGCTGTCCTTGCGCAGCTGGAGCTGCTGCACGCCCTGCAGCACGGCGCAGAACAAAGGCTCGTCCGTCAAGGTCTCCAGCGGGAAGTAGCCGTAGCTCACCACCAGCTTCATCCCGGCGGGGTAGTGGGTGGTGCCCTCCAGCCGGTAATTGGGGTCATCGCCCAGGAACAGGGTGCTTCCACCGGAAAGATTCAGGCCGTTGGTGGGCACGCAGATGATGCGGTCGTCTGAAAAGATCAGGTTGGTGATGCAGCAGGGCAGCTCACCCGGGTCGAACCGCAGGGCCTGCACGGCCACCGGCAGCTCAAAGGTCGCGGTCACAGCACCGGTCAGCTCGTCGGTGGTGCAGTCGGGCGCGGTCAGGGTGTCCTTTTCCGAAAAGCCGAAGCCTGCATCATAATAGAGCAGCGGCTGCAGCAGAGTGGGCGAGTCAGTATGCATCTCGCGCTGGGGGTGTGCCGCAAGGTAGGACTGCACTTTCTGTTCCAGGGAAAGGCAGCGCTCTGCCAGATGGGAAGCACCTTCGTCCGAAAGCTTGAGCTGCTGTTCCAGCTCGGCGATCTTTTCCTGCAGAGCCGCAGTGTTCTCAGGAGCTGCGTTGTTCATAACCGGATTCTCCTCATAATATTATTTCACTTCAGCAGAGGGAGCCCCCTCTGCAAAAAATCAGTGTTTTGCCGCAAAATGACGCTCAGGCGCTTCGGCGCGGGCGCTGCGCCGGCGGGGCGCTTCCGCCGCCTTCTGCTCCCGGCGGGAGGTGAGCCAGAACTTCAGGTCCCGGCGGCGCACCAGCAGTTCGCAGATGAGCAGGGTGGAGCCCAGCGAAAGGGTGAACTGCAGCACCATGCCCAGCACCGGGTGAGCCGCAAACTTCTGGGGCATCAGGTACCAGGGAATGGCCGTGAGCTCCACGGTGTGGACGCAGAAGATGAACAGCGAACGGCGGCCAATGGCCTGAATGGCGTGGGTGACAACGTTCTCCACCCTGCGCTGGAACCAGATGACGATGGAAAGGATGCCCAGGCCCGTCACGGCATCCAGCAGGATGCTCACGGGGCCGAAGGTCCACTCGGCCATCGAGACGCAGTCGGTGCTCTTGGTAAGAAGCACCAGTGCGGCCACAGCCAGCGCCGCCGCGATCATCCCGCCGCGCAGACGGGGCGAGAGGGGCTGTTCAAAGATCTTATACTTCTTGGCAAGGTGTCCCACATACAGAGCCGGAACAGTGACCATGCCCTGGCCGATGCAAAAAGGGGCCTCCCAGGTGATGCAGATGCCCCAGCCTAACAGCATGGTACCCAGCACCGCCCAGTTTATGTACTGCTCTGGGAAGATATTCAGGATGAGATCCAGCAGGATCCATGCGATCATCAGCGAGAGCAGATACCACATGGGGCCGCAGGAGAAGAACAGCTGGCCGAAATAGGTGGCCGTGTGGGGCAGGCCCAGTGCAAAGCCGCCCAGCACCTTGTAGGTCTCGTAGGTGGCGTTGTGCAGGCTGCCGAACAGGCTGTAATGGATGATAAAATGGAACACGGTGGTGGCAATGCCGGTATAGATGTAAGGCTTGAGCAGCGTTTTGAACTGCTGGTCGATGCACTTGCCGATGGAGCGCTTGCGGAAGCCGTAGCCGCTGGCAATGTAAAAGGCCGCCATCAGGGATTCGCGGTAGGCGAACATGCAAAAGGTCAGCGGGTTGATGTGGCTGGCATCGCCCATGGGGTAAAGCTCACCGGTGTGGGCAAAGACGATGGTCAGCATGCCGACACCCTTGAGCAGATCGAACATGCCCAGCGAATTTGCGGCACGGCGTTTGGTTCCCTCCATAAAAAGGTCCTCCTCTGCGCCGCACCCCGCCCCGGGATGGCAGAATTGCCGGATTTTTGGCGCATCATGTTAAAAATTAGAGATATTTATAATAAGTATAATGCTTTTTGCCCTTGCTGTCAATCAAACGCAGGGAGAAAGCACGATGGGCGGATACCGGGAAAAGTGTACCACACTCACGGCCTGCCCGCAACAAAAGGCAGGATTTACATCCGGGTGCACAGATCGACTGCAAGTTTAAGTTGCATATTTGTGCAATTAAATCTTGCATTTGAGCCCTCTATGCGGTATACTCTAGGCTAGAGTGCCCAAAAGATTCCATTTGGCGGAAACAAAAGGGAATAATTTAACAAAAATAAACAGGGAGTGTAAAATAATGGCAAACAAGGCTTGTAACGAAGTTGTGACCGTGGCAAATATGCCGATGACCGTTTTTGATATGATCTCTGCGATGCAGAATAAGTATGCTGACCGTGTGGCGTTCCGCTATGTGGAGGGCAAGGACACGGTGGTGGAAAAGACCTACGCTCAGTATGTGCAGGATATCCGCAAAGCGACCGGCTACCTGCAGCAGGAGCTGGGCGAGCCCAAGGGCAAGAAGATCGTTATCCTGAGCCGCACCAACTATGAGTATGGCGCGGTCGTTTTCGGCACCATGATGGCAGGCGCTGTCATCGTGACCCTGAACCAGGGCAAGACCTGGGCCGAGCTGGAATATGAGCTGGGCATGGTGGAGCCGGATCTTATCTTCAATGACGGCATCGATTACGGCTACCGCGCCCAGCTGGAAGCACTCTACGGCGCTCGGCTCCGCCCCATGGATGTCTGGACCGCTGCCCCTGAGGCTGAGATGGTCAACCGCATCGACCACGAGGGTCTGCTGATGCTGATGTTCACTTCCGGCACCACCGGCCGCAGCAAGGGTGTGATGCTGAGCGAGAAGAACTACTTCACCGCCTGCCAGATGTACATCGATGGCCTGAAGTCCGTCCTTGACTATGAGGAGCGGCTGGTACCCCAGTACCTCGACCAGACCTTCAGCCACTTTACGCTGGTGCCCATGTTCCATCTGGCCGGTTTCATCTGCTACTTTGTCTATGGCGTGCAGGGCTGGACCCTGAATCTCTGCTGTGATGCCCGCGACCTGCGTCGGGATATGAGCCTGATGCACAGCGATGCCATGTCTACCCCGCCGGTGCTGGTGGAGATGATCTGCAACGAGGTCAAGCGCGGCCATGCCGACCGCCTGAACGGGCTGTGGAACCTGAGCTGCAGCTCTGCCATCCTTGATCCCGCCATTCTGAGCGATCTGGTGAAGAATGGCTTCTACATCAACCAGTGCTACTCCATGACCGAGCTGGCCGGCTATGGCCTGCTGAACGTGACCCAGGAGGGCGACCATCTGCGTGCCCTGGGCAAGCCGGACGGCTTCTGTGAGGTCAAGGTGGACGAGACCGGCGAGATCTGCGTCCGCGGCGGCTGCGTGATGCTGGGCTACTATAAGGACCCCGAGGCCACTGTCGAGACCATCGACAAGGACGGCTGGCTCCACACCGGCGACCTGGCCCGCGTGGACGAGGAAGGCTACTACTATATGACCGGCCGCAAGAAGAACCTCATCATTCTGGACAGCGGCGAGAACGTCAGCCCCGAGGAGCTGGAAAAGCTGCTGGGCAAGTGCGATGCCATCAAGGAGTGCATCGTCAAGGAGATGGGCAAGAAGATCGGCACCGTGGTCTGCTGTGAGGATGACAAGCAGCAGCAGGTGAAGGCTTTTGTCACCGAGCTGAACCGCACCCTGCCCATGTACAAGCGCATCTCCGTGGTGGAGTGCAGCGCCGAGCCCCTGCCCCGCAACGCGCTGGGCAAGCTGCTGCGCAGGTAAAACCAAACGGGAGAAAAAGGAGCAGACCATGGTAAACAATGTCTATGATCTTGTCACCCGGACAATGGAGCAGGAATTCCCCGGGCGGGTGGCCTTCCGCTGGGTAGAGGATGCCACCGGCACCGTGAAGGAAAAGACCTATGCCGAGTATGCACAGGATATCCGCCGCGCCGCTGCCTGGTTTGCCCGGAACATCCCGGAGGTGGAGGGCAAGCGGGTGGTCCTACTGAGCCGGAACTGCTATGAGTACGGCGTGAATACCTTTGGCGCTGTGCTGGCCGGGGCTGTTCTGGTAACGATGAACCAGAAAAAGAGCTGGGAAGAGCTGAGCTGGGAGCTGGAGCTGGCAGAGCCTGCCCTCATCCTGAACGATGGGGTGGACTATGGCTGCCGTGACCAGCTGGAGGCTGCGTATGGGGAGCGCCTGCGGCCGATGGATGTCTGGAAGGACACCGCGCCCGGCGAGCTGGAAAAGAAGATCGACCCCAATGCCCTGATGGTCATGCTGTTCACCTCCGGCACCACCGGCCGCAGCAAGGCCGTGATGCTGGCAGAGCGGAACTTCTTTACCGTGATGCAGATGCACGTTGCCATGGGTGACCACATGCTGGACTTCAAGCACCGGCAGCTGCCCGAGGACAAAAACGATGTCCTGAGCAACTTTGCCATCCTGCCCCTGTTCCATCTGGGCACCTTTATCTGCCTGTTCTCCTGGCCCTTCAAGGGCTGGGCCCTGAACCTTTGCAGTGACCTGCGGAATTTCTACCGGGATCTGGGCCTGATGCACAGCGATTCCATTGCCGTGGCCCCGGTGCTGATGGAGAGTATCTACAAGGATGTCAAGCGCGGCCGCGCCGATAAGCTGAACGGCCTGTGGAACCCCTGCGGCAGCTCTGCCATGTTCGACAGCGAGCTGCTGCTGGGTCTGGTGGAAAACGGCATGTACATCACCCAGTGCTACGGCATGACCGAGACCTGCGGCGATGGTCTGGTGAACTACGCCCAGGCAGAGCCCCATATCCGGGCGCTGGGCAAGCCGGACGGCCACTGCGAGTACAAGCTGGATGAGACCGGCGAGATCTGCATCCGGGGCGGCTGTGTGATGCTGGGCTACTATAAAGACCCCGAAGCCACCGCCGAGATCATCGACAAAGACGGCTGGCTCCACACCGGCGACCTGGCCCGTGAGGACGAGGACGGCTATTACTACATGGTGGGCCGGAAGAAGAACCTGATCATTCTGGGCACCGGCGAGAACGTCAGCCCCGAGGAGCTGGAAAGAAAGCTCAACGCCTGCCCTGAGGTGCAGGAGTGCGTGGTCAAAGAGATGGGCAAAAAGATCGGTGCGCTGATCTGCTGTGCCGAGGAAAAGCAGGCAGAGGTCCGGGCCTTTATCACCGGGTTGAACCGTATCCTGCCGCTGTACCAGCGGATCACGGCGATGGAGTTCAGCACCGAGCCCCTGCCCCGCAACGCCATGGGCAAGCTGCTGCGCAGGTAAGCGCGGAAATTGTAAAAAAAGCGCAAAACCGGGCGGTCGGTGTGTTGCAATTCCTCCATAAAACAGGTATTATAAAACACAGGAATGCCCCGCCGGCTGGCTAAACCGGCCCGGCGCGTGGCATACTGAAACTGCGCCCTTGCAGGCGATAAAAAATCCCTCACGGAAAGGAAGATTTTTTGATGGAAAGAGCAGAAATCATGTCTCAGATCCTGGCAATTCTGGAGGATGTGGCAGAGATCTCGCCCGAGGATGTCAACGAAAACAGCGTGATGATGGATGATCTGGATCTGTCCTCTATGGAGATCCTGACCGTCGTGGCCGATCTGGAAGAGACCTTTGGTCTGCGCATCCCCGAAAAGGAGCTGCGCAACTTTGTGACCATCGGCGATCTGGCCGATTATCTGGCCGAGAACGCGGGGTAAATTCCGGATGAATGCAGAGCAGCGTGCGGTGTTTCAGGGCATCGTCTACTACTACCGTGAAAATCAGGTTCTCTGCCGCTATCAGGCCACGCTGAAGGAGGCCGTTGACCCGGCTCTTCTGCAGCAGGCATTGGATGCGGCCCGCCCGCTGGCAGAATATTATTTCTGCCATGTGGTGTGGGAAAAGCGGGAGGCCCGTCTGGAGCCCAACACTGCCCCCTGCCGTGTGCGGCAGGGCAGCGCCCAGCCAAAGATCCCCGAGGAGACGAACGATTATCTCTTCTCGCTGGGCTATGAGGGGAACACGGTCTATCTGGACTGGTTCCACTTCCTGGCCGATGGCCGGGGCAGCGCGCCCTTTTTCACCCTGCTGCTCAAGCTCTACTGCAACCTGCGCTCCAACGCTGGTTTTGTGTGCGAGGCCCTTGCCTCTGATCCGCCCTACGATGTGGAACAGCTGCTGGCCCGCTACCCGGAGAGCCAGGTGGCCAACGACATGCAGAAGGACGTGCTGCAGATCCACGAGGGCACGCCCCATTTCCAGCGGCTGCGGCTGGACAGGCAGAGCCTTGTGGATCTGGCGCAGAAGGAGGGCGTGAAGCCCTTCAGCGCCCTCATGGGGCTGACCTGCCAGGCAGCGCAGCGGTATCTGGAAAAGAATGACCTTGTGTACAGCTATGCCGCCGACACCCGCGCGGCGCTGGGGGTGCCGCATGCCCTGTACAACTGTATTGCGTCCTTTCAGCTGTCCCTGCGGCTGGAACCGCAGGCCCGGTTCCACAGCTTTGCAAAGCAGCTCGACCATGAGATCCGGGAAAGCCTGACCCCAGAGCGCCGCCTGTTCCGCATGGCCGAACAGATGGGCTGGGTGTATCAGGTGTTCCGGCAGAAGGCCGCGCTCAAGATCAAGAAGCGTGTGTTCCAGATGGGCGAGTACATCAGCGGCTTCCCGGCAGATTTCTGGGTCAGCTACATCGGCAGCCCGCTGCTGCCGCACAGCCCGGAGCTGGAAGCGTACCTGACCGATTTCCAGACCTGGGTGCTGCCGGACGGTGCGTCCCTTGCAATGGAGGTCACCAGCCTGCACGGCGTGCTGACCTGCTGCATTGAGAACAAGGTGGACAAGCCCGGCTACCTCGAGGCCCTGCGCGACGTGATGGAGCAGGAGGGCATCAGGGTGCTGGAAGCGGTACATATTTCCTGAAGCAACAATAACAGCGAACCCCCTAGTGCAGATCGCACCGGGGGGTTCGCTGTTTAGTTAGCATACTCACCCTCTCCGTCATTGCTTGCGCAATGCCACCTCTCCCGAAGGGAGAGGCAAGACATCACAGAGGGCAGATGCTGCTAAATCTGGGATTGCCCTTGGCTCCCCCTTTGGGGGAGCTGGCAAAGCCGAAAGCTTTGACTGAGAGGGTTCGCCACTTACCCCTTCAGCTGATTCCAGCTCCGAATAACCTCCCAGCGGCTGACGGAATCCTCCGCAGACGCATCCGGGGCGAGGAGCTGGTTCTCGATGGCCCATGCAAGGGCCTGCTGGACCGGGGCAGCATCGGCAGGGAGAAGAGCAGCGGGGGCCGGGGTCCCGGCGGCTTCCCACAGCAGCAGGGCCAGCTCCCCGGCGTTGTTGGGGATGGCCGCACCGGCAGGCAGAACGGTGTTCAGGTACAGCTCGGTGCCGATCATGTAGCCGGTGTAGCCCAGCACGGCAGCGCCAGTACCGGCAACGCCGATCATGGCAGCCGTTTCCAGAATGCCGGGGCCGTCATCTTCGATGCTGGCCTCCCGGTACTGGGCTTCCACGGTAACGGTCTTGCCGTTTTCCACCGCATTGGCCGGGATGGTAAAGCTTTCGGCGTTGTAGGCCACATTGGGGTTGCCCAGCAGGCTTTCCTCACTGATGGTCCACTGGTCGAACACCATGCCCTCCGGCACGGCATCCGGGTTCAGGGTCACTTTTGCTTCTGCATCCACCGGCACGGTGCCGCTGGTCAGCGCATCCCTTTCGCCGGTCGTAAAGCTGCCGCCCACCACTTTCAGGGTGTAGGTCTCCGGTTCCGGTTCGGGTTTGGGTGCCGGGTCGTTCAATTGCAGCTCAAGGTCAGCCGTAAGGGGCAACTGTACTTCCCGTACCTTGCCGCTGCTCAGGGTCACATACAGGGTGCCGGTGGGCTGGCCGACCACATAAAGTTCATTGGCGGCGCTGTCCAGCGCAGTAGCTTCACCGCTCATTTTCAGCGCAGTGATTTTTCCGTTATCAGAAACGGTAATTTTCTTGGTGCTGTTCTCACAGCCATTGGGAACGTTCAGGAACACACCGTTCAGGGCGCTGCCGGTAACTTCTTTCAGGAAAATGCCGTTGGTGATGGTGGCATTGCTGTTCACCGCAACCGGGCAGTTCACTGCCACCCCATGGGGGTTCAGGTCGGGGCTGTTAAAGTCATAGCTTTTCTCGGCGGTAGGCTCCAAAATCAGGCTGTTGTTTTCAAACTTCCAACCGTCGCCGGTATAATTTGCCCGGTTGCCGTTCAAATCCTGTGCAGTGGCCGGGTAACCGTCCTTGTCAATCACCAGCCAGGTCAGTGGGCTGATGGTTACGGTTGAGCCTTTTGCAGGCGGTGCGGTAAAGGTGACTTCATAAACTCCGCGGATATCCTCGAACTCAATCTTGAGATCACTCACACACCAGTCGGAAAGAAGCATGTGCTGCGCACTATCAATGGTTACAACAAGTGGTGGGAGTGATGAACTACCACTAGTATGGTCAAAAACATAAACAATTCTGACAGAAGCATGATATGTTTGATTCGGGATGATATAGCATGAATTGCGATACCCATTGACCGAAACATCGATAAAATCGATGGGGTTTATTGCTGTGAGGGTATAACCCGGTTCTATGCCACTTCCGGTTAGCTCATCTTTGAAAGTGCCGCCGTTGATCGTGCCGCCATTGTTTGTAACGGTGCGCGAAGAAGCCCAATCACCAAACTGACCATTTTCAATGATGCCATCCGATTCATTGGTGACCGAAGAGAAAAAACGGCCACCGATTATTGTGCCATGGTTTGTAACAGCATCCTTAAAAATGCCGCCTTTGATAGTGCCATTGTTCGTAACAGAGGCCATAAAATTTCCATCCGTAACGGTTGCATTTTCGCCAATTACCAGGTTACAGTCGGTTGTGATGGAGTGCCCTACGTGAATGGCAAAAAAATCATAGTTTGTTGGCGCACTGGGGCACAGGGTCAGAATTTTACAATTTTCATCGGCATCGTAAGTCCAGCCATCACCAGTGTAGATATCATGCCCGTTGACTGTTTGATGAGGGATATTATCCAGAACAGGATAACAGTTTTGTCCGATTTTAAGTTCGCCGTTGCTGCTATCCTCCGCTGCTGCTGCGGTCAGGGCCGACACGGGCAGGAACGTCAGCACCATACTGATTGCCACCAACAGGCTGAGTAGTCGTTTCTTCATAGGAGATTCCTCACTTTCCTTGCGCCGGTCTCCCGGCTGGGTGGTATGGGGGCTTATACTCTTCTACTTCCTATAATGCAAAAAATGAGGAATCCTTTCACCTGACTGGGAATTTTTTTCGTGTTCTTTGTTAGAAATTTTCCGGCCAGCATCAAATACGGCTTTGACAACGGTGACCATCAACGTCAGCAAACCGATGATGACGGTCAGCAGTGCGCAAACTTCTGTTAAAGACATCCGATCGATAAAATACAATCGGAAAAATGACTCACCCTGTCCTTGTCGGCCGGATGCTGACCTCGCCGTGCTGCAGGGCAATCTGCCTGCCGCCCTCGCGCTCCACCACCAGACGGCCCGCATCGTCAATGGAAAGGGCCTTTGCGGCATAGGTCTCGGCCCCGGTGCAGACGGTGACCCAGTGACCCGGCACAAAGCAGCGGGCCCGGTACTCGTCCAGACAGTCGAAGGCCGGGCAGAGGGAGAGCAGCTCACGGGCAATGGCCCCGGCCAGCACCGCCCGGCTCACGGGTGCGGGGCCGCCGGGGTAAAGGCTGCCTGCCGTGCGGGCCAGCTCCTCGGGCCAGTCGGCAGGGGAGGTGGTCAGGTTGAGGCCGATGCCCACCACCAGCCATTCCAGCTGGCCGCTTTCCATGTCAGTTCCGGCTTCGGTCAGGATGCCGCAGACCTTGCGGCCCTGATAGTAAAGGTCGTTCACCCATTTGATGCCCAGTTCCAGCCCGCACAGGGCCTTGACAGCCCGGGCCACGGCCACCGCTGCACTGATGGTCGCGCTCTGGGCATCGGCAGCAGAAAGGGCGGGCCGCAGGATGAGGGAGAGGTAGACCCCCTTCCCGGCGGGGCTCTCAAACCGCCGCCCCAGCCGTCCGCGCCCCGCCTGCTGATGGGCCGTGAGCACCAGCGTGCCGTGGGGCGCGCCGCCCAGTGCTAGCT
>OLSA01002311.1_pt1 | contig 14451 bp, 10 predicted proteins | sample 1672731 | NCBI WGS metagenome assembly OLSA01 (sample SAMEA3136718, study PRJEB25190) | human gut metagenome | biome: human gut; feature: human-associated habitat; material: faeces | place: Austria | collected 2013
TAGCTGGGAGCTGCCTCCACAGCAGCCGGACGGGCAGGGGCTGCGTTCTGGTAGGACGGAGCAGCATTCTGATAGCTGCCGCCGCCCTGATTGCTGCCATTCGATTTGGAGCCAGCAAAGTTGACGTTGTTTGCCACGACCTCCACAGCGGTGCGGTTGTTTCCGTTCTTGTCCTGATACTGGCGGGTCTGGAGACTGCCTTCGATGGCGATCAGACTGCCCTTCTGGAAATACTTGGAGACGAACTCTGCCTGCTGGCGCCATGCGACGATGTCGATGAAATCGGCCTGACGCTGCTCGCCCTGACGGGCAAAGTTGCGGTCACACGCAATGCGGAAGCTGCACACATTGGTGCCGCTCTGGGTGGTGCGAAGCTCGGGATCCGCCACGAGACGGCCCATGATCGCTACAACATTCAACATAATACGGACTCCTTTTTCGTCACGAAAAGATTACTCCTCGTGGGCAACGATCAGGCTGCGCATAACGCCCTCAGTGATCTTGTACACACGGTCGAGCTCAGCGGGGAAGCTGGGGTCAGCAGTGAAGTTGATCACGGTGTAGACGCCTTCCTCCTCATCGTTGATGGGGTAGGCCAGACGGCGCTTGCCCCACTCATCGATGGAATCGATGGTACCGTTAGCCTCGATCAGGGACTTGAACTTACCGATGAGAGCGGAAGAAGCCTCCTCGTCGAGAGCAGCGCTGGTAATCAGCATGGTTTCGTACTTTGCCATTTTGTAGCACCTCCTTTTGGACTTAAGGGCCTCAAGAATATGAGGCCAAGGGTACACAGCCAGCGCGGCGTCGCGCGGACTGTGCGGCGTGTCTGTTCAGACAGCAACTTATTATAGCAAGCCCCGCAAAAATTGTCAAGCCCTCCCGCAGGATTTTTTTCGTATTTTTGAGCGCATGACAGCAAAATCTCCCTCATCATTCTTTTTATGCTTTTCCAGTATATCCGTCATATCTCTTTTATATGGCATTCTTAGCCATTTCCAAGCTGATTTTCCTTTGCATTCCAGCGAAAAGAGGATTATAATAAAAGATGTTCTTCTCCCCTTCTGTCTTTGTGCGCGGCGCATGGCAGGGCTTACGGGGGAGCGGGACGATTGCTAACGTCAAAGGAAGGATCGCCTATGTATTCCATCTTTCGGAATCTCGCCCTCATCCTCATCAGCGCCAAGTTCTTCGCGCTGCTCGCCCGCAAATGCCGGGCGCCGCAGGTGGTGGGCGAGATCATCGCAGGTCTTGTCATCGGTCCCTGTCTGCTGAATTTCGTGCAGCCCAGCGACTCCATCGCCATTTTTGCTGAGATAGGCGTCGTGCTGCTGATGTTCACCACCGGCCTCGGCACCAACCTTCAGGAGCTGATGCGGGCCGGTCCCATCGCTACCCTCATCGCCTGCGTGGGCGTAGCCGTGCCTCTGGCAGGCGGCACCCTGCTCTACAGCCTGTTCTACGGCTTCTCGGCGCTGGGCAGCCCGGAGTTTTATCGGGCGCTCTTCATCGGCACCATCATGACGGCCACCAGCGTCTCCATCACCGTCGCCACCCTGCAGGAGCTGGGCAAGCTCAAGAGCTTCCTCGGCACCACCATCGTCAGCGCAGCCGTCATTGATGACGTCATCGGCATCGTGGTGCTCACCTGTGTGCTGGGTGCCAGCGGCGGCACAGACACCAGCCTCGTCGATGTGCTGATGGACACCGTCCTCTTCTTCATCGCAGCCATCGTCATCGGCCTCATCATCCACAAGGCCATGCTCTGGCTGGACCATCGCAACCCTCACACCCAGCGCATCACCATCGTCAGCCTCGCCTTCTGCTTTGCCATGGCCTACATCGCGGAGCAGTATTTCGGCATCGCCGACATCACGGGCGCTTACATCGCGGGCATCGTGCTCTGCTCCCTTGAGGATGCGTCCTACATCGAGCGCCGTGTGGACATCAGCGGCTATATGCTGTTTTCCCCCGTCTTCTTCGTCAGTATCGGCCTGAAGACCGACATCAGCGGCCTGACGCCCACCATCCTGCTGTTCAGCGCCTGCTTCGTGATCGTCGCCCTGCTCACCAAGATCATCGGCTGCGGCCTCGCCGCGAAGCTCTGCCGCTTCAACTGGTCGGACTCCCTCAAGGTGGGCGTCGGCATGATGACCCGCGGCGAAGTGGCCCTCATCGTGGCCCAGAAGGGCCTCGGGGTCGGTGTGGTGGACCCTGTTTACTTCACCGCCGTCATCCTGCTCATCGTCGTGTCCTCTATCGTGACGCCGCTGGCGCTGAAGGGGCTGTTTGCGAAGGGTTAAGCCTTGAGCAAAAGCCTCTCCCTTTGGGAGAGGTGTCACCGAAGGTGACGGAGAGGGCAAGCTCGTCTCCCAAGAGCATCCACACAGCGATACGCACCGGCTTTTGTCAGAGCGATGCTATCGCTGTGTTTTTGTTTTTCAGTAGCATCCTTGCCCTCTCAGGCGCTTCGCGCCAGCTCCCCCAAAGGGGGAGCCCTTGGCAGACCGGGCCACTTTCGCCTGACCGCTGGAAGCTCAATATAACGTAAAAGATAGTGCCCTGCTACAGAGATTCACAGCAGCTTGACAAGGGATATTGTTCCGAAGCTGCTGCCCTCTATAGCAGGGCACTACTGTTTACGATAAGATCAAACTTTGCTTGTCCTGCGTGGGCCTGACCGGCACGCCAGTGCCTCTCCCTTTGGGAGAGGTGGCATTGCGAAGCAATGACGGAGAGGGCAAGGCCGCTGCCGGGAGAGCTGTCACCGAAGGTGACTGAGAGGGTTACGCGCTAAATCCCTCAAACGACCTGAATGCGGCCTGCGCCGTAGGGATTCTCGTAGTTCAGCAGGTAGCCCGGATAGCTTGCCAGCGGGCTGTTGGCACTGCTCAGGACAGGCACATCGTTCACAGCGTCGAAGATCATGGCGTAAGTGGACATGACGAGGTAGTCCTCAGAGACATAGTCCTTGATGAGCTCTGCGCCGTCGAACATGGCGAAGCCATCGCCCAGATTGCGCAGGGTGTAATTCATGCCGGCCAGTGCATAGGTGCGGTTCAGGTCCAGCGGCTCGTAAGTGCCGGTCTTCTTGTTGTAGATGCGCACGTTCTGGACACGGGGCGTGCCGGTGGCGCTGCCCATCCAGACATTCTTGTCGTCGGTGAGGACGGTGTTGGGGATGTCGGTGTGGATCTCGTAGGTCGCACCGGCAACATGCAGGAAACCGCCGTTCTCCTTGCCCTCCGGGCCGACGAAGCGGGCGCCGAACTCCAGAGCATCCTGGATCTGCTTGCCGGTAACAGACATCAGGCAGGCCACGTTGCCGAAGGGGCTGACCTGCTTGCAGGTCTTGAAGGTCCACTTGCCGGCGTCCACATCGGTGCGGATGCCGCCGCCGTTCATCATAGCGATGTCGCAGTCCAGCTGCTCGACCTCATTGAAGTAAGTATAGATGCCGTCGGCCACGAAGTCGCCGAGGTTGGTCTCGCCCATACGGATGCGGCGCTTGCCGGTAGCGGGGTCGTTGATGTAGAAATTGATGTCAGTGGTCGCGATCTGCTCGCCCAGCATAGCGTCCACATCGTTGATCCAGGCTTCTGCGGTAGCGGCCACAGCGGCGTCGGAGACATCAGCGGTGGAGATGAGCTCGGTGGTGATCGCGCCGTCTTCGGCGATGGTCATCTTACCGACGTTTGCCAGATAAGAGCCGGTCTGGGTCAGGGTGACAGCCTTGCCAGCTGCATCGTAGACCTGTTTGTTCTCCATGACGGTGTGAGAGTGGCCGTCGATGAAGGCGTCAAAACCGGTGGTGTTGGCAATGACTTCCTCACTGGTCCAGGGAGAGGAGGACGGGTCAACGCCCAGATGGCCCAGACCGATGATGATGTCTGCGCCCAGGGTCTTGGCCTTGTCGATGGCCTTCTGCACGGCGTCGTACAGCTTCCTGCCGTCGTCACCGCCCAGGATGTCGTAGATGTACTTGGTCTGCTTGGCGTTCATGAAGTAAGCAGGAGTGGACTTGGTGAAGGACTCGGGGGTCGTGATGCCCACGAATGCGATCCACTTGCCGCCTGCGGGGAACAGCTTGACAGCGGGCAGGACGCGCAGACCGGTGCGCAGATCCACCCAGTTGCAGGAGACATAGGGGAAGTCCGCTTCCTTGATGATGGCCTTTGTGCGGGCCATGCCGTAGTCGAACTCGTGGTTGCCCAGAGTAGCGATGTCGTAACCAGCCTCGTTCATCAGCTCGATGATGGTAGCGCCGTCGTCCATGGAGCCGTAGGCAGTACCCTGAATGTGGTCGCCTGCGTCCACCAGCAGGACGGGCTTGCCCTCATCCACGTAGCCCTGCTTCATGGCAGCGATAGCGGCATAGGTCAGTTTGGGAGACTTATTGTCGATGTAGGTGTGGACATCGTTGGTGTACAGGATGGTGACAGCGGCATCCTTGCCCGTCAGGAAACCGGCCGAAGCCTGAGGAACGGCAGCAGCCATGGCGGAAGCAGCGGCGGTGACACCGGCAGCCTTCAGGAAATTGCGGCGAGAAATAAAGTGTTTCACAAAAAGGACCTCCTTTATGTTCCAGACCAATTTTTACAGCACAGCCTCTCTTCCGCTGTGCCGCATTCTTTGTTTTAAGCTTACCACAGAACCGCCGAAAGAGCAAGCACAAAGATGGTCATTCTGCATAATAGTTTTCTTTATGAGTACGACTTTTTATGAAATCTCGCGCAAATCAGCACAAAAGGCCGGGTGCTGTTTCCTGCCTCAGGCATACAGCACCCGGCCTTTTGTTTTGGACGGTATTGTTCCGTCGTAAATATCGTCTTATCAGATAGCGTTATACTGGCGCAGGAACTTCTCGAGGTCGGTGCCTTCGATCTTCTTCAGCGCCTCCTTCAGGGCGATGCGGCCCATAAGGGGCAGCTCCATGTCCGTGAGCTTCCGGCCATCCCGCAGCTTCACCGAGGCATCCACCAGCGCCCGGACGTCATAGGTGCTGCCCCAGACCTCCGGCACGCCCCGGTCAATGTTCAGCAGCCGGTACACCGCCTCCATGCCGGTGCGCATGGAGTATTCGGTGGTGAAGATGGTGTCCCGGCCGGTCTCGGCGAACTGACCGAGGAAGGCAAAGTTCACCGCATCCTTCGGCACGATGTCGGGGCGGTCGCCCTTCGCGCGGGGCATGAAGAAGGCGTCGATATAGGGCATCATGACCGGCACGGTGTTGGCGCTGTGCTCGGCAAGCTCTGCGATGTCCTCCACCGGCACGCCCAGATGGTAGAGCCACTCCATGCAGATCTCCCGGCCGGTGCAGTCCCGCATGGGCTTTTTGACGTAATCGCCGGGCTTATCGCTGAACAGGCCGTACACCCAGACGCAGAGCTGGTCTTTGGGCTGTGCCCGGAACTGCTGCTGCCGGTTCAGGGTCCAGCTCATGAGCCACTTAGAGTCCTTCACTGTGACGATGCCGCCGGTGACGGTGCGGCCGCTGAAGGGGTCACGCTTGCAGATCTTCTGGATATACTGGGGAATCTTCTCATCCAGCGTCGTGATGGTGGCGCTTTCCCAGTTGGTCAGCTCCGGCTGGCTGCAGAACTTTTCCGGGTGGCCGAAGGAGTCGTCCAGCGCGGCGATGCGCTTCCAGAGGTCCCAGCCGTTGCCCGGCTTGATGGTGGGGTCGAAGCCCGTGGCCTTGTTCTGTGCGCCGACGGTGCAGCTCTCCACGCAGCCGCCGTTGGTGATAAAGAGCAGGTCGTCCTCGGTCAAATCAATGGTCTCCACCGCGCCCTTGTGGTCTACCGTGATGCCCGCCGCCTGCTTTTTGCCCGGCTCGAGGCTGAACTGGACGTCCACGACCTTTGTGTCGTAGTAGAACTGGACGCCGTGGTCTTTCAGGTAGGTGACCATGGGCAGGATGATGGACTCGTACTGGTTATACCGGGTGAAGCGGAGGGCCGTGAAGTCGGGCAGACCGCCGATGTGGTGGATATACCGCTTGAGGTAGAGCTTCATCTCGAGGGCGCTGTGCCAGTTCTCGAAAGCGAACATGGTGCGCCAGTAGAGCCAGAAGTTGGAGTTGAGCACCTCATCGTCAAAAAAGTCGGTGATCTTTTTGTCCTCAAGCTGCTCGTCGGGGGTGAAGAACAGCTTCATGATCTCCATGGCTCCCTTATCCGACAGGCCAAACTTGCCGTCGGTGTGGGCGTCCTCGCCCCGGTTCACGGTAGCGCGGCAGAGGGAATAGTTGGGGTCGGCCTTGTTCAGCCAGTAATACTCGTCCAGCACACTGGCTCCCTCCGTTTCCAGCGAAGGGATGGAGCGGAGCAGATCCCACATGACCTCGAAGTGGTTGTCCATCTCACGGCCGCCCCGCATCACATAGCCCACGTCGTACTTGTAGCCGTCGCAGGCACCGCCGGGCAGGGGGTCTTTTTCAAAAACGTGTACCCTCTCCCCCTTCATCTGGCCATCCCGCACCAGATAGCAGGCTGCCGTCAGGGCCGCCAGGCCGCTGCCGATGATATAAGCCGATTTGCGATCCACGCCTTCGGGCTTGCGGGGCCTCGCAAAGGCTTCGTAATTGCCGCTGGAATAATACATAGACGTGACCTCCATTTTGTTCTGTACCGGCAGCACGTTCGGCCCCGGTTTGTTTGATTCTGGCATCAGTATACCCCGCCGCTTCCCGCCCTACAACAAACAAAACCGCCCAACTGCCGCAATTTTTGGCAAATGGGCAGGTTTGCATAAAAAATCCGCCCCCGGCGTACCGGAGACGGATAAAAAGTTTTATGATGACTCAGAATGTCAGCCGCATCTGATGCCAGACCACATCGCCGTGGGTGGAGACGGAAACGCCCTCATCCACGAAGCCGAACTGCTTTTCGGCGTCCTCGTGCGAGAAGCCCAGCGTCTCGAACAGCCGGCTTTGCAGTCCGCTGTCGAAAATACGTATCGAGCCGCCGCCCACCTCGGTACCGTTCACCACGAAGTCGTAGGCGTTGGCGCGTATCTTCGCCGGGTCGGTGTCGAAGAGCGGGATGTCCTCCGGTTTGGGCGAGGTGAAGGGGTGGTGCATCGCGTAGAAGCGTTTCGTCTCCTCGTCCCACTCCAGCAGCGGGAAATCGACCACCCACAACGGGGCGAACTTGCCCGGGTCGCGCAGGCCCAGCCGGTCGCCCATCTCCAGACGCAGCACGTTGAGGGCCGCGAGGGTCTTCATGCGGTTGCCCGCCAACAGCAGGAGCAGGTCGCCGGCCGCAGCGCCGCAGGCAGCCGCCCATGCGAGCAGCTCCTCTGCCGGGAAGAATTTGTCGATGCTGGATTTGACCGAGCCGTCCTCCGCGAGGCGTATCCACACGAGTCCTTTGGCCCCTACCTGCGGTCGTTTGACGAATTCCGTGAGTTCGTCAATCTGTTTGCGGGTATAGCCTGCGCATCCCGTCGCGACGATGCCGCCGACGTATTCCGCCGAATCGAAAACTGCGAATCCCCGGCCGCGGGCCCGGTCGCTGAGGTCGTTTATTTCCATGCCGAAACGGATATCCGGCTTGTCCGAGCCGTAACGGGCCATCGCCTCGCTCCACGGCATGCGCGGGAAGGCACTGCCGAACTCGATGCCGAGCGTCTCGCGGAACAGGTACTTGGCGAACCGTTCGAAGATTTCGAGCACGTCCTCCTGCTCGACGAACGACATCTCGCAGTCTATCTGGGTGAATTCCGGCTGGCGGTCGGCCCGCAGGTCCTCGTCGCGGAAGCAGCGTACGATTTGGAAATAGCGGTCGTAGCCGGAGACCATCAGCAATTGCTTGAAAGTTTGCGGCGACTGCGGCAGGGCGTAGAATTCGCCGGGATTCATGCGCGAGGGGACCACGAAGTCGCGGGCCCCTTCCGGCGTGGAGCGGATGAGGAACGGCGTCTCTATTTCGAGGAAGCCTTCTCCGTCGAGAAAACGGCGGGCGCTCTGGGCCATGCGGTGGCGCAACAGGATGTTGCGCTGCAGGGGTGGCCGGCGCAGGTCGAGATAACGGTATTTCATGCGGAGTTCGTCGCCGCCGTCGCTGTGCTCCTCGATGGTGAAGGGGGGTACCTCGGACCGGTTGAGGACGGTGAGCGCCGAGACGGCTACTTCGATGTCGCCCGTCGGTATCTTGGGATTTTTCGAGGAGCGTTCACGTACCGTGCCCGTCGCCTGTATGACATATTCACGCCCCAGCCCGGTCGTAGCTGCACGTACCTCGGCCGGCGTGTTTTCGTCCACGACGAGTTGCGTAATGCCGTAACGGTCGCGCAGGTCGATGAAGGTCATTGCGCCGAGGTTTCTCACTTTCTGTACCCATCCGGCGAGTGTCGTGCCCGTGCCGGTATTGTCGATGCGGAGTTCTCCGCACGTATGCGTCCTGTACATATTATGGAATTTTTAGTGGCCCTGCATCATCAGTATAAAACGCCGGATTGCGTTTTGCTGCGTGCGGCTGTTGCGCCGCACGACCGTTTATACTACATTTGCGGGGTTTCAAAAGTACGAAATTTCATGGAGAAGGGACGGCAGGAGGATGAATTTTTTATGCGTGCGGCAATTTCCGAGGCGCGTAAAGCGTTAAGTGAGGAAGAGGTGCCTATCGGCGCCGTGGTCGTGGCATCGGGCCGGATAGTGGGCCGGGGGCATAACCTCGTCGAAACGCTCCGTGACTCTACGGCGCATGCCGAGATGCAGGCGCTGACGGCCGCCGCCTCGACGCTCGGGGGCAAGTACCTGCCCGACTGTACGCTCTACGTCACCGTCGAGCCGTGCATCATGTGCGCCGGAGCGATCGCTTGGGCTCAGGTGGGGCGGGTCGTATGGGGCGCCGACGACGCCAAGAAGGGTTATCGCCGCTATTCGGAGTCGGTTTTCCATCCGAAAACCGGGGTGACGCGCGGCGTACTGGCTGCCGAATGCGAGGAGCTGATGACCTCGTTTTTTGCCTTTTTGCGCAGGTAGTGTTTGAAAAGTAGGAAAAAAATTTATACTTTTGCAACCAACGCGGCCCCACCAGGCAGGGCCACATCCAAAAAGGAAAAACGAACTGAAAAAACTTTAAAAGCACACACACGATGAAAAAACTGTTTATTTCCGCAATCGCGCTGTTTGCCGCCGCGTCGCTCTCGGCGCAGGATGTGACGGCGCTCTATAACGAGGCTGCTGCCGCTTACGGTGCCAAGGACTTCGCCGGCGCCGCATCGAAATTCGAGCAGGTGATCGACCTGGGTATCGACAACCCCGACGCCGCGTCGATCGTTGCCACGGCCAAGACGACGCTCCCCAAATGCTACTTCATGATGGGCGGCCGCGCCGCACAGGCCCAGAACCTTGATGAGGCGCTGAAGAACTTCGAGAAGTCGGCCGAGCTGGCCGAGCTCTACGGCGACATGACGCAGATGGCCAAGTCGAACGGCTGGGTGGCCAAGATCTACCAGATGCAGGGCGGTTCGGCCTTCAACAGCAAGGACTATGCTACGGCCGTGGGCATCTTCGAGAAGGGTTACAAGGCCGACCCGGACAACACGGGTATGGCGCTCAACCTGGCGATGAGCTACTGCGAGCTGGGCGAGTACGAGAAGGGCATGGAGATCTATGAGGCCATTGCCGCCAAGACGCACCCGAAGTACGAGGCCGACGTGGCCAAGGCCAAGGAGATGATGGCCCTCTATACCAACAACAAGGTGGCCACGATGCAGGAGGCCGGTGACTTCGACGGCATCATCGCCATGGCCGATGCTCAGCTGGAGAAGAACCCTGCGAGCGCCCTGTTCCAGAACGTGCGCCTGCAGGCCTATGCCAACAAGAAGGACTATGCCAAGGTGATCGAGCTGGGTGAGGCTGCCGCCGCAGCCCAGACCGAGGCTGCCGACAAGAGCCTGATGTACTATCTGCTCGGTGCCGCCTACAACGCCAAGGAGATGAAGGACCAGGCCATCGCCGCTTTCCAGAAGGTGACCGACGGCCCGGCTGCCGAGAATGCCAAGGCCGTGCTGGCCGAGCTCACGAAATAGTTCGGTTCTGAATCGGACTGCGGATCCGGATCCCCGTGCGGGATCCGGATCTTTTTTTGCCCGGGCTGGTCGCCGTTTGGTACGGTATGTGCGTGCTCCATCGGGTAAATCACACGATCATGGAACGCGAAGTCTATTTGCAGCCGGACCTCGAAGTGCTGGAAGTCCCCGTGGAACTGGGATTTGCGGCTTCGGCGGTGGACGGCGGGGTCGAAGGTTTCGACCGGGAGGATTGGAATGGATAGATGGTGGCTGGCGGCGGCCGGTGCGTGGGTGTTGTGCTCCTGCGCGGCCGACAGGACCGAGGGGAGTTCCGCGCCGCAGCTTGTCGTGCACACCGTGGGGATCGAGGCTTCGGCCCCCGCGACGCGGACCGAACTGGCTTCCGACGGCTACAACGTGCAATGGTCGCCGGGCGACCGGATCGGCGTCTATGTCGAGAGCGGCGGGACCTTCACGACCGTGAATGCCCCGATGACCTTTTCGGGAACGGAAGCCGCGTCGAGCGGAACCTTCTACGGCGAGCTTACCCTGGCTGACGGGGCTTCGTCCTATACGCTTTACGCCTATTATCCCTACGATCCGTCGCAGAGTTCGTCCGACGCTACGGGCATTGCCTTCACCCTTCCGCCGCAGCAGACGCAGCGCGCCGCGGGCGACTCGACGCATCTGGGCGACTCGGATTTTCTGGTCGCCGCGGCCGTCAGTTCGACGGATGCGTCCTTCCCGGCCCTGAGCTTCAGCCACGCCTTTGCGGTCGTCGAACTCGACCTGACGGCTTCGGGGACGATGGCCGGTAAGAGCCTTGCTTCCATAACGCTCTATGCTACGGACGTGGCGACGGTCTCGTCGAGCGGTGCGTTGTCGGATCTGGACATCATGGCCGGCAGCTTCACCTTCGACCTGACCGCCTCGACGGGCAACAATACGGGCTCCTATGCCGGAGGTTCGGCGCAGATCGGCTACTGCGGCCTGTCGCTGAACGAACAGCCCGTCCTGGGCAGCGATCCTGTGGTAGCCTATCTGACAATCAATCCCGCGGACTACTCGCTCGGGGGCGGCGACATCTACTTCGTTGTGACGACCGCCGACGGGTATACCTCGACCTTTTCGCTGCCCGGTATCGCAATCGCCGCCGGACAGATGAAGGTCGTCACGCAGGAGCTCTCCTCCGGTACGGCGCCGCAGCCGACAGTGAGCCTCTCCTCCTCCGAGACGGCCAACTGCTATATTGCCAGCGTGGCCTCGCAGAGTTACTCGTTCGATGCTACGGTGGCCGGCAACGGCGTGATCACTCCCGGATTGCAGTCGGCCGTGCAGCGCTACGAAGGGCGGACCCTTTCGGCCACGCTGTCGGGCGGCAGCGTGGCGCGCCTGCTCTGGCAGAGCAAGCCGAACCTGATCGAACCGGGCAGCGTCACCTATGCAGACGGGCAGATCTCGTTTACGCTGACTGGACGGCCTACCGAGCTGGGAGGCAATGCGGTGATCGCTCTCTATCCCGACGCCACGTCGGACGAGGCCATCTGGAGCTGGCACATCTGGATCACGGACTCCTCGAACGAGGAGTTGTTGGCTGCGGCCGAGACCTATGTGATGGCCCCGGCATACGAGCAGGCCTACGGGGCCGGGTCGGCCGTAATGATGGACCGCAACCTGGGGGCTATCTACAAGGAGGACGGACCCTATGCGCGGTCGTTCCGCGCGACGCTCTTCCAGTGGGGCCGCAAGGATCCTTTCCCGTGGGGGCAGATTGTCTTCGACGAAAACAACGTGCCGCTCACCTTCCTCTCGACGTGGAGTCCCGTGCAGAGCAGCGGTTCACCCGGTTCCTACGAGGGTTACACGGGCAACACATGGTATGCCACGGCCCATCCCGAGACGTTCATCGCAACGACCAACGCCACCTCCTACGACTGGTATTACGGGGCCGGGGCCGGCAACGGCGCATCGTACCGCAACGACGAACTGTGGGGCAATCCGCTCGGGTACAATGCCGGCCAGACTACGACCAAGACGCTCTTCGATCCCTGCCCGCCGGGCTGGGTGGTGCCCCATCCCTATGTCTTTACGGCCTTCACGACAACCGGCTCCTCGGCGGCCATGTTGAGCGGCGACGTAAATGTTTCGGGGTCGTTCCTGCAGGGTTGGAATTTCCTCTACGACGGGACGAATACGACTTTTTATCCGGGAGTCGGATTCCGCTATGACGAGTATGCGGTCTTCTCATTCCTTTCGGCAGGCTACTACTGGTCGAGTTCGCCGGCCGTTTCGGATCTGGCCGGGGCTGCCTATTTCGGGCTCACGGCAACGAACGTCTACATCGCGGCGACCGATCCGCGCGGGTTCGGCCTTCCGGTGCGCTGCATGCGGGAGTAGCCGCAGGCGGTCACGGCTGCTCCGGCCCTCCGTCGTCGATGTTCTTCAGGATCCGCTGCAGACCGCTGCGCATGAGCGGCGTTCGGCCGAACCGTTCGGCGAAGGCCTCCTCGTTGAGCTCCCGCCATGCGGCGGCATCCATCGACCGGGGGTCGAAGAGCGGGTCGAAGGACGGGTTGCGGTGTTGCGGCGTGCGGTCGTTCCACGGGCAGGCGTTCTGACAGGTGTCGCAGCCGAAGATCCAGCCGTTGAGGCCGATCGGCGTGTCGGGCTGCCGTTCGATGGTGTGGCAGGCGATGCAGCGCCCCGTGTCGATCATGCGGTCGGGCAGAATGGCTCCCGTGGGGCATGCCTCGATGCAGCGGCGGCACGTCCCGCAGCGAGACCCGGCAAAGGGGGTGTCGTAGCTGTCGGCTTCCTGGTCCAGAAGCAGCTCGCCCAGCACGACGAAGGTGCCGTATTGCGGGGTGACGAGCAGCGACTGGCGGCCGATCCACCCCAGACCCGCCTCCACGGCCAGCTGCTTCTCGGCCAGCGGGGCCGTATCGACGAAGACCCGGCCGCGAAGGTCCGGGTTGGCGCCCCTGAGCTCCTCGAGCAGGCCGTGCAGCATGCCGCGCAGCGTCGTGTGGTAGTCGCATGCCGCGGCATACGAGGCCACCTTCGTGCGGCATTCCGGGGCGTATCCTCCGCTTGCGCGGTTCTTGTAGGCGACGGCGCAGACCACGGCCGTGCGGGCGCCCTCGACCAGCAGGCGGGGGTCGAACCGTTTCTCGGTATTTCGCTCCAGATAGCCCAGTGACGACTGGTAACCGCATGACAGCCAGTTGCGGAAACGGGCTTCGTTTTCGGCCAGATGCCGGCACGGTACGACGCCGCAGAGGTCGAAACCCCGATCTGCCGCTGCCTTCAGAATGTTCTGCCTGTCGAGCATGTTGATATTTTGGTTCAAAAATAGTGATTTTTAACGGGAAATTCGTAATTTCGTACCGTAATTTCGCGTTATCGTTACGCCGTTATAAAGACACTGTTATGACAATCGATACTCTGTACGGACTGGTTCGCAACAGCGTGGAAAAATTCGCCGACCGGGTTGCGTTTTCCATGTACGACGGTGAGGAGCTGACCTATGCCGAAGTCGGACGCCGGATCGCCCGCGTGCAGGAGATCCTCTGCGGTGCGGGCCTGCGGGCCGGCGACAAGGTGGCTCTGCTGAGCAGCAACATGCCCAACTGGGGCGTCTGTTATTACGCTGTAACGACGGCCGGCATGATTGTCGTGCCGATCCTTCCCGACTTCTCGGGCGAGGAACTCGACATGATCATCGAGCACTCCGAGGCACGGGCGCTGCTCGTTTCGGACCGCCTCTTCACGAAGCTCTCCCGCCATACGATCGAGCGGCTCAACGTCGTGGTCCGCACCAAGAACCTGGGCGTCATCTCGCAGCGGGTGCGCGGCGAGGGTTCCATGGCGGTGCCTTCGCCCAACGACCTGGCCGTCATCATCTATACGTCGGGCACGACCTCCAAGCCCAAGGGCGTGATGCTCACCCACCGCGCACTCTGTGCGCAGGTGGACATGTCGGCCGCGATCTTCCCCATCGGCGGCGGCGATGTCTTCCTTTCGGTGCTGCCGCTGTCGCACACCTACGAATGTTCGATCGGCATGATCTATCCCTTCTCGATGGGTGCCCGGGTCGTCTACCTCGACCGTCCGCCCACGGCCTCGGCCCTGATGCCCGCACTGCGGGCCGTGCGGCCTACGGTGATGCTCATCGTGCCGCTCATCATCGAGAAGATCTACCGCCACCAGGTGCTCGCCAAGTTCCACTCCAACGGTTTCTGGCGTTCGCTCTACCGGGTGGGATTCACGCGCCGCTATCTCCACCGCGTGGCGGGCAAGAAGCTCATGAAGCTCTTCGGCGGGCGGTTGCGCTTCCTCGGCATCGGCGGGGCGAAGCTCGACCGCGGTGCCGAGCAGTTCCTGCTGGAGGCCCGGGTGCCCTATGCCATCGGCTACGGGCTGACCGAG
>OLSA01002351.1_pt1 | contig 14295 bp, 10 predicted proteins | sample 1672731 | NCBI WGS metagenome assembly OLSA01 (sample SAMEA3136718, study PRJEB25190) | human gut metagenome | biome: human gut; feature: human-associated habitat; material: faeces | place: Austria | collected 2013
CGTTGGTGCGGGCCGATACCGCCAAACAGATCCGCCGCAGCCCGTCGCCGTCCGCACCGTCACAGTGCAGCACAGCAGGCTGGCCGGGCACGGCGGCTTGGGCCAGTGCTTCGGACAATGCGTTCTGCATGGCGGCAAGGCGCTGCTTGAGGGCAGCTTCCGCCGTTTGCAGGTTTTGCACGGCGGGCAGCAGGCGACCGGGGGCGGAGCTTAACAGGGTGCCCACTGCGGCGGCATCCTGCCAGGCGGCAGCAATGGACTGATGCGCACGCTCCCCGCACACAACCGCCAGCCGGGTGCCGCCCTTGTAGCTTTGGGCGCTCAAAATTTTGATGGCCCCCACCTGGCCGGTGGTGGAAACATGGGTGCCGCAGCAGGCGCACAGGTCGGCCCCGCCGGCATCTACCAGCCGCACCGCACCGTCAATTTCCTTTTTGCTGCGGTAGGTCAGTTTTGCAAGGTCTTCCGGCGCGGGGTACCAGCAGCGCACCGGGGCATCCGCACGGATCACCGCGTTGGCCTGGGCTTCTGCTTCGGCCAGCTGGCCGGCGGTCAGCGGAACGCTCATATCCATCCGCACCGCGGGGGAACCGATGTGAAAGCCCACATTCTCCGCCCCAAACAGGCGGTGCAAAGTGCCGCTTAAAATGTGTTCACCGGTGTGCTGCTCCATATGGTCGCGGCGGCGCGCCCAATCAATGCGGCCTTCCACCGTCTGCCCAACCGGCAGCGCTGCGCTGACAGTGTGGGTGATCACGCCGCCATGCTCCTGCACATCCGTTACAAGGGCGGTGCCCAGCGCACCGGTATCGCAGGGCTGGCCGCCGCCCTCCGGGTAAAAGGCGGTCCGGTCCAGCTGCACGGCAAACTGTTCCCCGGCCGGGGTGCAGACAAGCACCGTGGCGGTAAAAGATTGAACATATGGGTCTGTTTCGTATAGTTTTGCCGTTGCGGGCATGCAAGGTCATCCCCCTTTCGGAATATTTTTACATTATAGCATAAAACGGCAGTGGAAAAAACAGTTCAAATCCGTTATAATAAAAATTAGCTATAATTCCGGCGGCTCCCCGGCAAGGTGGGAGCCGGAAAGGGGGCGGGAACCATATGAAAAAACGAATCTCAGCACTGGTTTTGAGCAGCTGCCTGCTGGCGGGCTGTGCGGGCCAAGGGGCGGCTGCTACCGGCGAAACCGCAGCACCCAGCCAGGCCGTGCCCACCGCGGCACCCCAAAGCCTGACGGTGAACGGCCTGCTGGACACCAGCGCTGCTGTTGGCGCGCTGGAGCTGTATGCCCAGGCGCAGAATGTGACGCTGCAAAACAGCTTTGAGACCGAAACGGCGGACCTGGTCATTCTGGATGCCCCGCCGCAGGATGATGGAACCTGGAAGAATCTGGCGGAGAACGAGCTGCTGGCCGCCGCCGCGCAGCGTGCCGGACTGGATACGGAAAGCACCGTCACCGCCCTGCCGGTGGGCCAGAGCCTGTATGCCTATTGGGCGGATAACCGTGTGCTGACCGAGCTTTTGCAGAGCGATGCCGCGCTGGACGACCTGCGCGCTGCGACCTGGGAGGAATGGTTCGATTTCGTAACAGTTGTGACCCATTGGTGCGCGGAACCCGGCGCTGTGCAGGTAACGCTGAACGGCAATGTTTACACCCTGCCCGCTGAGCGGCGGGAGACACTGGCAAACCTGAACGGCGTGTTTGCCGCCCAGGGACCGGAGGTTAGCGGCAACAGCGGGGATGGCGGCGTGGCGGAAAATACCCCTGCGCTGTACACCACCGCCCTGCTGGCGGCGGGGGAGCCGCTGACCGAAGAAAACCTGACCGGTCCGCTGAACGCGCTGGAGCAGGAGCTGCGGCTGGAAGATGCCAACAGCGCCTGGCAGGCCGGCATTGCAGACCTATGGACCAGCAAGTATCTGTTCCAGCAGGGCAATGCCCTGTTCTACCGCGGCTACCTGGCCGACCTGATCAGTGACAGCGGCGCAGCGTTGAGCAGCGCCCAGAAAGACGCGCTGGTGTGGCTGCCCATCAAAAATAACCTGACCGAAGCCGACATTGCCAACCAGCGGTTCAACCTGGCCGGGCTGATGAATTACCCCATTTTGGCCAACCGTGCCTGGCTGGCTATCCCGGCGGATGCCGATGAGGAGAGCGCCCGCGCCGCAGCCGCCGCTATTTTGTGGCTGTACACCAGCAAGGCGGGGGAGAGCGCGTTGATCGACACCCTGGACCTGATCACCCCCTGGGGTACCGGCAGCAACCAGAACGCCGCCGCGGCCATGCAGGCGGCGCAGGTGACAGCCGGTATTCTGCCTGGCGCAGCGCTGGACAAAACCCAGGCCGCCGCATTGCAGCAGGCCCAGCGCGGGCTGTATTATGAAGCGGACGGCATTACCCAGCGGGATGGCCTGTGGGATGAAGATGCCGCCGCTGCCTGGCGCAGCGCCGTGATGGCGGCCCTTGGCGCAGAAAGCGCCGAAGCAGACGATAACTGATGCCCCGGGGTGTACCTGAAAAACAGGCGCACCCTAGATGGGCTTTGCGGAATACAAAAGATTTTAAGGAGAAGAGAAAAAATGAAGAAGCGTTGCAGCGGTATCCTGATGCCGGTTTCCAGCCTGCCGGGCGGGTATGGCATTGGCTCCATGGGCCAGGCTGCCAGAGATTTTGTGGATTTTCTGGCGCTGGCCGGACAGAGCGTGTGGCAGATCCTGCCCGTTGGCCCGACTTCGTATGGCGACAGCCCGTACCAGAGCTGCTCGGCTTTTGCGGGCAACCCGTATTTTATTGACCTGGATCAGCTGGCTGCGGATGGCCTGCTGAAGCCGGAAGATTACGCCAAAGAAAATTGGGGCACCAACCCCAATTACTGTGACTATGCCCTGCTGTACCAAAAGCGCTACAAGGTGCTGCGCAAGGCATACGCCGCATTTTTGCAGCAGCGCCCGGTGCCGGGGTACGATACCCCCTACAGCGATGACTGGTACCGTTTTACCTTTTTGAGCGATGCCTGGCTGCCGGATTACTGCCTGTACATGGCAATCAAAGAAGAAAACAAGATGTGCGACTGGCAGACCTGGCCTGCCCCGCTGCGTCTGCGCGACCCCAAGGCGCTGGAAGAGTTCCGCACCGGCCATGCCGATGAACTGGGCTTCTGGGCCTTTGTGCAGTATGAGTTCGCCAAGCAGTGGCAGGCCCTGAAAGCATATGCCAACAGCAAGGGCATCAAGATCATGGGCGATATTCCCATCTATGTGGCGGCGGATTCTGCCGATGCGTGGGCAGGCCGTGAGCTGTTTGAGATGGACAGCGAGGGCCACCCCCGCCGCGTGGCTGGCTGCCCGCCGGACTATTTTGCCGAGGATGGCCAGCTGTGGGGCAACCCGCTGTATGACTGGGCCTACCACAAGCGTACCAACTATGCCTGGTGGGTGCGCCGCGTGCGCCATGCGCTGAGCATTTATGATATCCTGCGTATTGACCACTTCCGCGGCTTTGATACCTATTGGGCTATCCCGGCGGGGGACAAAAACGCTCGCGGCGGCAAGTGGGAACAGGGCCCCGGCATGGACCTGTTCCGTGCTCTGCGCACCGCTCTGGGTGACCTGCCCATTGTGGCCGAGGATCTGGGCGAAATTTTTGATTCCGTCCGTGTGCTGCTGGCGGAAAGCGGATTCCCCGGCATGAAGGTGCTGCAGTTCAGTCTGAACGGCACCGATAGCTTGGACCTGCCGCATAACTACCCGGCCCACTGCGTGGCTTACCCCGGCACCCATGACAATAACACCCTGCGCGGCTGGCTGGAAAACGAAACCACCCCCGCCCAGCGCAAACAGGCCAAGGCATATTTTGCCCTGACCGAGCAGGAGGGCGAGATCACCGGCCTGCTGCGCGGTGTGCTGGCAAGCCCGGCGGAGCTGGCTATTGTGACGATGGCCGATTGGCTGGAAAAAGGCAGCGAAGCCCGCATGAACACCCCCGGCAACCCGGCGGGCAACTGGCAGTGGCGCGTTTCCGCTAAGGACCTGACCCCCGCGCTGGTGCGGAAGATCCACGAGATGAGCGCACGGTATTTCCGCGCGGAACCCCTGCCGGAAGCGGAGCCGAAAAAGGAAAAAGCGCCCGCCCCGCAGCCCAAGGCCAAGGCGGCAGACGCAAAAGAGGAAAAAACGACAGCACCGGCGAAAAAAGCAGTAAAAAGTGCAAAGTGATTTTTTGAACAGTAATACTTTTATTATTAAGCAATTCTTTGTGTAATGCGGGTATGGGAAAAACATGCACGGTATGGTAAAATGTACAAAGATTTTATGTCAAGGTGTAGCATTACAACATTAGGACAACATAGAGAACCGAAAAACGCTTTGTTGGATCTTGTATGTTTTACATGGAGGAAGACGCGTCATGCAGGAATTTACTCTGGAACAAATTGGCATGCAGGTTACCGCATTGCAGAATTTTTTTGACCAGGTTACTTTGATCGATCCGCTGGCCCAGGCCGAGGTGGACCCCGCCACCCTGCAGGCCACCGGCCATGCCGATGCTGTGCCTGTGCTGAATGCAGATGGCCGTGGCTGGCAGCCGATTTTGGGTGAGGATACCGGTTTTGTGTTTTACCAGAACATCCAGGTGGAGCACCGCCCGTTTGTGCTGGCTGCCACCTATTTCCTTACGGCAGATCTGCCCGCCAATGACCGCGAGGCAAACGCCCTGCTGCGCCTGCTGGGCCAGTACCGCGAGGAGATGCGCCGCGATTATGTGACCGGTGTATATAACCGTGCGTTCCTGGATTCCACTTACCGCAAAAAAGTGGCGGCTGCTGCCTGCGCAGGCAAGCCGGTCAGCGTGGTTGCTGCCCGCGTGAACGAGTATTGGAACCTGCTGCGCGAGGAAGGCACTCACGCAGCAGATTGCTGCCTGAATACCGCAGCCGGTATTTTGCAGCTGGCTGCCGGGCCGGACCAGCAGAACGCTGTTGTCCGCCTGGAAGACGGCATTTTCCTGGTGGTGAGCGTTGGCACCCCGGCGGCAAAACTGCAGGCTGCGCTGCATGAAGCGCTGGGCGAATCCCGCCGCACGTTCGGCATCACCCTGTCCCGCCGCGGCGAATTTACCGTGTCGCTCAGCTCTGCCGATTGGGGCGAAGCCGGCAGCTGGGACCTGATGGTGGCCCTGGCCGAGCAGCGCCTTTCCGGCTGCTGAAGAAGCTGAAACAAAAGAATAAATCCCCCTTGTGGAGCCATACTAACTTTGGGAACATTCCCAAAGGAAAAGGCTGTACACAAGGGGGATTTTTTATGCCGGAAAATCAGAATATGCAAAAAACCAGTGATAACGAAGCCATGCTGCAGGAGATCGTGCAGAACACCGAGATGGGCAAAAATACCCTGGATGAGCTGATGGGGCTGACGTATGACCAGAAGCTGAAAGACGAGATGATGCGCCAGAAAAACGAGTACCGCCGCCTGAACCAGCAGGCCCACACGGCGCTGGATGCCATCGGCGCACAGGCCAAGGGTCAGAGCGCCGCCGCACGCATGAGTGTGAGCATGGGCATCCGCACCCGCACCATGCTGGACAAAAGCACCCGCAACCTTGCCACCATGCTGGCGGAGGGCAGCGGCCAGGGCGTGCTGGACTGCAAGCGCGCCGAAACCGACTACCCCCAGGCCAGCCCCGGCGTCCACAAGTTGATGGAAGAACTGTGCGCGTTCCAGACCGGGGCGGAGCAGGCGTGGAGGGAATTTGTGTGATTAGTTAGGAGTTAGGAGGGAGGAGTTAGGAGTTGGGGGCGCTTAATGAATAAAGAATAAATAATAAAGAATAATTGTGGTGGACCGCGGCGCGGTGCGCCGCTCAGGAAATATTAGGGTTGCTGGTATTTAGAAATGCGGGATGAATGATAAAACAATCTGTAGGGCGCGATGCCCTCATCGCGCCGGGAAAACGTAAATTGAATGCCGCAATCTTAACGCAGCCCGAAACCTATCTGTAGGGGACGATGCTTGCATCGTCCTGTTGGAGCTTTGTCTTATTGCACATTATAAATTTGATGTTTTGCCTTGCCCTATGGTAGGGGGCGGCGTCCTCGACGCCCCGGATGGAAATGTGGAACCATAAATTTTAGGCTCTACGCGGGGAACCACCCCTCACCGGCTTTCGCCGGAGCTCCCCTCAAAGGGGAGCCAATATCTTACTTTAGGTTTGCGATGGACGCGAAGCGGCCTGAGGGGTGGTTCTCTGCAACAAACCTAAAGACATCCGCCCCTCGGTCTCGGAACGGTCAAGACCGTTCCCTACAGATTGTTTTATTGTGCACAACGGGCAATAAACGCATATCTCACCCATAGGGGCGCACATTGTGCGCCTGCGGACGTTTGCCTTATTGCCGGATGGCGGAATATTAGGTAAGGCCCATCGTCCCCTACAAATGGTTTATGGTTCTCTCCGGCGCGATGAGGGCATCGCGCCCTACAGATAAACCAAACGAACCTACAAATAAAATAGCCGCAGCGGTGGGGAAATGACTCCCTGCCGCTGCGGCTGTTTTCGATTTATCCTATAATTTATTCTATATTCTATTATAATTAAAGTTTTTTCGCTGAAGCCTTTTTTCAAAAAAACTGGAAAATCCCCGTAATCGCTACCAGATCGTATCTTTCGTCGGCTGTTCTTTGATCAGGCCGGTGCGGTAGGCGGAGATGAGGCGGTGGAGGTCGGCCACCTGGGCGTACAGATTGGCGCCCTCGTCCATATGTTCCACCAGAACGCGGTCGGTGTGGTTATCGTCCACCACATCCACGCGGGACAAAATATCCAGGTTTTCCTGCACTGCTTTGGCGGTGTTTTCAAATGGCTGGTGGGTGCGCAGGCTCATGCCGTGGCTGGAATACACCAGCGTGTACCCCGCAATACCGGTGCGCTCGTGGTAAGCGCGGCAGAACCCGCCGTCAATCACCAACAAGCGCCCGCCGCCCTTGATGGGGCTTTCGCCGGCTTTTTCCCGCACGGGTACATGGCCGTTCACAATGTGGCAGTTGGCCGTTAAGCCAAACTCCGCCAGGATGCGGCAGCAGATGGCCGCATCATCGTACCAGGTATAGTAGGGATCCTTGATCTCCTTGTGGGTTTCTGGGTCCTCAATGTACAGCCGTTCAAAGGTGGTCATGGCGCTGCGGCCAAACAGCGGGGAGAGCTTGCCGCACCACAAGTACCACAAAAAGTCCTGCCCGCTCTGCCGCTCCGGCGAGCCCTCCGGCGCAAAATAGCCCAGGCGGGCGCGCAGGTCACAGTAATCCAGCAGCGCGCGGCCCCGCAGGGAATGGCCCTCAAACGTTTCGGCGGCAAATTCGCCCTCGTCCGTCAGGGGCACCGCACCATGGTACAGCAGGCAGCCGTTCTCAATGTGGTATACGCTGCCCTTGGCATACAGGAAGGCAACGTGCTTTTGCAGCTTTTCGCTGTGGCGGAAGGATGCCACCAGCTTGTCCAGCACAAACTTTTCGTCGGCATTCAGGCGGGCCGGGTTCTCTGGATCTACCGTGGGGAAGTTGCGGTCCCGCAGGGGATAGATCTTGCCAAAATAATCCACCGTTCCGGCTTCGTAATCAATGCGGCGCAAAAAATCCCGCCCCTGCATCTTGAAATCCGGGTTGCGGTCGATCACTTCGCACTCCAGCTTCAGCATCAGGATGGTGATGGCCTTGTGCATGACAGCACAGCGGTGCAGCATTCCGTCCGTGTAGGGGCCGCGGGTGGCGTCGGTGTGCGGCATCCAAATGGTCAGATCCTCATTGCCGTAATACTGCTCCGCCATGCGCAGCAGGTGGCGCAGATTGATGCCGTAAAAATCTTCAATCATGCCGTGGTTGTGGTAGGCAAGGGTGGTTTTCAGCACCGTGCAGCAGCACAGCGCGCTGCCAGCGGCGGCACCCATCCACACAACGTCGTGGTTGCCCCATTGGAAATCCACATTGTGGTGGGTCATCAGTCGGTCCAGGATCAGGTCCGGGCGGGGGCCGCGGTCAAACAGGTCACCAATAATGTGCAGCTTGTCCACCGCAAGGCGCTTGATCAGCTCACACAGGCGGATGATGAAAGCGTCCGCGCGGTCATTGGCGATAATGCTGCCCACGATCTGGCCATAGTAGAGGGTTTTGTTGTGGTCCTCAAAGTGGGCGTGCAGAAGCTCGTCAATGATATGCCCACAGCCCTGCGGCAGGCAGGAACGCACATATTCCCGTGTGTGCTTGGACGAAACAAAGCGGCATACATCGATCAGGCGCAGCAGCGTCTGGCGGTACCAGGCTTCCAGCTCAAAGCGTTCCGGGTAGCGGGCCTTGAGCAGGGGCAGCTTGCGCGCCGGGTAGTAGATCAAGGTGGCAAGCTCGGCACGGATGGCCTTGGGCACGTTTTCACCCAGGACAAGATCAACTTTTTCGCGGATAACACCGGAAGCGGAGTTCAGCAGGTGGATAAAAGCCTCGTCTTCGCCGTGCAGGTCACTGATATAATGCTCGGTGCCCTTGGGCAGCTTGGCGGTGGCTTCCAGGCTGATAACGGCGCTGGCAGCCGCGGCCTGGGTGGGATAATCCCGTGCCAGCAGCGAAAGATACTTTAACTCTGCCACGCTGGTGGTGGGGATAGTAGTGGAATTGGAACCCATGGAACAGTATTCTCTCCTTTTTGAAGGGCTTGAATCAAAGCACGCAATTGTATTATTGTTGCAAAAATTGGTACTTTTATTGTACGCTGTCCCATGCGGTGCGTCAATCGGAAAAGTGCCGAAAAACCTTGTGCTGCATCCGTTATATTTGACTATTTGATAATCCTTGCCCTACAAAATGGCAGGGCTTGCCGGGGGAGGATGACATTGTAATGGATAAAATACAGAAAACTGGCGCACCATGCAAACAAAGTTTTCAATAGAAGAGAGGAAAAATTGGCATAAATACACCGCCCTGCTCAAAAGTGATTGACTTTTTGCGTGGGGAACGGTATGATACGGTTGTAATCAAAAAGAAAGCATCTTTTGTGAGAACGCCGTTACTGACGCCGTTCTCATTTTCTTTATCAAATAGAAATAGCAGCACCGCCCGCGGGTAATACCATATCGCGGGCGGTGCTGTTTTGCTGTAAAAAACAAACCCCGCCGCCGGATGGCGGAGGGGCCTGCGTGTGGATTCTTAACTTGTCTCTTTAGTCTTCGGCGAACGCCCTGTATCAAAATTTTGCCCTTAGTGCTGGGGGTTCAGGATGGTACGCCAGTCAAGGTCGCCGTGCTCCAGGCCGTGGATCAACACCTCGGCAGTGGCAATGTTGGTGGCAACCGGAATATTGTGCACATCGCAGATGCGCAGCAGGTTCATCTCGTTGGGCTCCGAGGGCTTAGCGCAGATGGGGTCACGGAAGAAAAGCAGCATGTCCACTTCGTCGCAGGCGATGCGGGCAACGATCTGCTGGTCACCGCCGTGGCCGCCCGGCAAAAAGCGCTGTACGTTCAGGCCGGTGGCTTCGGCCACAAGCCGCCCCGTGGTACCCGTGGCGATCAGCCTGTGCTCGCTCAGAATCTGCCGATAGGCAATGCAGAACTGAACCATCAGTTCTTTCTTTGTATCATGTGCAACAAGGGCAATCGTCATAAGAAATCCCCCACTTTCTATAAGTTACAGCATAGCATGGCTATGCGTTTTTATCAAAAACAGGTCAGCGGAATGCGCTCGCCCAAAATGCGGCCCGCAAGGGCGTGCCCGGCAATGGCGGCGGGGCAGTCCTGCGGCAGGGCGGTGCCTGCGGCACCGGCGCGCTGCAAGGTGCGGCTTTCCGGGATAGCGGCAATCAGCTGCAAACCAACGGTGTCAATGCACTCGTCCAGGTCAAACACCGCAGCATCCTTGCCAAAACTGGAACGGGACACACGGTTCATCACCAGCCGCACGGCGCTGGCGGGGCGGCCGCTCTGTAACAGGGCATCCGCCACAATGCGCCCATCCCGCAGGGCGACCGGGTCCGGCGTTAAAACAACCAGTGCGCGGTCCGCCAAGCGGTTGGCGGCGGTAAACGGTGCGCCCATGCCCGCTGCAGTATCCAGCAGGATATAATCAAAATATTCCCGCATGGCCAAAATCAGCCCGGCCAGCGGTGCTGCGCGGACCTCACCGCCCTCATAGGGGGCGCTGATGACCGACAGCCCAGGGTACAAGGGGCTGGGCACAATAGCTTTGCTGCCATCACACCGACCGCACAGAACATCCTCGATATCGTAAACCGTCTTGCCGTATACCCCGGCAATCATGTCCACACTGCGCAACCCGGAGTCCAACTCGATCAGCAGGACGCGGCGGCTCCAGGCACCCAACTGGGCACCCAGCAGGACCGATACGGTGCTTTTGCCCGTGCCGCCCTTGCCGGAGCAGATCATAATGGTTTGCGCGTTCATATGGTGGAAGTCCTCGCTCTCTTGTAGGTGTTGCCCTACAAAGAGAAAACACCCCTTTTATTATTCTATCACAAAGAATACAGCGAAACAACTGCTTTAACTATGGAAAATTGCTGAAATTTGTGCATCGGTTGCCGACAGTTCCTACAAACCTATAAGTTTAATGGAAGCCCACGCAGCCGCACAACACACAGATATATACTATTATAAAGGAAAAGCAGGGGACAGTGCAAGTAATTTTGAAAAGTCATACTTTTGACTTTTACAGAAACAGTTGTCCGCCGATGAACGGCTATTATAAAATGCAAACGTTTGAGCAGTTACAGCGGGTGCGGTTGGTTCCACGCACGGCGCAGGCGGGCAAGGGCGTGCTTTTCCAGCCGGGATACATAGCTGCGGCTGATTCCGAACTGTGCGGCAATCTGCTGCTGCGTCTGCGGGACGGCGCCATTCAGGCCGTACCGCAGGGTCAAAATCTGCTGCTCGCGCTCCGGCAGGGCGGTAACCAGCTGGCGCAGCTGAGCGGCGGCATCCCGCAGTTCGCAGTCTTCTTCCATTGTGGCCAGGTCGGGCAGAACATCCGCCAGGGTCAGCATGCCGCTGTCCGCGCCGGTTTCCAGCGGCTCCTGCAAAGAAACGGTGCCTGCTTCGCGCCGGGTGTGGCGCAGCTGCATCCGTAGCTCGTTTTCAATGCAGCGGCTGGCGTAACTGGCAAAGCGGGTGGTGCGGGCGCAGTCATAGGTATCCACTGCTTTGATCAGGCCGATGGTGCCAATGCTGATAAAATCATCCTGCCCGCCGGAAACGGTATAATACTTTTTTACAATGTGTGCCACCAGCCGCAGGTTGTGACAGATCAGCGTTTCACGCGCGGCGGCATCCCCGGCGCGCATGGCGGCGAAGGCGGCTTGTTCCTCCTTGGCGGAAAGCGGCTTGGGAAAGCTGCCGGTTTCCAACCGGAGGGCCAGGTAGAGCAGATGCGAAGCAGCCGATTGCAAAAAAAGCCATAAAATCCCGATCATAAGACTTCACCTCTGCACCATGGGTATGCGGGCGGCGGGAAAAAGATGCTGCGGGATTTTGGGGGCGGGAGAAATGTGGTAATGCCGATGCGCTGGAAACGCAGTCCACCAACTGCGGCAATAATATTACCTACCTGCTGGAGCTGCTGGAACGGGAAAAAATCCCCTGCCGCAGCATCATTCTGTGCCAGGATGCCACGATGCAGCGCCGCATGGAGATGGGGCTGCGCAAGTACCGCCCGCAGGGGATGGAAATCATCAACTATGCGGCATACCAGGCCGAAGTGGTGGCGCAGGGCAGCCAGCTGACCTACCGGGAAGCAATCCCCGGCATGTGGACGGTGGATCGGTATGTGAACCTGTTGATGGGGGAAATCCCCCGTTTGACGGATAACGACGCCGGGTGCGCCCCCTACGGCAAAAATTATATTGCGCATGATGACATCCCACCGGAGGTACAGGCGGCATTTGAACGGCTGCAAGCGGTTTATGGCACCCAGACCCGCGCGGCCAACCCGCTGTATGCCAGCAAATAACCGTTGAACATTCTTGCTAATTGTTGTATAATATTGAACATTCTGGATTGAAACGTGCAACATATGGCACGGGCACAGAGGGAAAGGAAAACAGAATGGAAGTTACAACAAAAAAGCAGAACAGAAGAAAGATTGTCATTGGCGTGTTGATTGCCGTGGTGGTGCTGGTGGCGGCGGTCATTGCGTTTGCCAGCAGCTACCTGGTCAATTATGCCATTGGGCGCAGCGGGGACGGCGGTGACCGTGAGGTGGCGCTGGATGTGGAAGCCCCCACGGATGGTGTGGAACAGTTGATTGCCGAAAACCGCGCCGTACAAAAGCAGGCCAATGAGGAATTTTTGCAGCAGAATCCCGGCCAGACGGTGCAGATCACGGCAGCGGACGGCCTGCAGCTGAACGGCGTGTATTACCCCAATGCGGGCAGCCACCTGTGGGTGATTGCCCTGCACGGCTACCGCGGCAACCATACCGGCGTGACCAACCTGGCCCAGCACTACTACGATGCAGGCTACCAGGTGCTGGCCCCTGATCTGCGCGCCTGCGGCGACAGTGAGGGCGATTATGTCGGCATGGGCTGGCTTGCGGTTGCGGCGTTTATTCCGTTGAAAAGAGCCATCGGCTGGGGCGGACTGGGGATGCTTCTGGCAGGCGGCATTGTGTATACCATCGGTGCGGTGATTTATGCGCTGAAAAAGCCCAATCTCGCGATTCTGAAAAGCTTCGGCTTCCATGAGATTTTCCATGTATTCGTAATGCTTGGCTCTGCTTTCCATATCGCATTTATGTTTTTATATGTTCTGTAATGGTATTTTAATCTTCTTTTCGTTGACAATTTCATAAAAAATGTTAAAATAAAGTATCGGGCATCTTTTCAGATGCCTGACTTTTTTAGCAAGAACGAAAAAAACTGCCCTTAAGCGAATGGCTTACTGCGGCAGTTTTTATGTAGAAAAAAGAAGAGGTGAAAAAATGAAAAGACTATGGGAATATATGAAGCCCTATAAAAGGCTGGCGATTTTGGCACCCATTTTAATGCTTTTGGAGGTTGGAGCAGAGCTTGCCATGCCAAAGCTGATGACCTTTATGATCAACCAAGGGGTCGGCACAGGAAACACTGCCATCATTACAAAAACGGGGATTGAAATGCTCGTGATTGCGATTATCGGTATCATCGGCGGCATTGGGTGCTTAATCTGCGCAACACTGGTTAGTCAGAGAACGGGAACAGACCTTAGACGTGCGGCGTTTGAAAAGATACAGGAGTTTTCTTTCCATAATATTGATACCTTTTCCACACCGTCTTTGATTACCCGTCTGACAAATGACATCACACAGATTCAGCTGGTGATTATGATCTGTCTGCGGATGTTGGTGCGTTCTCCCTTGCTCTGTATCGGCAGTATCATCATGGCATTTTCCATAAACGCAAAAATTGCGGGCATGTTTTTGATTGTGGTGGTTTTGCTTGCTATTGCAGTTTATCTGATTCTGCGTGTGGCAATTCCAAAATTCAAGCTAGTGCAGGAAAAGCTCGATAAGGTAAATACAGTAATGCGGGAATGTCTTGCAGGGATTCGCGTGGTAAAAGCCTTTGTGCGCCATGATTATGAAGTCGAAAAATTTAACGAGGTCAATCAGGATTATAAGGAAACCACTGTCAGTGCATTTCGCATGATGCTTTTGATGTCCCCTGTAATGATGATTTTGGTAAACGGCACAATCATCGGGATTCTTTGGTTTGGCGGATTGCAGGCGCAGGCAGGCAATATGCACATAGAGGAAATCATGGCGTGCATTACCTATTTGATGCAGATGATGATGGCAACGATGCTGTTGGCGATGAATTTTATGTTTATTTCCAGAGCAAAAATTTCTACAGACCGTCTGGAAGAAATTCTGGATACGGTTGTAGATATTGCAGACCCCAAGGAACCCAAGCAGCCGGCAAGAGCAGAGGGGCGTGTGGAATACCGCCATGTTTCCTATCGCTATAAGCTTGGCAGCGGTGACCCTGTTCTGGATGATATCAGCTTTACGGCAGAGCCGGGGCAGACTGTCGGGATTCTGGGCGAAACAGGCTCCGGCAAATCAACTCTTGTGAACCTTCTGCCCCGATTGTATGACGTAACAGGCGGACAGATTCTAGTGGATGGGATTGATGTGCGCGATTATGCGATTCACGATTTGCGTAAGCGTGTTGCAGTTGTTCTGCAGGAGACCATTCTGTTCTCCGGTTCAATTCGTGAAAATATCAAGTGGGGCAAGCCTGATGCAACCGATGAGGAGATCATTGCG
>OLSA01002368.1_pt1 | contig 14214 bp, 10 predicted proteins | sample 1672731 | NCBI WGS metagenome assembly OLSA01 (sample SAMEA3136718, study PRJEB25190) | human gut metagenome | biome: human gut; feature: human-associated habitat; material: faeces | place: Austria | collected 2013
CTTAGCCTTTAAATCCTCTCGGATACAGTACTCAAGCATAGCGTAGTCAACAGAGCTGTTAGCCTTTGATATACCACACAGATCAACAAAATTCTGGATAGACTCCGGTGTAAAGCCCCTGCGTCTGAGCGCTGCTATAGAAACAAGCCTCGGGTCATCCCAGCCATCAACTATGCCGTCCTCCACAAGACGCTTGATATATCTCTTTCCTGTTACAACATTTGTCAGATAGAGCTTTGCAAACTCAATCTGCTTTGGCGACTCCTCAGGAGAATTCTTAAATCCACATTCAATAACCACCCAGTCATACAGCGGTCTGTGGTCTTCAAACTCAAGAGTACATATAGAATGTGTGATACCCTCGATAGCATCCTCTATAGGATGAGCAAAATCATACATAGGATATACACACCATTTATCACCTGTATTGTGATGTGTCATATGAGCCACACGGTAAAGAATCGGATCTCTCATATTGATGTTTGAAGAGCTCATGTCAATTCTCGCACGAAGCACCTTTGTGCCATCCTCGAACTCACCGTTTTTCATGCGCTCAAAAAGGTCTAAGTTTTCCTCAACACTTCTCTTTGAGTATGGATCCTCCTTGCCGACCTCTGTGAGTGTACCTCTATACTCTCTTATCTCATCAGGTGTCAGGTCAGATACATATGCCTTTCCCTTCTTTATCAGTCCTACTGCACACTCATACATCTTGTCGAAATAATTGGATGCAAAAAACTTCCTGTCAGCCCAGTCAGCGCCAAGCCACTTAACATCGGCCTCAATAGACTCTACAAACTCCAGACGCTCCTTGGTAGGGTTTGTATCATCAAACCTGAGATTGAACTGTCCGTCATACTTCTTTGCCAGTCCATAGTTTAAAAGAATAGACTTCGCATGGCCGATATGTAAATAACCGTTTGGCTCCGGTGGGAATCTGGTCTTTACTGTCTTGCAATGCCCCTCTGCCAAGTCCTTCTCAATAATCTGTTCAATAAAATTTTTCGAAACTGTTGCCTCGTTCTCCATAAATGTTCCTCCGAAAATAATACTGTGTCCATTATAAATTCATCAGTTTACTTTGTCAATGAATTAGAAAAAGTAGTACATGTATATTATACGTGCGTATGTGTAAACAGATGATCCTGACAGTATTCCTTGTTGCCGGTGCACTTCGAGCAGTATCTGAATGTTAATTCAGGATTTGACAATTCTGTTCTGCCGCATATATAGCACTTGTGGCGTGAGATGCCACTGCCCGGGCGAGGTTCGGAAAACTGAGCCTTAAACTGTGCCTTTCTCCTCTTCTGGTGCATATTCTGCCTGAATGAGAGCCTGTGCTTGCAGCCATAAATGAATACCAACAGATTTATAAGTGCAAGAACGATTTCTGAGCCGTATGCCAATCCAATCTGCCATCCAAAGCTCATATAGGTATACACATCATATGCAAACATCACAAAGTAAACAAGCACCATCCACTTCATCTTTATAGGAAGCACAAAGTAAAGCCTAACCTCTGCCTCCGGCATCAAAAGACCAAGCATCAGATACATAGCTATAAGTATATAGTACATAGTCAGATTGATGGATACATGTGTCACTGCAAATGCAAGCATTCCAACTATATCATACAGCAAAAAGCCTCCGAAAAAGTACACATTCATCCTAAAAGAGCCAAGATATGACTCCATGCTGTCTCCAAGCGTCCACAGACAGAATATAAATAAAAGCTGTAAAAATGATATGCTGCCGCTCGGCACAAAAATCCAGCTTATAAGACGCCATACCTGTCCGTGCAAAATAGCAGAGGCTGAAAACTGCAGATAATAAAGGACAACATCTCCCTTTGTCAAAAGCAGCACACTGCCTATCAGATTCGCAGCGATAAATATTCTAGTGATATTCGGAATCGCTTTACTTCCATATTTTTGTTCTAGTTTGTTAAGCCAGTTCATACATTTTAGCAGACATGGTTTTGATGCAATAAAAAACCACGCGTCTGCATCCTCCTGTCATATTATTGCTGCCTTTTACACTATAGTGCAAAGGGCAGCGTTTATTACAAAATTTATTATGATAGTTAAATCATACTTTGTCAACGAGACTGCGAATTATTCACAAATTCTTTATAATTATAGTCATTGTAATTTGTCGATATCTGTCGTATAATAATCTCTGTTTTGATAATAATAGAACAATTATATATTTTAATAAGAAGAAAGATATATAAAAACATATAAGTAATACATTATGGAGGAACCACTATGGAAAATAACAGCTTACATAAGTTGGGCATTGATATCGGCTCAACAACCGTCAAGATTGCACTTCTTGACGCCGATGACAATATCCTCTTTTCCGATTATGAGCGTCATTTTGCAAATATACAGGAGACACTTGAGTCCCTTATCAGAAAGGCCTACGACAAGACAGGTGACCTTTCAGTTTGTCCTATGATAACAGGCTCCGGCGGACTCACTCTTGCAAAGCACCTTGAGGTGCCATTCGTACAGGAGGTTATAGCTGTATCTACCGCACTCACACACTATGCTCCACAGACAGATGTGGCAATAGAGCTAGGTGGCGAGGATGCCAAAATCATATACTTCGAGGGCGGTAACGTGGAACAGCGTATGAACGGCATATGTGCCGGTGGTACAGGCTCATTTATCGACCAGATGGCTTCTCTCATCCAGACAGACGCCACAGGACTAAATGAATACGCAAAAAGCTACAAGGCCATCTACCCTATCGCAGCCCGCTGTGGAGTATTTGCCAAAACAGATATCCAGCCTCTCATCAATGAAGGAGCCACACGTGAGGATTTATCCGCTTCAATCTTTCAGGCCGTGGTAAACCAGACCATCAGCGGCCTCGCCTGCGGTAAGCCAATCAAGGGACATGTTGCTTTCCTTGGCGGTCCTCTGCACTTTTTGTCAGAACTTAAATCAGCATTTATCAGAACCTTAAATCTCGATGACGAGCACACTATCGTTCCTGAGAACTCTCATCTGTTTGCAGCAATAGGCTCTGCATTAAACTATAAAGACAACTCTGTCACCACACTCTCATCCTTAATCGACCGCCTCTCAAACGGCATAAAGATGGAATTTGAGGTAGCACGTATGGAGCCTCTTTTTAAGGATCAGGCTGATTACAATGAATTTACAACGCGTCACGGCAACAATCACGTAAAGACCGGTGACCTTTCTACATACAAGGGCAACTGCTATCTCGGAATAGATGCAGGCTCAACCACCACTAAAATCGCTCTCGTAAGCGAGGACGGAGACCTTTTATACTCATTCTACAGCAATAACAACGGAAGCCCTCTCGCGACAGCCATCCGTTCTATCCAGGAGATTTACGCAAAGCTTCCTGAGGATGCACACATCGTACACTCCTGCTCTACAGGCTACGGAGAGGCTTTATTAAAGGCAGCTTTAAAATTGGACGACGGCGAAGTTGAGACTGTAGCCCACTACTACGCAGCAGCATTCTTCGACCCAAAGGTAGACTGTATCCTCGATATCGGTGGACAGGACATGAAGTGCATCAAGATAAAGAACCAGACAGTCGACTCAGTACAGCTCAACGAGGCCTGCTCTTCAGGCTGCGGCTCATTTATTGAGACCTTCGCAAAGTCCTTAAACTACTCAGTACAGGATTTTGCAAAGGAAGCCCTTTTTGCAAAGAATCCTATCGACCTTGGAACCAGATGTACGGTTTTCATGAACTCAAAGGTAAAGCAGGCCCAGAAGGAGGGCGCATCTGTCGCAGATATCTCAGCAGGACTTGCCTACTCAGTAATAAAGAATGCACTTTTTAAAGTTATCAAGCTTTCTGATGCAAGCGACCTCGGTGAAAATATCGTAGTCCAGGGCGGTACCTTCTACAATGATGCCGTTCTTAGAAGCTTTGAAAAAATAGCAGGTGTACATGCCACAAGGCCTGACATCGCAGGTATCATGGGTGCCTTTGGTGCCGCACTCATCGCACGTGAGCGCCACACTGCTGATTACAAGACAACAATGCTCACCATCGACCAGATAAACGAGCTCACCTACACCACAAAGCTCGCACGCTGTCAGGGCTGTACAAACCACTGTCTTTTAACTATAAACAAATTCTCCGACAACAGACAGTACATCACCGGAAACCGCTGTGAAAAGGGTCTGGGCAAGGAGAAGAACAAGGATAACATCCCAAATCTTTTTGAATACAAGAACAAGCGTATATTTGACTATGAGCCACTTGACCCAAAGGATGCTCCACACGGTACAGTCGGCATCCCAAGAGCCTTGAATATGTACGAGAACTATCCGTTCTGGGCTACATTTTTCAAACGTCTCGGCTTTTCTGTAGTACTGTCACCACAGTCTACCAGAAAGATTTATGAGATGGGTATCGACTCCATCCCAAGTGAGTCAGAGTGCTACCCTGCAAAGCTCACACATGGTCATATAAGCTGGCTCATAAAGCAAAATGTAGATTTTATTTTCTACCCGGCAGTGCCATATGAGCGCAAGGAGTTTCCTGATGCAAACAATCACTACAACTGCCCTATTGTCACATCATACTCTGAGAATATCAAAAACAACGTGGACGAGATTACCTCAGGCGAGGTTAAATTCATAAATCCGTTTATGTCATTTGAGAGTGAGGAAACTATCTCACAGCAGCTCGTAGCCACCTTCTCAAAGGGTGATTTCAACCTGCCTGAGTCACAGATTCGTGATGCGGTAGCCGCAGGCTGGAAGGAGCTTGCCATGACAAGGCTTGAGATACAGCGAAAGGGCGAGGAAGTGCTCGACTACATGGAAGACACCGGACGTCGCGGAATCGTGCTCGCAGGCCGTCCGTACCATGTGGACCCGGAAATCAACCACGGTATCCCTGAGCTCATCACAAGCTATGGCATCTGTGTGCTGACAGAGGACTCCGTATCCCATCTGGGCGAGCTTGAGAGACCTCTCATCGTCATGGATCAGTGGATGTACCACACCAGACTGTACTCAGCAGCCAACTTTGTAAAGACCCGTGATGACCTTGACTTAATCCAGCTCAACTCGTTTGGCTGCGGTCTCGATGCTGTCACAACCGACTGCGTAAACGATATACTGACAGGCTCCGGCAAGATATACACCTGCCTGAAGATCGACGAGGTAAACAACCTGGGCGCAGCAAGAATCCGTATCCGCTCGCTCCTTGCCGCCATAAGAGTCAAGGAAACCAAGCATGAAAAGCGTGACTTAAAACCGTCTAACTACGAGCGTGTTGTATTCACCGAGCAGATGAAAAAGGACAACTACACCATCATCTGCCCTCAGATGTCACCTATACACTTTGACCTTCTCGTGCCAGCCTTTAAGGCAGCCGGCTACAATATGGTCATACCGGATATCCCTGCAAGGGAATGTGTGGACGTGGGACTTAAATTCGTAAACAACGATGCCTGCTACCCTTCACTCATTGTCGTGGGACAGATTATGGCAGCCGTCAAATCAGGCAACTATGATATGACACACACAGCCATCCTCATCTCACAGACAGGTGGCGGATGCCGTGCAACAAACTACATCGGCTTTATCCGAAGAGCCCTTGAAAAAGCCGGATATCCTGATGTGCCTGTTATCTCAATCAACATGGTAGGTCTCGAGAAGAACCCGGGCTTTAAGTTTACTCCAAGCCTCATCCAGCACGGACTGTATGCACTTGAGTTTGGCGATATCTTTATGCGCTGTCTCTACAGGGTACGTCCTTATGAGAAAGAGCCGGGAAGTGCCAATGCACTCCATGAGAAGTGGAAAAAGAGAGTCATCGACTTTGTCGGCAACACAAAGATGCTCTCTCACAAGAAATACAAAAAGATGTGCCGCGAAATCATAAGGGATTTCGACAATCTGCCTATGACAGATGAGGTCAAGCCGCGTGTCGGCGTGGTCGGTGAGATTCTCGTCAAATTCCTGCCTGCAGCAAACAACTATGTGGTTGACCTGCTCGAAGCTGAAGGAGCCGAAGCTGTAGTGCCTGATCTGACTGATTTCTTACTCTACTGCTGCTACAACACGAATTTCAAGGCTGACTATCTCGGTGCTTCTAAGAAAGCTAAGTTTATGAACAACCGCCTTATCGCCTTCTTCGAGTGGCTCAGAAAGGATGCAAGGGATGAGCTGGCTAAGAGCAAGCATTTTGAGCCAACCGCTCACGTGCAGGATCTCGCAGAGTATGCTTCTCCTATCGTTTCGTGCGGTAATCAGACCGGTGAGGGCTGGTTCCTGACAGGTGAGATGCTTGAGCTCATCAATGAGGGCGTCACAAACATCATCTGTGCACAGCCTTTTGCATGCTTACCGAACCATATTGTAGGTAAGGGAGTTATAAAGAAAATCAGACATGATCATCCGGATGCCAATATCGTGGCTATCGATTATGATCCGGGTGCTTCTGAGGTGAACCAGCTGAACCGTATTAAGCTGATGCTTTCTACGGCACAGAAGAAGCTTAAGAAATAAAAAATTCGCCCATGCATTCATGCATGGGCGTTATTTGTCTTCGTATACAATTCTACAGACTCTAAGCAGTTTTTAATTAAGCTTGGATTTAATTTCTTCCATCATTGTATCATCCAGCTTATAAAACCTCTTAAATACAAATATGCCCACAATGAGCAGGATAACAGACGGAATCGTCATCCACATACGAAGAGCATCAAGTGTATCCTGTGTCTGTACCGCAGCCGCAGTATCCAGATGAATCCAGTCAACCACCAGCCCAGCCAGAAATACTGCTACACCGGAAGCAAGCTTTACCGTAAATGTCTGCATTGAGAAAATGACCGACTCCTCTCTCGTGCCATTCATCACCTCACCATAATCAACAGAATCCGAAAGAAATATAGTCATGATAACATTGAGCATACCATAGCCCAGATAAATCAAAATACCCGGCAGGCAGAGTATGTACCAGCTCTGCGGCGTGTAGAGCTTTGCAAATGCCATGATAAGTATCACCGCAAAGCCTGCTATCTGAATAACAAATCCTGATATAAAAAGCTGGCTTTTGCTGAATCTCTTGCGAAGCAGCGGTATAACCATCATGACAAGCACCTGTGCTGCAAAAGCAACTGCAGCAAATATGGAATATGCGCCCTCGTTTCCCACATCAAACCGGAAGAAATAAAGCACCAGGTTACCACAGATATTGAGTGATGTATACACGAGAATGATTGATACCACAACAGTCATGGCCTGGTCGTTCTTAAATAAAGCTTTAAACATGTCGGATATCTTTCCCGGCTTCTCATCAAAGGCAACCGGTCTTTCAGGCACACATACCACGCATACAAGCTCAGAAATCACAAATACTACCGCTATAATCAGTGCCCACCACTTAAATCCAATCCTGTAGTCAGCCATAGAGCTTCCTGCACCAAGAATAGGCACCACTGTCATCGTGAGCACCGTAGGGATAGCATCTCCAATGCCAGAGCATGTCCTCGCAAGCGATGTAAGCTGCTCCCTGTCGCTGCCCGGCTCAGTGATTGCTGGAATCATAGACCAAAACGGAATATCCATAAGCGTATATGTGATACCCCATGCAAAGTAAAACACGGTAAGCCACACTCTCTGTGCTGAATCCCCCATAGACTCAGGAGTAGCATATAAAGCATAGATGGTCACGGCATTGAGCACCGTGCCGGCAAAAATCCAAGGCCTGAACCTGCCCCACCTGGTACGCGTCTTTGCTACGATAATACCCATCACCGGGTCATTGAATGCATCAAAAATCCTGGCCGCCATCATCACCGTGCCGATAAACACACTGCTCATCCCAAGCACTACATTGTAGTAGTAGAGCAAATACGATGAAATAAGCATATACACAATATCTTTTCCGAATGCGCCAAATCCAAATGCGCACTTTTGTCCTGTTTTAAGCTTCATAGAAATACCTCCAAAATAATCCGCTACACTTAATACTAGTATAGCGGATTACCATGCAAAATACAATTCAAATCATTGCATTGTATTCTATGTTTGAGAACTGTGTGTCTATGTTCTCAAGCTGTGTCTTGTAGATGTACTCACCTGGTGATAGCCATAGAAAGTGCTTGTGCGGATACTGCTCCACGAGCTTGAAGGCTATCATCGACTTGCCCGTGCCGGTCGGATGGATGACGGCTGCCATCTGCTTTTCCTCCAGCATGATCTCGACTGCTCTGTATGCATCTTCGTTGTGCTTGTAAAGATGTATGCTCATTTGCTGCCTCCGGGTGAAACACTACATTAAAAGGGAGGTTGGATTTCGCAGATTGTAATAATCTGCGAATTTTTTATTATATTCTTTCTGATTAGGCAATAGCAAAAAAACACCTCCATTGCACTGCAATAGAGGTGTTTTCTTGTATCTTTACTCTTCAATCATCGAAAGACGTTCCTTAGCAATCTTAATGTCTTCATCTGACGAATTAAGCATTTGTTTTGCTGCAGCTACAGTACCATCATTTTTGAAGAAGGTCACCAATGTAGAAATTCGCTCTTCTCTTCGTCCTTGTTCGATTCCTTGTTCTTTTATTCCTTGACTGAGATTACACATAGATTTCAACAACTCCTTTCTGTCACCTTCCATTTTGATATCGAACTCATTCTCCAACATATCGTTTTTTTCCTCAGCACTTAGTTCTGGCAGAAACAAAGCACCCAGAAACCGATGAAGTTCATGTTCTGTTTGCAAGTCCAATGTTTTAGCCAGCCTAATAATCACAACATTAACAATCTCATACATATCTTTCCATCGTGATATTCCTATAATATCATTCTTTGTTAGATATATCTTTTCCAGCATATTATCCTTTTCATTCATACAAATCCAAATCGAATATACTTTCTTGATATCATTATAATTCTGAGAATCAAACTCTCTGTCCAACTGCGATGAAACCTCTCTAATCGCATAATACAGACCTCTCATTTCAACATCATAATCTATTGGTTCAGACTTTTGTGCCTCAATATTGATTATTACCTTTGATAATCCATCTGATGTACGCACATAAAATAAGATATCAAAATATGCAACCCCTTCATTTCGAACTTTATTTTCAGAATTCATCCCCTTAATCTGCACTGAATTTGTAAATCCTGGCTCGACCGGTATTGTGCTTATATAAGGTTCTCCTTCTATAAGCTTCTCAACATCACATGGATTTAATCCATACTGTATGCACTAAAATATTTGCTAGAAATGGTTTCTGTGCTAATAGCAATTTTGCTTCTGCATCATACTGAGCTTCAAATTGCGTTTCATCTATAATTGCTTTTTTGTCAGCCATTATATTCTCCTTTCTGTTCTCCCAGGCAGAAAGGTTATAGGTATTATTTTCTTCCTCCTCCCTAATACTCTTATATTTATAACCTATGACATATATATTATATAATAATAGCTCCATCCAATGCAATAGCCCAAATGTCATTAAAAAGAGAGCGGGCCGGCGAATGGGAAGTTCGCCGGCCCAGATTTACACTAGGAGCAAAGTTTATACTTTGCGGAGATAAAATATGTTTTTCGTGGCCTTTCATATTGTCGCGGCCACGCTATAGTTCTGATTTGCTTATACCGCTGCCAGCTTCTTTCCAAGCTCCTCGCAGGCTGTCTTTGCATCATCGTCCGGTGCATCCTGGCAGATAACACCCTCGCCGCCTACTACTGTAGCTCCTGCTGCTGTCATTCGCTCTACCCAGTCGCGCATCCACTCGCCATCGCCCCATCCGTATGAACCGAACAGACCGATTGTCTTGCCTGCCACGCAGCCCTCAAGCTCTGTGACAAACGGCTCCATCTCACCCTCCTCAAGTACCTCTGCACCCATTGCAGGGCATCCGAGTGCGAATGCTGTCTCTGATTTAAGCTCATCTATTGAAGCACTGCTTACGAATACGATTTCTGCTTCCTTTCCGGCATCTGTGACGCCCTTTGCAACTGCCTCTGCCATTGCTGCTGTATTGCCTGACTGTGACCAATAAACTACACTGATTTTGCTCATTTTAATTCCTCCTATACCGCAATCTGCTGCGGTTCTTCTTTATATATTTCCAGTATCAGCCTCATATCTATATCCTCGGCCAATAGCTGTATGACACTTTCCTTCGCCTTTTCAAAATCCTCAAACATCTTCTTTTTGAGCGGTACGTTACGGTACACCTTCCAGTATCCTGAATACAGGCAGCCGCATCCGTTATGCTCTATAAAGCCTCTCACATCCTCTATCGGATACCCAAGCAAAAGCCCCATCTCATGTGGAAACTGCTTGTGTTCATCATTCAGATACGCTTCGTAGTGTTTTTTGAATCTAAGTAATATCTTGCCGAATGAAAAATCCTCATATCCCGCTTTCTTTAGTATGTCCAAAGCCTCTGAATTATTCAGATATGCTTCTAAGAGGCTCCTGCGGAATAAGAGGAAGGCGGTTTTCAGTATAGCACGAAGGGGCGGAAGTAGTCAACGCTATCCAATTTCAAAGCGTCCTCACCCAAACCAAAACGCAAGCCGAAGAAAGCCCCTATGCATCCAGAAGCGGATGAAAAACGCATGAATATTCACGCCATGCAGCCGTATACAAAACGTAAAACCAAGCGATATTACAAATGGTATACAAGGCGTAATAAGTTGACAAACCGGCGGACAGCTTTGTCAACTAGATGGGAAACGCTTGTCATTCCAGGCTTTTTTCGGGGTTCTCCCTGTTTTCGGCCACAAAAAAACCCGCCCGGACGCGCTTCACGCGCCCAGACGGGCTGAGAGTTTTCTCAAAAGTCCCAGGGGACTTATCTGTCTTTGTATCGCTCTTCCAAAACCTCGATCATCCGGGCCACACAGCTCTCGTCGCAGGAGGGCAAGACCAGATCCGCGACCTCCCGCACCTCCGGGTAGCTGTTGGCGGGGGCGAAGGACTGGGCCGAGACGGAGAGCATGGGGATGTCGTTGAGCCCGTTTCCGATGCAGTACAGATCCTTCTGCTCCACCCCCAGATGCTGGGCCAGCCACAGGACGGAAAAGCCCTTGTTGGCCCCTTTCGCCGTCACCTCCAGGAGGTTTCGGTTGGAGAAGGTAGCCTCATAGATGTCCGACCAGCGGCTGAGCAGATACTCCTGGGCCTGCTGGAGGACCGCAGTGTCCGGGTGCTGTAAGATCACCTTCAGCCAGGGCGTGGGCATGTCCTCGATGTCCCGTCGGCGGCCCCGCAGACGGCAGCGGGTCAGATGACGGTAGGTGATGACGTTGGGCCGGAAGGCGTAGACCTCATCCTGGTGGTAGGCCTCAAAGCCCAGCTCCGGGAAGGCCGCGCAGAGCTTGGCGATGTGAACGGGCGCCCGCTTGGGCAGGAACTTGAGCCAGAGGCTCTCTTCCTTGGCAAAGTCGTAGATCGACGCGCCGTTGGAGAGGATCACCGGGGCGTTTACCGGCAGCTTCTCCCGCTCCATCTGGATGGGATAGCGCACATAGTCGCTGTACTTCTTCACGATGGCCACGATGCCGTACTCATCGAGGAAGTTGTCGTAGTGGTCCGTCTCAGTATCCGGCTTGATGTGCAGGATGATCTGGGTGCCTGCGGTGTCCTTCTGGGCGGGGGTCATTTCGTAGCCGTCCACACCGGAGGACTCCCACTGCCATGCTTCATCCGAGCCATAAGCCTTGGAAATGACGGTGACTTTATCGGCTACCATGAAGGAAGAGTAGAAGCCGACACCAAACTGGCCGATGATATCGATGTTCTCGTCCTTGTTGTCCTTCTTGAAATCCAGAGAACCGGAGTGAGCAATGGTGCCCAGATTCTGCTCCAGCTCTTCCTTGGTCATACCGATGCCGTTATCCTCCACGGTCAGGATGCGGTTTTCGTCAACTTCACCCTGAATGCCGAACATGCCGATAACCTGGCTGCGTTGTTCATCGGTCAGATCCGCACCGAAAACAATGCGGTAGTCGCCGTCCTCCATTGCGAAAGCGGAATTTGCAGAGCCGAAAATGCCGACAGTGAACAGCAGAGCAAGTACAAGGCTCAAGATGCGTTTTTTCATATTCTTTCTCCTTTCAAAAATAAAGCCTTTCGTGAATGCATCAAACGATTTCGGATCGCCGGCCGCCCGAAACGAGCACGGTTCCGACGCATCCGTATTGCATTCCGATAATACTATAACATAATATGCCCGCAATATCCAGTCATCCCGTGCGGAAAAAAGCGGCAAAATCGCCGTATTCACGGCTTTGTTGCAAAAATGTACAAAAAAAGTATACATTTGACCTGCAAAACACGGCGGCGGACGGATTTTGACCGCGAAACAACTCACAATTCAAATATATTTATGAAAAATCAATCCGCTTACTGAAAAATACTGTATAATTAAGAATGTAATTGCCCGAACGCATTCGGACAGGGGTACAGTCGGGCAAAAAACTGATAACGACTTATACATCAGGAGGACTCCAATGGAGAAGAACAGCGGCTTCGCAACGAAGCAGATACATACAGGCAAAATCGAAATTCCCGGCATTGCGCCGCTTGCAACGCCTATTTTCCAAACCTCGACTTTTGAATTTGAAACCACGGCTCAGGGCGCACACCGCTTTGCGGGTGAGGAAGCGGGCTATATCTACACCCGTCTCGGCAATCCCAACACGACAAAAATCGGCGAAAAGCTTGCTGCTCTTGAACATGCCGAAGCGGGCATGGCAATGGCAAGCGGCATGGGCGCGGTAACAACCGTTATGTGGACCGTGCTCCATGCGGGCGACCATCTGCTTGCGGATGACGCGCTTTACGGCTGCACTTTCTCCTTCTTTACCCATGGACTGACCCGCTACGGCGTTGAAGTCACCCTTGTTGATTTCGAGGATCTCGATGCCGTTCGCGCTGCGATTCGTCCCAACACAAAGGCTTTCTATTTTGAAACGCCCACGAACCCGAACCTCAAGCTCATCGACATTGCCGCAATCTCCAAGATCGCGCATGAGAATTGCCCCGATGCAAAGGTTATTGTTGACAACACGTTTGCAACACCTTACCTCCAGCGTCCCCTCGATCTCGGTGCGGATGTTGTTATCCACAGCGCAACCAAGTATCTTAACGGTCACGGCGATGTTATTGCGGGCATGGCGGCAGGCACAAAGGAATTCATCGATGAGTGCAACCTGTTCGGCCTTAAGGATATGACCGGTGCGGTTCTCGGGCCGTTTGAAGCTTTCCTTATCGACCGCGGTCTCAAAACTCTTGATATCCGCGTTAAAAAGCATTGCGAGAACGCGATGCGGGTTGCGACCTTCCTTGAAGGCCATCCCATGGTAAAGCGCGTTATCTACCCCGGCCTTGAGAGTCATCCCCGTCACGAGCTTGCAAAGAAGCAGATGCACGGCGGCTTCGGCGGCATTATCACCTTTGAGCTGAACGCAACCCGTGAGCAGAGTGCGGAATTTGTAAATTCCCTCAAGCTCTGCACCATTGCAGTCAGCCTCGGCGATGCCGAAACCCTCATTGAGCACCCTGCAACCATGACACACAGCACCTACACTCCCGAGGCTCTTGAGCAGGCAGGCATCGGCGAAAGTATGCTGCGCCTCAGTGTCGGCCTTGAGGATGCGGAAGATATTATTGCGGATCTTAAAGCGGGTCTTGACAACCTTCAGAAATAAGCTGTCGCTTTTGTCTGATTAAATCCGAAAGCACATGCACCCCGCCCGGGCGGAGGGATTCCGCCGGGGTTCGGGGTGCTTTTTTGTGCGCATACGGCAGATGAAGGGCGTTGTTCAAAAAAATTTCGGCCGAGAGCAAAATGTTTACAGTTTCGTAACAAATTCCCGATGAAAATGTGCTATCATTATTGTCGAAGGGAATGAACCCGCGGAAACGGCGGAGGGAAGCATGGTGAAAAAAGTGATGAAATCGAACGAAAAAAGAGCCGTTAAGGCTGAAAATGCCGAACGCAGGCACCGCAATTTGATTCTTGCGGCTATTGCGCTTACGGCGGCTGTTGCAATTGTGTCACTCGTTCTTTTCATAAGGACGGCATCGCAGCTCAAACGCGGCACAAACGAAGAAGAAAGGACGGATATTCCCGTGCTCATCGGGAATATTAACAGTGACGGCGGGGCGGAGCAGCTTTACGGCGGCGGTTCCACAGTGCTTTATTATGACGGTGAAATCAAAAACAAGATTTC
>OLSA01002375.1_pt1 | contig 14182 bp, 13 predicted proteins | sample 1672731 | NCBI WGS metagenome assembly OLSA01 (sample SAMEA3136718, study PRJEB25190) | human gut metagenome | biome: human gut; feature: human-associated habitat; material: faeces | place: Austria | collected 2013
ATATTTTGAGGGTACAGATGGTATGGGAAAGAGTCCGGCGCCGATCGATAAATTATTAGAGGTAAGTGTAGCTTCCATCTGGTAGACTTGAGAAAATGTTAAGAAATCATAAATAAATATGCAGGTACAAAAGGGGTGGAGTGTTCCATCCCTTTTATTAGTTAATTTTGCTTCCGGTCTTTCATGAGCCGGATAATTTTATCGGCCTTCTCAGATTCCTCTTTTGACATGTTTTGTTTTAGCAGGGTGACAAGCAGCTCTGTTTCGGGGTCTGTGAACTGGATATTATTTGTTTTTGCTGCATTCATGGTGCCAAGAAGAAACGGCATCATATCTTTAATGTTTGTTGGTTTTTCTTTTGATGCAAAATTCATTAAAAACTGCAGTTTTTCCGGGGACATATTTTTTAACCCCGGATTATTCCAGAAATCATTTTCCATCACTATTTATTCCTTTCAAAAATGTAATGCTTTGTTTTGGCAGTTTTCTTACAATATATTATGCAAAAATAGTCTCATAGGTTTCCATCATAGAGACCATATTTGTGATCATATCAAGTGTTTCAAGCTCTTTGTCTGTACAGAATTTCCGAAGGTCATTTAACATGGCAAGAGTAGAATTTTCATCCTCACTGACAGAGCACATGGACATGACTTTATCCTCCTGGTTGAATACCTGGATCGTATTCTGTAATTCCATATATTTGATCAGAATAGCAAATTGCTTTTTCTGGTCACCTTTCATATAGGGAATCGCAGTTTTTAACATTTGCAGTTCACGGGTCTGTGTCATATTATCAAAGGGCGTAAATGAATTTGGTTCCATAAAGATGCCTTTTTTCTTTTAGTTTATGAACCCGGAAAATAGATTATGCCAGATATCACATGGATGAGGGGACAGTTTTAGTGACGGTATCAGGCAGTCGGCATAAAATAAAACGGGAGGAGGAATCAAATATGCTGATTATTGATGGAAACAGTGTTTATGAGATAGATGAGGAATGTGCCAGAAAAAAGAAAGTGCCAAAGGAATGTGGAATCTACGAGAAGATGATGCAGCAGCAGAATCGGGAAAAAGACCGTGAGTATGCTGCACGGGATCAGAACACAAAGCGTCCGTAAATTCTGCTGACATACAAAAACGTCTCTTCCATAACAGGCAGAGACGTTTTTCTTTATAAATCTTATAGGGCGGCCGGAATATCCGACCGCCATTTCAGAACAGATGATCTGACTAGCAGAAACCACATCCATTGTTTCCGCCGCATCCGCCACAGCAGAAGAGCAAAAGGATGATCCAGATGCAGCTGTTGTTTCCACCACAGCTGTCGTTTCCGCAACCGCCTCCACATCCATTGTTTCCACCGCAGAAACCACCATTGCCGCCACAGCAGCATAATAAGATGATGATCCAGAGAATGGAATTGCATCCTCCCTCGTTACAGGAACATCCACCACCACAGTTTGTTGCAGCTAAATCACTCATATAAAACCTCCAGGTTTTTTCTTACACTGTATCTTATGTGAGCGCAGAATAAGTGTTACAGATTTGAATAAATTTTTTTGAATATATGATTATGCATACTTATAATTTCAGGTTATAGAAAATATAAAATTTTATGCCTTGACAAATAAGAGAAGAAATGTATAGAATATAGAAAAAGTATAATTGTATACAATTATGCATGAAAAAATATTCACTCTAAAAGTAAAAATATGCATTCATGGCACAGGTGTCAATGGCACAAGTGCCATGGCAGAAAGAAGGATTTACGTTATGAGAGAAGTTGTAATGAATAAGAAAACGAATCTGCTGCAGCTTGAAGAGCATTTTTATCAGTTGGCAGATGTAAAGGAACCAAATGTATTCCACAATCTGTTTCCGTATGATGAGATCCCGAAGATCGCATTCAACGATCGAATTGTTCCGCATAATATGCCGGAAAATATCTGGATCACAGATACGACATTTCGTGACGGTCAGCAGTCAAGGGCACCGTATACCACAGAGCAGATCGTGACGATCTACGATTATCTGCACCGCCTGGGCGGCCCAAAAGGTTTGATCCGCCAGAGTGAATTCTTTTTATATAGTAAAAAAGACAGAGATGCTGTTTACAAATGCCTGGAACGTGGTTATAAATTTCCGGAAGTTACCAGCTGGATCCGTGCAAGCAAACAGGATTTCCAGTTAGTAAAAGATATCGGTCTGCGTGAAACAGGTATTCTGGTAAGCTGCTCTGACTACCATATTTTCTATAAGATGAAAATGACAAGAAGAGAGGTTATGAATCTTTACTTAAGTGTCATCCGTGAGTGCTTAGAGACAGGTATCAGTCCACGTTGCCACTTGGAAGATATCACAAGATCTGATATTTACGGCTTTGTCATCCCGTTCTGTGTAGAACTTATGAAACTGATGGATGAATATAAGATTCCGATCAAGATCCGTGCCTGCGATACTATGGGTTATGGCGTTAACTTCCCGGGTGCCGTGATCCCGCGAAGCGTGCCGGGTATCATCTACGGTCTGACCACACATGCAGGTGTGCCTTCTGAACTGATCGAGTGGCATGGCCACAACGATTTCTACAAGGCAGTTAACAACTCCACGACCGCATGGCTTTACGGTGCAAGCGGAGTCAACTGTTCCCTGTTTGGAATCGGAGAGCGTACCGGTAACACACCGCTTGAGGCAATGGTATTTGAATATGCACAGTTGAAGGGAACACTCGATGGCATGGACACTACCGTGATCACAGAACTGGCAGAGTATTTTGAGAAAGAATTAGGCTATGTACAGCCGAGCCGTACCCCGTTTGTCGGCAGCAACTTCAATGTCACAAGAGCCGGGATCCATGCGGACGGACTTCTCAAAAATGAGGAGATTTACAATATTTTTGATACCGGAAAATTTTTAAACAGACCACCATTAGTATCTGTTTCCAACACATCCGGTCTTGCCGGAATCGCTCTCTGGATCAACTCTTATTACCATCTTCCGAAAGATAAGAGCGTAGACAAAAACTCAGAGCTTGTGAAAAAAGTAAAAGTATGGGTAGATAAACAGTACGAGGATGGACGTGTTACGGTATTGACCGATAAAGAATTAGTGGAAGAAATTGAAAAATGCTGCAAGGAATTAAATGTAACAATAGGAGCATGAGGTGTCATATATGGGAGAGGATAATTATTCCTTAAGTTCCCGTGTGTTTCATACGATCCGTGAAAATATTTTGTCCGGAAAATATGCGACAGACGAGGAGTTAAAGGAAAAAAATATTGGTGAGGAGTTAGGTGTCAGCCGTACTCCGGTGCGTGAGGCACTCCGCCAGCTTGAACTTGAGGGACTGGTTACCATTATCCCGAATAAAGGTGCTTATGTCGTAGGTATTTCCAAAAAAGATATTCAGGATATCTACGAGATACGGTCGCGTCTGGAGGGACTGTGTGCAAAGTGGGCAGCGGATAAGATCACCAAAGAACAGTTAGATGAACTGGATGAAAATATATATCTGTCGGATTTTCATGCTGCAAAAGGAAATTCGGAACAGGTTGTGGAACTTGTGTTCGCACGGAAGCTGCTGCGCCCCGGAGGATTGCTGATATTCGAACACTCCAAGGAGCGGTCGTTCGAGGGGCATCCCGCCCTGCTGCAGGTACGTACCTACGGCAGCGTACATTTCTCCGTCTTCCGTATGCCGGATGTGGAATAGCAGCCGTTTTTCGGCCTTGTAACATCCGGACGCAAGCGCCTCGTTTCGGGTAATTCGTTTTTGACGGACAGTCGGTATGAACTCCTTTCGTATCGTATCCCCGGTTATGCTGACCGTTTTTTACGGTATCTGGTTCTTCAAACAGTTGGCCATGCGTTTGGCGGGTAATCCGTACCGACCGGCTCGGCCGGGTAGAGAAACCGCGTTTTCTGTTCGTGTTTGCAGGCCGGGTAAAGATATCTCCGGGTTGGGGCTGACAAGATACGGAATCATTTTCATATCTTGTAATAGGTGTGGGGGGAGCAGTATGTATTGGCAAACTGTGCATCGGGTAGGGAGCGCATCTCGGATGCGAAGATTCCGGTGGAACCGAATCTTTGCGAAAGCGTCGGTTGGAATGCAGTCGATGGTATTCTGATTTTCCATCCGAAGCCGGTAGGGAAACAGGAACAAGAACAGGAGCGAATGCCATAGAAAAAGCCACTTCCAACGGAAGTGGCTTGTGCTCCCTCTGGGGCTCGAACCCAGGACCCCAACATTAAGAGTGTCGTGCTCTACCAACTGAGCTAAAGAAGCATCGTATTTGCCTACAGGAACCGGAGTTTCCTAAAAGCGCCACAAAGATAAGGAGTATTTCCGAATTTGCAAAGAAGGAAGGCAATATTCCTGTAATTTTTTTGTGTGCCGTATTTTGAGTCCCAGCGGTCTGTTGCCGGTGTTTCATGCGGTGTACCGTAGGCGGCGCGCCGTATCTTCGTGTGGGGCGGGATGCTTTTAAGCACGCACAGTGTGCTGAAGGACGCACGCGTCAGTGCCGGTTTTCCCTGCTCCGCCATGCTGCCTCTATCTGGAGGAGTGCCGTTTCGATAAGGGCACGGGAGGTCGCCATGTTCATGCGCATGAAACCGCGGCCCTGTACCCCGAACGCTGCTCCGTCATTGAGTCCTACACCGGCTTCCCGGGCCATGAAACGGAGCAGTTCCTCGTGTCCCAGCCCCAGGCCCCGCAGGTCGAGCCACATGAGGTAGGTGCCTTCGGGAATGGCGGTCCTGATTTCGGGAAGGTGTTCTGCGAGGAACCGGACGGTGAATTCCATGTTGCCGTGTACGTAGTCGAGCATCTGGCCGAGCCACTCTTCGCCTTCGTTGTAGGCGGCGATGAGCGCCGCCGTGCCGAAGATGTTGCCCTGGTCGACATGGTACCTGCCCAATTCCGTCCGCAGCGCTTCCCGGGCGGCGGGGTCGGGCGTGATGGCCGCGGAGGTCGAAAGCCCGGCGATATTGAAGGTTTTTGTAGGGGCGATGAGCGTGATGCACCGCTGTCCTTCGGCGCACAGCGAAGCGATGTGGGTGTGGCGGCAGGGAGCGAATATCAGGTCGGAGTGTATCTCGTCGCTCACTATCGCGACATCGTGTTTCCGGCACAGGTCGGCTACTCTGCGCAGCTCCTCCGTAGTGAATACGCGGCCGGTGGGGTTGTGTGGATTGCAGAAGAGCAGTACCGTGGCCTCTGCCAGTTTGCGGTCTAGGTCGTCGTAGTCTATCCGGTAGCATCCCTTTTCGGGAATGAGCGGGTTTTCCACTACCCGCCGGCCGTTGGCTTTTATCTGGGCGGCGAACGGAGGATAGACGGGAGGCATGATGACGATACCGTCGCCCTCGGCCGACAAGGCCCGTAGGGCGAAGACGAACCCCGCAACCACACCCGGCGTGAAATCTATCCATTCGCGGTCGATGTGCCAACCATTGCGGCGTTCCACCCAGTTCGTGATTGCAGCGTAATAGGCATCGGTACGCATGCCGTAGCCGAATACCCGGTGTGCGGCGCGGCGCGCTATCGCCTGGCAGATGAACTCCGGAGCTTCGAAATCCATATCGGCTATCCACAGCGGTATGACATTTGCATTGCCGAAGGCCGAAAGGTCGTCGTATTTGACGCATCCGCTGCCCCGGCGGTCGATGATGTCGTCGAAATTATATCTCATGGACGTTTTATGATGAACAAATTTTATGACAGGTGTAAATGTATGAAAAATGCGTTACATTTGTTGTCCGTATGGCATTAATACTTAAATAATGAAAGATTTCGGAAACAGTGACGGCCGTCCTCATCGGGAAGATACGGATGGCTCGCAGGAGGGACAGCCTGCTTATAAGGCATTTGCAAAAGACAAGCGGACGCGGATAACGACTTCGAGGCCGGTTGAAAAGGTGGATTACCGGCGTGAGGGACACGAACCCGCCGAGGGGGCCCGTTACGACGGAGAGCACCGGCGTCCGCAGGAGTACCGGAGCGGCAGCGGTTATGCCGGTTCGGGGCGTTACGGCGGGGAAAGCGGTGATGACCGCAACCGCAACAGAACGGAGGGCGGCTACCGTCCGCGCGAGCGGGCGCCATACGAGCAGCGAGGCGAAGGTGGTAGCTCTGACCGTTCCGGTTACCGCCGGAACAGTTACGACACTCGGACTTATCCGTCCGACGGTCGTCCGCAGGGACCGTCCGGCGAAGGGGCAGCGAGGCGCAAATCCTACAATCCCAATTTCGATGAGTACAACCGGCCGGTTGGCCGGAACCGTTACGACTCCTCCCGCGATACGGAGGGGGGCGAGCGCCGGAGCGGCGGATACCGCAGACCGGAAGGCGGTTTCGAGGGAGGCAGCCGTTACGGGAACGACCGTTCGCAGGAGGGGCGTCCGGAGCGTTATGCCCCGCGGTACGGTCACGGCGAAGGTGAACGCGGCGAAGGCAAGGAACCGAGAGAGTATGCCGGCGGTCGGCCGTATGGCCGCAGCGAGGGCGGCGAACGGCGTTATGGCGACGGCAAGCGTCCTTACGGCGAACGCGGTACGGGGGACAGGAAAGGGTACGGCAGCAAACCTTACGGAACTCAGGGCGGCGGTGCTTACGGCGGCCGGCCGACCGACAGGCGTCGTCCGGCCGGTCAGCGGGGCCCCAGGGTGCCCAAGTACAATTCGGAGAACTATCCGACTTTTCCGGCGCCGGTTATCGAGGATAAGATACGGCTCAACCGTTATATCGCCATGTCGGGTATCTGCTCGCGCCGTGAAGCGGACGAATTCATCCAGTCGGGTGTGGTTTCGGTCAACGGACTGGTCGTGACCGAACTCGGAGCCAAGGTGTCGCAGCAGGATGAGGTGCGTTTCAACGGGAACATCATCCGCAACGAACGCAAGGTATATATCGTGATGAATAAACCCAAGGGATATGTGACTTCGGTGGAGGACCCCCATGCGGACAAGACGGTGATGGAGTTGCTGAAAGAGGGCTGCCGGGAGAGGGTATATCCGGTGGGACGTCTGGACAAGAACAGTCTCGGCGTACTGCTCATCACCAACGACGGCGATATGGCCAAGAAACTGATGCACCCTTCTTTCGAGAAGAAAAAGGTATATCAGGTCTCGTTGGACAAACCGCTGACGCATGCCGACATGGATGCGTTGGTGCAGGGATTCGAGCTCGACGACGGAGAGATACATGCCGATGCGGTCAGCTACGTGGGGACGAAGAAGACGGAAATAGGTATCGAGATACACTCCGGGCGCAACCGTATCGTGCGGCGCATGTTCGAGCATCTGGGCTATAAGGTGACGAAGCTCGACCGTGTCTATTTCGCCGGACTGACGAAACAGCGTCTCAAGCGCGGCGAGTGGCGTTTCCTGACGCCGCGGGAGGTGCAGGCATTGCGTTCCGGACAGTATGAGTGACCGGAGGCGGCGGATGAAAGCACGGAACGGCACGCAATCTTTGCGTGCCGTTTTCGCTGTGATGTGATGATTGAGGGGAGCTGTCGTTTCAGTGGGTAGTGCTGCTGACTACGAAGTAGGCGATGCAGGCGAAGAGGAGAAAGACGGCGGCGAAAACCAGGATGCCGGCGATGCGCCGCATGATGCTGTTCGCCCCCTTGCCGTCGTGTTCCCGTTCGGCGAGTTCCGCCCCCTCCTTTTCGGTCTGGCGGATGATTTGCTGCTCTTCCGGTGTGAGTTGCCTGGGCATGGCCGTTCGTGTTTCTGCAAAAGTAGTGATAAAAAGCGGATGGGCAAGCGGCATCTGTCGGATGGGAAACGGTTCGATGCGGAACGTGGTTCCGGCCAGGGACGGACGGTTGGATTTTAGGTGCCGTTTGCGTAATTTTGACGGGAAATGAAACGCGGGGAAGTGTTGGAAAGAGTACGGCGTGCCGTGCCCGATGCCTATACGGCAGGAGAGGCGCGTGCCATTGCGTTCGAGGTGGCCGAATGTTTCTGCGGCTTCTCGCGGGCGGAGGCCGTGGCCGACCCCGGCGCAGAGGCCGTGGCTGACGAAGGAGTGCTGGAGGAGGCGTGTCGGCGGATTGCAGCGCATGTCCCGTTGCAGTATGTGACCGGACGGACGGAATTTTACGGTCTGCCGTTCCGTGTCGGGGAGGGGGTGCTGATACCTCGCCCGGAGACTGAGGAGCTCGTGCAGTGGATTGCGGCCGACTGTGCCGGTATTGCGGGAGTGCGTCTGCTGGATATCGGGACGGGCAGCGGGGCCATTGCTGTCGCGCTTTCCCGTTTGCTTGTCGCCCCGACGGTCGATGCGGCGGACATCTCGCCCGATGCGCTGGTTTTTGCGGCGGAAAATGCGGCCGTGAACGGCGCAGCGGTGCATTTCGTACAGGCCGATGCGACGGCGCCGTACGATACGTTCGCCGGACTGCTGCCGCGGCACCGTTACGATGTCGTCGTATCCAATCCGCCCTATATTCCCCGCTCGGAGTATGCCTCCATGCGTGACAATGTGCGGTTGTACGAGCCTGCCGGGGCACTGTTCGTGGAGGACGCCGACCCATTGCTTTTCTATCGGGAAATCGGACATAAGGCCGCCCGGCTGCTGGATGCCGGAGGCCGGCTCTTTTTCGAGGTGCACGAAGATTATGCCTGCGGCGTTTGCACGCTGTTGTCGGGGCAGGGGTTCGTCGGGGTGGAGTGCCGGTGCGATATGAACGGCAAGCCGAGGATGGTACGGTGTGTGAAGGAGTGAACGATGAAGGAGAAGGAAGAGGAGGCAGGGCCCCACGGAAAGCGGGCCAAAAGTGCGGAGGAGGCGCTGGCAGGGTTGATGCGCTATGCTGCCCGGGCGGAGCGCTCCAGCGGCGATGCGCTGCGGCTGATGCGTCGGTGGAACGTGCCCGAAGCCGATAGGGAACGGATACTGCATCGGCTGTGCGAGTCGGGATTCATCGACGACCGTCGCTTCGCCGCCGCCTATGTGCGCGAAAAGTCCTCGCTGGCGGGATGGGGCGTGCACAAGATACGGGCGGGACTCCGTGCCAAGGGAGTACCGTCCGACCTTGTCGAAGAGGCCGTTGTGCGGGAGTACGAAACCGGCGCCGTGGCTGACCGACTGCAGGAGCTGCTTGACCGGAAACTTCGGAGCGTGTCGGGCACGGCATATGAAGTGAAGGGGAAACTCGTCCGTTTCGGCCTCTCGCGCGGTTACGATTACGATACCGTGGTAGAGGCGGCTTCGCGGGCCGTCGCACGGACGGGAGCGGAGGAAGAGGAGGAGTGACAGATATTGTTCCGAATGGGGCGGATGTGGCTGCTTTCTGGCAGAAGGTGCCGTCGGTTGTCGGGACGGAAGCTGTTCGCGGTCTGTCCGGCAGGCTGTCGGGAGTGTTGCGGGTGATAAAGGCGCACTCCGGAATAAGGGAAACCGTATGTTGAAACGATATAAGCAGGGAACGCTTCGTAATGGGGCGGCCGAAACGAGGGAACGTATGAAAGAGATGGTTCGGACCGGATGCCGGAGACTGCGGCTGTCGGTGGGCGTGTGTTTGGTTTGTGCGGCGTTGCAGGGCGGTACGGCGCATGCACAGGATTATGGAAAGCCGCTCGATATGCCGGTGCTGCAAAGCTCTTCCAATTTCGGGAAGCTTCGTTCCACCCGTTTCCATTCGGGCGTCGATTTCCGTACCGGGGGCGTCGAGGGGAAGCGGGTGCTTGCCGTCGAGAACGGACAGATTTACCGTATTGGCGTGAAGCCTTACGGTTACGGCAATGTGGTCTATGTGGCGCATCCGGACGGCAATATCTCGGTCTACGGCCATCTCAGTAAATTTACTCCGGAGGTGGAGGCGTACGTGCGCAGTGAGCGTTACCGGCAGCAACGCAACGACATCGACCTTTTTCCCGAGGCGGGTCGTTTCCCCGTAAAGCGGGGCGAAGTCATCGGCCTGTCGGGCAATTCGGGCAATTCGTTCGGCCCGCATCTCCACTTCGAGATACGCGAAGGGGCTTCGCAGCGGACGGTGAACCCTATTGCAAGGGGATATTACCGGGTTAAAGATGACCTGCCGCCCCGGATATTCGGTGTCAGCTACTATCTGGTGGATACGCTCATGGGCGTCCCGGTGCACACGCTTGCGGGAAGGGCTGCCGCAATCGGAGGAAGCGGTGCCCGCTATACGCTGGAGGCTCCCATGGTACTGCCCGGCCGGGGGTATTTCTGCGTGGAGACGATGGACAGGAAGAACGATGTAAGCGGCTCGATGGCTACCTACCGCATCGTACTTTCGGTTGATGGCCAAACGCGTTTGGAATATCTGATGGACGGCTTCACTTTCGGGGAGAACCATTTTGCCAAGGTGCTGTCGGATTACATGCTGAACGGTACCACCTCCAACGACGTATTCCGCCTGGCCGTACTGAACGAGGGGGCGATGCCTTTCTACCCTCGGGCGCGGCCTGATAGACCCCGCATCGGGCATCGACGAGGTCCGTATCGAAGTGGAGGACGACAGCGGCAATACGGCCGTACTGACTTTCCCCGTGACGTATGACCCCTCGGCCGCCGCTGCGACGGTCAGTATCCCGACCGATGCCGAAGCGGTGGATTTCCGGCGTCACTACTCCCGGACGACGGACGGGCTCAAGGTCACCATTCCTGCCGGCGCACTTTACGAATCGCTGTTCTACGAGCAGGAGAAACTCTCCGGCCGGCCTGCCGTGACGGTGGGAAAAGGGACGCATATCCTGTCGGATTTCTATGCCGTCCATGATGCGTCGGTACCCTTGCAGGCTCCCGTGACACTCTCTTTCCGGGCCGACGTGCCGGAAGAGCTGCGCGAACGGGTGGTCATTGCACGTCTTACCGATAAGGGGCGGCTTGCCGCCGCACCGGCGAAATATGCCGACGGTGCCGTGACGGGGCGTGCTTCCCTCTTCGGGATATGGTGTGCCGCGGCCGATACGGTAAACCCGACCGTCACGCCATCGTTCAGGTCGGGAACCGATATGTCCGGCGAGCGGCGCATCGGTTTCCGTATAAGCGACGATTTTTCCGGCGTCGCCTCCTATTCCGCGACGGTGGACGGAGAGTGGGTGATGCTCGAACACGATACGGTGCACGGGATGCTTTACCACTATTTCGATGACGAGGTGTGCGGTACGGGCAGGCGGCACGAGGTGGAGCTCCGGGTTACGGACGGTGCCGGCAATACCGCTGTTTACAGGGGCAGCTATTACCGATAGGCAATGCGGACGGAGATATCGGGCCCGGTACGGATACGTATCGGGCCCTGTTTCTGGTGCGGACGGAGTGCCCGTCCGGATATATGCGGTTTCCGGCAGAAGCCTGTCGAGGCGGCGTCTCTTGTTCCGCACCGGAGACGGTGCCCCGGTCCGTCTTTTCCGGGCGCCGTTCTTTTCGGTGTGCGATATTCCGGTATCCGGACGGGGACCGGAACTACGCGTCGGGGCGGGAGCGGGCGTCAGGCTTGCAGCCCCTCTTCCGTAACGGTACGGAGCACCTTTTCGATGCGCAGGGCGAGCAGGTTGTAGAAGTAGTAATTTCCCAGCGAGAGGAGGCTTTGGAGCCCCGTATGGTTGAAGACCATCAGTTCGTCGGCGCCGGGGATTTCCGAGGCGGCGATGTTGCGTTCCGTGATGGGGATGCCCGCCAGGGAGCAGGCCCGGAACATCAGGTCGCGTTCGGTGCAGGCGGGAAACGTCTCTGCCGGCGGGGTGAAGAGGGCGCCGTCGCGGGCAAGGAAAACCGGGTATTCGCCGCACGATATGAGGCGTTCGGCCCGGTTGCAGTGCAGGGCTACATGGCAGCCGGTATGCTCCGCGAACGCCTGCATGTAGCGTGAGGTCGTAAGCGATACGGCGGTACGATGGCCGCAGAAGGGAATCTCGTAGTTGGTTAGTATCGCTTTGGGGCGGATGCTGATGAGCTCGTAACCGCGGTATATGGTGGAGTGGTCGGCCATTGCCAGCAGGTCGGGCACGGCATCGCCGCTCCGCTGCGAAGGCAGCAGGTAGATGCGGACGATGTTGCCCAGCCGGGGCATGCGGTCGGCATCCAGCAGGGCCGCTATTCCTTCGCGCAGTTGCATTGTATCGAACTGCGGCACGGTGCCGTAGAGTTTGCGGTAGGATTCGGCGGCGTATGCGAGGTGCTTCTCCAGATAGAGCGGACTGTGGGCGGAAGTGTTCACCGCGGCATGGACGTAGTTGTCTTGTAAGAGTCTCTGTGCGGAGAGCGTTTCCTGTCTTCCGTCGAGCAGGACACCGTTGAGGTAGATGTGCTGCGGCGGGGTCATGTCATGAAGATTTTGAGCAGCAGTTCGCGCAGCAGTTCGCCGTCCGACGCGCCGCCCGCACCCAGTCCCTTGCTCTTGGCGTCGTATTCGCGCAGTAGCCCGAGGATGTTGAACACCTTGCGGTTGTCCCATCCGGCGGCGTTCTGCTTGATCTCGCCGATGACGAACGTGTTGTTCTTGCGCAGGATGCGCATCAGTTCCGTGTCCGGCGGAAAGGGCCGTCCTTTGTGGCGTGCGAGCCAGCGCAGGTAGTTGACCACGAACAGCTCCTTGAACTGCCCGAACAGCGCCATGACGGTCAAGAGCAGCGGGTTGTCCTTGGGGTTGCGGGCGAAGTGCTCGGCGATCATCAGCGCGCGGGCCATGTCCCGCGTGACGACCGCCTTGCAGAGTTCGAAGTTGTTGAAATCCTTCGAAATGCCGATGTTGGCCTCGATGTCGGCGTCGGTGATGCGCTGCGTGCCCTCGGGCAGCGAGACGGTGAGTTTCCGGATTTCGTTGGAGATCTTTGCGATGTCGGTTCCCAAATGGTCGGTCAGCATCGAAAGCGCCTTGGGGTCGATCGTGAATCCTTTCTGCCGGATGAACTGCTGTAACCACGCCGCGATCTCGTAGTCGCGCGGGCGCACCGATTCCAGCACCGTGCCGTTCGCTGCGCAGCCCTTGTAGAAGGCCGAGCGTTTGTCGGCGTTCTTCTCCTTGTGGCAGATCACGAGAATGGTCGTCGGCGAGGGCTTCTGCGTGTAGAGCGCGAGCTTGTCCAGCCCCTTGAGCTGCTGCGCCTCCTTGAGGATCACCACCTGGTATTGTCCCATCATCGGCATCTGGCGGCAGAGGTTGATCACCTGCCCCGCCTCGGAGTCGCGCCCGTAGACGGTGATCTGGTTGAAGGCCCGCGCGGCCTCGTCGAGGATCGTCGCGGCCAGCTGGTCCGAGAGTGCGTCGATGAAGTAGCTCTCCTCGCCCATCAGCAGGTAGATGCCGGAAAACCGGCGGGCCGCGACCTCTGCCGCGATCCGTTCGTACTGGGCGACGGAATCCTTGAATTTCAGAGCGCTCTTTGCCATTTTAAACGATTTCTTTGGTGATGCGCAACACGTTTTCCGTGTCGGGCGTAAGGCGGTAGCGGTCGTCGATGCGGCGTCCGACGAGCCAGACGATCTCGTCGCCCGACAGCAGCACGAACTGCCGCTGCTTCTCGGCCACGGAGACCTTGGCGTCGACGAGGAAGTCCGACACCTTTTTGCGGCCCGTCATGCCGAACGGCACGAACCAGTCGCCGTCGCGCCAGCGGCGCAGCGTGAGCGGGAATTGCAGGCGGTCGGCGTCTATCTGCGCGATGTTCTCGGGAACGCCGAAATTCTTGATCGTGTCGATGTCGCAGTATTCGTAGTAGAGGACCGAGTTGCCGCAGTAGCTGCGCGGGGCGCCTTTGCGCACCGTCGTCAGACACGCGTCGTCGGGGGCTATCGGCGCTATGACGATCTTTCCGCGGTCGATCGAGGCCACCCTTTCGCGGGCGTAGAACCGCCGTCCCGTGGCGTCCTGTTCGAGCGAATGGCACAGCGCGTCGATCACGTCGCCCTTGAATCCGTAGCCCGAACTCAACAGTTCGTAGATCACGAATCCCTGCGGAAAGGCCGGATCGAGGCGGTCGAGATGGATCGTGTCGATCCCCGTGTCCGAGGTGACGGCCTCCGAGCGGATGCGTTCGATGCCGTGGTTGATGAACAGCTGGGCGTCGGTCAGGCGCGCGAGGTTGCGGCTCATCAGGCTCGTGAACTTGGGGTTGATTTCGCGGATGCGGGGGATCAGCCCCAGCCGGATCTTGTTGCGCAGGTATTTGGTCGAGCGGTTCGACGAATCTTCCCGGTAGG
>OLSA01002381.1_pt1 | contig 14156 bp, 13 predicted proteins | sample 1672731 | NCBI WGS metagenome assembly OLSA01 (sample SAMEA3136718, study PRJEB25190) | human gut metagenome | biome: human gut; feature: human-associated habitat; material: faeces | place: Austria | collected 2013
AATAATGCCCATGCCCTTTCTCTGCTTTTGACCGGAGCATAGCAGGAAGGGAGCTGGCTATCCAGTTCATTCCGGGAACCTGTAATCATGGTAGCAAAACCTGTAATCCGTCTATCGGAAAAAATAGAAATCTTATGGTAGTCTTGCAGGCATGAAAACAATTAACGGGCAAAACATGCCATGCAGGGAGCTGGGCAAAAGCGGCCTGAAGGTTTCAGCCATAGGCCTGGGCTGCATGGGAATGAGCCATGCCTACGGAGCGCCCGCAGACAAAAAGGAAATGGCGGAACTCCTGTCCCGGGCCGTGGATATGGGATATACATTCTTTGATACGGCGGAAGTGTACGGAACGCCCGGACACCCCCACGACAACGAAGAACTGCTGGGGAAAGCGCTGGCGCCCTACCGGGACAGGATCGTTATTGCGACCAAATTCGGAATCCGTTTCAGCGGCACGGCAGTCCCCGGACCATACCCGCTGATCACCGATTCCCGCCCCGGCACAATCCGCCAATCCGTGGAAAGTTCCCTTAAAAGGCTGGGAATAGAACGCATCAGCCTGTATTACCAGCACCGCATGGATGATTCCGTACCGCCGGAGGAAGTGGCGGGCGTCATGCAGGAGTTGATCCGTGAAGGCAAAATCGCGCATTGGGGTATTTCCGAAGCAACGGAGGAAGCCATACGGCGCGCACACGTAACATGTCCGCTCACCGCCATCCAGAACCGTTATTCCATGATGGCGCGCTATCATGAATCCCTTTTTCCCGTACTGGAAGAACTGGGCATCGGCTTTGTAGCGTTCTCCCCCCTGGCCAACGGCCTGCTCTCCGGCCGCTACAACCTAAATTCCACGTTTGAGCCGGGGACGGACTACCGCAGCTCCATGCCTCAGTTCAGACCGGAAAGCTTTGACGCCAACAAGGATCTCTTCCTCCTGCTCCGCAATCTGGCGGAAGAAAAACAGGCCACTCCGGCACAAATTTCCCTGGCGTGGATGCTCTGCAAAAAGCCCAGGATCGTTCCCATTCCGGGGACACGAAAGTTCTCCAGACTGAAAGAAAACGCAGAGGCAGCCCATGTAATACTATCCGCGGATGAAGTCCGGCAGATCGACGCAGCTCTCTCCTTCATGAACATGTCCGACGTGTTTGGAGGAAGCCCCATCACAGAAAAATCATCAACCCATTAATCAACAAATCACGCTTTTCCTCCCTTGCAAAAGCATGACAACTCAGTCTCCTTCATGAAATGATGAAAAAAAAACGGTTAATCCTCCCTGCCTTTTTCTTATCGATATTCACGCCTCCGGCCATGATTCAGGCGGGAGGCATCCCCCCTGTTCCAGCTGCGGAACAAGCCCCCCTGCTTATTGCAAGGCAGGGCAGTTTTGCCGTGGGCGGGAACATTCTGCAACGCCCGGGAACATATGACAACAGCCGTTTTCCCGGCTGGGGGCAAGCAGTTGAAGCCGGCCAGAGTTACCATGCCGACCACGCCGCCGTGGACTTCCAGATACCGGCCGATGCCCGCATGCTTCCTCTAATCTTCATTCATGGCTATGGACAGTCCGCCCGGTGCTGGCAGACAACACCGGACGGACGGGAGGGCTTTAATGACATGTTCCTGCGCAAAAGATACGCCACCTACCTGGTTGACCTCCCAGGACGGGGCCGGGCGGGCAGAACGACGGCGGAAACCGCCATCAGGCCGCTTGCCGACGAGCAGTTCTGGTTCGACATCTTCCGGTTCGGCGAATGGCCCGCATTCAACCCGGGAGTACAGTTCCCTACGGACAAGGATTCCCTGGACCAGTTTTTCCGACAAATGACACCCGATATCGGCACGCACGATATGACAAAAGAACTCGATGCCCTGAGCGCCCTCTTCAAGCGCGTGGGCAAGGGCATCCTGGTCACTCACTCCGCAGGGGGATTCCCCGGCTGGCTGACGGCCATCCGCAGCCCGGAAGTGCGCGGCATCATTTCCCTGGAACCGGGCACCTACGTCTTCCCGGAAGGGGAGGTTCCCGAAGACATGCCCAGCCTCACCGGCACGATGAAGGGAATCGCCGTTCCGCCGGAGGAATTCAACAAGCTCACCCAAATCCCCATCATCCTCTACTTCGGAGATTATATTCCTGAAAACGTCACCGATAAGCTTGGAGGGGAAAACTGGCGCGTACGTCTGCAAATGGGACGCAAATTTGTGGAGGCCGTCAACAGGCATGGCGGCCATGCTGCTCTGGTGGAACTGCCCAAAATCGGCATCCGGGGAAATACGCATTTTCTGATGTCCGATAAAAACAATAACATCATTGCCGACCATATGGCCGCCTGGCTCCGGCAGAACAAACTTGACAGGTGACAGGCACACTCCCCCGCACATTTACTTTCTGCGTCCGCCATCTGTAATCATGGTAGCAAAACCTGTAATCCGTCTATCGACGGGAAGAGAGCCTTTCATGATAGAATGGGAACTGTTTGAAAAAGCAAAGTACATGCCATGAAAACAAACGCCATTATTTCAATAGCCCTTTCCCTGATTTCCTTCAACCACCAGTTAAATGCGCAGCAAATGAACACAAATGATTCTCCGGCCGTTTCAACAGCCCTAGCCCGCCAAGCCCCATTTACGGAAGCAAAAGGCATTAAAAGCCACAACGCCAATCCCTGGGGGCTGGTTTACCGGGGAGCCGTCATGGAAAACATGGAAGGCCGCGTCAACATCCATCCAATCGCCTATACGCTGAACGGACTGCAAATTGCCGCCCATGTTTATACGCCCGCCGGATATGATGCCTCGAAAAAATACCCCGCCCTTGTCGTGGCGCATCCCAACGGCGGCGTGAAGGAGCAGGTGGCCGGACTTTACAGCCAGCGCATGGCGGAACAGGGCTACATCTGCCTGGCATTTGACGCGGCCTACCAGGGGGCCAGCGGAGGGACTCCCCGCAATACGGACAAACCCGCCAACCGCATGGAAGACATCCGCCGCGCCGCGGACATCCTGCTGCAATATCCCGGAGTGGACGCCTCCCGTCTGGGCATCCTGGGCATTTGCGGCGGCGGAGGCTACACCCTGAAAACCGCACAGACGGACAAGCGTTTCAAGGCAGTCGCCACGCTCAGCATGTTCAACACCGGCCTGGTCCGGCGCAACGGGTTTCTCGACTCGCAGATCAACAGCGTGCAGGAACGCCTTGCCAACGCCTGCGCCGCCCGCCAGCGCGAAGCGGAAGGCGGTCAGCCGGAATACGTGGGAGACATGAAAGGAGTAACGCCGGAACAGGCGGCCCAACTGCCCTTTGACCTCTACCGGGACGGCTACGACTATTATCTGCAAAGCCACGCCCACCCCAATTCCACCTTCCGCTATACCAAAAGCAGCCTGATGGACCTCTTTGCCTTTGACGCGAGCGAAGGTATGCACCTGATTAACCAGCCCCTGCTGATGATGGCGGGCAGCAGAGCCGACACCTTCTACATGACGGAACAATGCTACAGCCGCGCCACGGGAACCCTCAACAAGGAATTGTTCCTCATTCCGGGCGCCACGCATATCAAGACCTACTACGTGCCGGAATACGTGGATCAGGCTGTCGGAAAGCTGGCGGAATTCTTCGGGAAAAACCTGTAAAACTGCTCTCCCAGGTTCATGAAACTTTTATCGTCTGTCCTGTTCTGCCTGATGTCGTGCGTGCTGGCTCTGGCGGCAAATTCCGCCCTTTCCAGCCAGGAATTGACCTCCAGGCAGAAACACATCATCACCATTGCCGCCTATACCGGCAGAGGGGATTTGCATCAGCTGCAGCCGGCCCTGAATGCCGCCTTGGACAGTGGATTGACGATAAATGAAATCCGGGAAGTTTTAGTGCATTCCTACGCCTATTGCGGGTTTCCGCGAAGCCTGAGGGGGTTGCAGACATTCATCTCCGTGCTGGATAAAAGAAAGTCCCGAGGCATAGCCGATGCCCCGGGACAAGATGCCAGTCCCACAAAGGACAAGCGCAGCCGCTACGATCGCGGGTGCGCCATTCTTGCGGAAATCTCCGGCATTCCCGTCAATGCGCCGAAAGCTGCCTATGCCGAATTTGCCCCGGTCATGGAACGTTTCCTGAAAGAACACCTTTTTGCAGATATTTTTGAACGGGACGTTCTGACCTATGATGAACGCGAATTGGCTACCGTATCCATCCTCGCGGCCATAGGCGGTGTGGAACCAATGGCCCGCTCTCACATGGGCATCTGCCTGAATCTGGGCATAACACCCGCACAGCTGCACCAGTTGCTTGATATTGTGTGTCCCGGAACATCGGCCCCGGGGAGGCACGCAGTCCGGAAAGAGCTGAACACGCTGTTGCAGGCAAAAGGGCTGCCTGTTGTCCGCAGAACCGGACAAGATGCGGGAAAACCGCTGGTTGTTTATTTCTCCGCAACGGGCAATACCAAAGCGGTGGCGGAACAAATTGCGAAACTGACCGGAGCGGATCTCTACCGGATTGAAGCCGCCGAGGCCTACAATGCCGACCCTTACCGCGACAGCGACCGTGTCAAAAAAGAAGCTTATGAAAACCTGCGCCCAAAGGTCGCCAACTTGCCTGAAGCCTCCCTGATGGCGAAATATGATACTATCTTCGTCGGCTCTCCAATCTGGTGGCATCAGCCTGCCATGGTGATTTGCACCTTTTTAGAGGCATTTGACCTGAAAGGGAAAACGCTCATTCCCTTCTTTACTTATGACGCGACTACTTATTTAAACGAATCCATGCAACAAATTTACAGGCTTACGCCCCATTCCCGGCACATTCCGTCAACTCTTCCAGAAGACCTTGACCCAGGAGATATTACAACTCCCGGACGTGCCGATGATGAGGGGATTGACATGCCGGGCAATGCCGCAGGCGTCAAAACATGGCTGAAAAGAATCGGCATGCTGCCATGACTTTTGCCTGGGTTCTTTCATCCCCCCCTCAGTTTTCCAATCCATATGACCCATTTTGCAATACCATCACCTATGGCCGTTTTTGCATTGCCCTTTTTGCGGGAGGGCCATACCGTCCGGCTAGAGGAACATAACATATGGCTAGGAATAAAAACCGGTCATTTCAACTAATTTCATAGCCCATGGAACAACGTCTATCCAAAAAAGTCATGATATTGACGGGAGCCGGGCAAATCGGCATAGCCATTGCCCACAGAATAGGAAGCGGCATGAAAATCGTCATTGGCGACAAAAATATCGGGAACGCGCATGCCATTGCCCGGACGATGAATCAGGCCGGGTTTGACACCATCCCCTTAGAGATGGATCTCTCTTCCCGGGACTCCATCCTGCATTTGATTGTAGAAGCACAGAGGTACGGCAATATTTCCATGCTCGTCAATGCAGCGGGGGTTTCCCCCAGCCAGGCATCCGTTGAAACCATTCTTAAAGTGGATCTCTACGGAACCGCCGGATTGCTGGACGAGGTGGGGAAAGTTATTTGCCCCGGCGGCTCGGGAGTAACTATCTCCAGCCAATCCGGTCACCGCATGCCCGCTCTGACTGCCGAACAGGACGAACAACTGGCCATGACTCCAACAGAGGAATTGCTGAACCTCGAACTCCTCCAACCCGGGAATATCAAGGACACTCTGCATGCCTACCAGATGGCGAAACGCTGCAACGTCAAGCGTGTCATGGCGGAAGCCGTCAAATGGGGTGCCAAAGGCGCACGCATCAACTCCATTTCCCCGGGCATTATAGTCACCCCTCTGGCAATCGATGAATTCAACGGTCCCAGAGGTGATTTTTACAGAAACATGTTTGCGAAGTGCCCTGCAGGAAGACCCGGTACGGCGGATGAAATAGCCCATGTAGCGGAATTGCTGATGGGCGGCAAGGGGGCTTTCATCACCGGCGCGGACTTCCTGATTGACGGGGGAGCCACCGCCTCCTATTTCTACGGTCCGTTGAAACTGCATGATTCAAAAGAGAAAACCTCTCAGACAATCGAAAACGGCAGGCAAAGCACAAAATGAAGCTTACTGAAATCAACGCAGCATCAAAAGGGAAACACCGTAGATCATCCCAACAAAACAACATGAAAAAACGATCAGCCACATTGCTGGCGACGTTTCTCATGTTATCCGTTTATAATAAGGACTAAAACGGATAACGAACCTCTCGCACGGCTGTTTCGTCATCGCCTCTCCAACCGGAAAATTTTCCGTTTCCCACTCTAATTCCACAAAAAATACCGCTCCCTTCAGGACAGGAAAACGGGAAAACAAGTCACAAGGCCTCCAGACTTCCCTCCGCCCCGGGATTCCGGTGCCGGGACAAGGAATGACGGGTGACCAGTATCTTATCAATCCTGGCTCCATCCATATCGACGATTTCAAACACAAATCCTTCCCATGCCATGCGTTCCCCGGTCAAAGGAATATGCCCCAGATTCTCCAGGATTAACCCGCTGACCGTATTGTAATCATACTTGGAATACAGCATATCTTCCTGAAAATGGACGAGAAAATCGTAAAATGAACACTGGCCGTCTACCAGACAGGAGCCATCTTCCCGAACGACGATTTCAGACTCTTCATAAGGCTCCTGAATCGTCCCCACAAGAGCTTCCAGAATATCGCGCAGGGAAACAATGCCTTTCACATCGCCGAATTCGTCACAGACAAAACCAAACTGCAGATGCCTCCTCTTCATTTCGTCCAGGGCGTTGTAAACTTTCATCGTTTCCGGAAAGAAAACCGGCTCATGCATGAAACGCGTCACCGTAAAATGCCCGTCATGAAGACGGCCGAGTAACTCCCTTATATAAACAAAGCCCTGCACATGGTCCAGGGAACCGTCAGCCACAGGATACTTATGATAAGGCAAACGGTTCACGACTGCGGCGATTTCCTCCCCCGTCATCTTGACATCCAGCCATGCAATATCCCCCCGCGGAGTCATGATGGATTCCAAATCCCGGTCACCAAGATTAAATACACGTTCCACGATCTTGCGTTCCACATCCTGCACATCCCCGTCCCGGGCGCTTTCCTGGACCATCAGGCGGATTTCCTCTTCCGTCACCTTGGCAGTCATCTTCCTGACGCCCAACAAATTGCATACGAGAACTGTGCTTTTGGAAAGCACCCATACGAAGGGGGCTGCGACACAAGAAAAGGCTTTCATCGGCACGGCCGCCAGTTTGGAAATCACTTCCGGGGCACACATTCCAATTCTCTTGGGCACCAGTTCCCCGAATACAATAGTCAAATAAGTCACCACAGCCACAACCAGAATACGGGCTAAATAAAAGGCATAAAATTCAGGCATTCCCAACCCGGAGAAAAAACCTCCCAGATCATCTGACAAGACGTCCGCGGAAAACAGGCCGGTCAAAATACCGATCAAAGTAATGCCTACCTGGATTGTAGACAAAAACCTCTCCGGCTGGTCAACCAGCTTCAAAGCGGCTGCGGCCAGCCTGTTGCCTTGTTGCGCCTCGGCTTCGAGCCTGATTTTTTTAGAAGAAACGACGGCAAGTTCAGACATGGCAAGAATGCCGTTCAGTAAAATCAAACAGGCAATGATGAGCAATTCCATGTTGTATCAAGATATTGCGAATCAGCCTAACATAACCCGGCAGCTTGAAAAGTCAAAAAAAGGCGCCCAGAAACAACAGACTCCCAATACTCGCCGGATGCTTTTCCATCCGTAACGAAAAAACCCTGCAAGCAATGAACTTGCAGGGTTTTCAAATGGTTACGGGAGCAGGATTTGAACCTGCGACCTTCAGGTTATGAGCCTGACGAGCTACCTGGCTGCTCCATCCCGCGATTTAGAGAGCATCTGTAGAGGAGTGCGCAACTGTTATAAGGCATTTCCGCAGCATGTCAAGTACTTTCAAATAATTTTTTTATACCCGCAATTGTATGACAAAGACGTTCAAACGTATTCCGAAGACGACGGAAAGCGATAAACGGAAACGGCCGCTCCCCGATTGATTGGCTCACAACAGGTAGGAGAGCCGCCCAGGTCCGGCATATGGAAACGGAAACAGAAAAGTGCCTTTCCCCGCACGCGAAAAAAAGAAAGGATTCCTCGACAAACATTGTCAAATCTGTATATCTTGAAAGGTGCGGACGGGGTCCGCGCATTAACATCAACTAGAAAGAGGTACGACAATGCAAAAGGTAAACGTAAACACACCCATTACGATCACGGGGCGCCACGTGGAAGTCACAGACGCGATTCGGGAATTCGTAACGAAAAAAATTGAGGGGATCCGCTTGGATTTCCCGCGCATTATGGAGGTTAAAGTACTGCTTGATGTGCAACGCGACCGCAAGATTTCCCAGGTAATCCTGTTCTGCTCGGATCATATCACCATTGACGCGTCCACGGAAGGGACGGACATGTACGCCTGCATTGATGAAACGATCACCAAAATCATGCGCCGCATGCGCAAGCACAAAACGCGCCTGATGAAGAATTTCCGTCCCCATCACCAGGAAACCATCCGCAAGCTGGATGAAACGGTATATGACGATTCCGTGCTGGATTACCCAGGAGATTCCCCGGAAGACCCGGAACCCCTGCTCATTCACAGAGAAAGCTACAATCTCAAAAAGCTTTACAAGGAAGAAGCCATCATGGAACTGGAACTTTCCGATAAGCCATTCGTACTCTATAGGAATGCGCGGCGAGACGTGCTCCAGATCGTGTACCGGAGGCCGGACGGGGACTACTCCATCATTGAGCTTGGGAGCAGCCTGTAAGCGCAAAAAACGGTTTTGAAACAATCCGTTTTCCATAACGCATCAAAAAGAGCAGGACTTCAGAAACCGGGGGTCCTGCTCTTTTCTGTAATGCCGTGACATGGAACAAGAAAATCTCTTGATTTCTACTTGCCACCATTTACATTGGTGCCAGCAAACCTCCGTGGATGCGGAGGTTCCAGTAGTTAACAAACACTGTATTTAATTCGAATTATGAAGAACATCGCTATCCTCGGCGCCGCTTGCCTGGTCGCTTCTTGCTCCCAGCAGCAGCAGCAACAGCAAACCACCGCTCCTGCTCCCGCTCCGGTTGTGCAGGCCAAGGGCAAGTAAGTTTGCAGCGGGGTTTTGCCCTGCAACACTAGCAAATTATCCAATTAATCCGCACTCGGTGTACGCACTGAGTGCGTTTTTATTTGCCCTGAGTCCGGATTCCCTCCGCCATTTGCCGATTCGCCGGGATTTTCCTTAAAAACGGCGGATACCGCAAACCGCCGCGGCGCAGCACCGTGTGCCGGTTCCTGCCGGATCAGGCTTCCCCTTTATTCAGCGGCCGCCTTCGCCTCATTCTGCTGATCGGACTGGAATATCCGCTGAACCAGCATGGGGCGTTTCCTGGCCCACCCGGGCCAGACCAGGTGATGTTCCATGCCGTAGGAATGGCCCTCCGGAAAGGCCTTGGAAACAAATGGTTCCCGCCAGTCCTCCTCCCATTTGCCGCCTTCCCGGTCCTTCTGGGTCAGCGTCACCAGATGCCCGCAGTTCTTCCAGGCATCCAGAACAATGGAGCCCTGCAATCCCTTCCCCGCGGCATTGACATACACGCAACTGTGCTCCCTGCCCGTTCCACGGTCTCGAATCGTCAGCCCTATGCGGAAATACTTCACGGGGCGGCGGCGCAGGTCCCGGTACAAATCCTGCTGGACCTGCCAGCACAGCCCCCTGTCGCGCAGGTTGGAATTGACCAGAATATTGTTCAGCCAGCCAAACAGCACAGTCCTGTTGTCCCGGGCAATCGCTGCGGACTGGACCACGGCCGTGTCCGCCAGCCACCTGGCCTCCGCTCCGGCAACGGGAAGAGAGGCCTGATCCGGCGGCAGCAGCGCCAGGAAGGCATTAGCCAGCCCGGACATTTGCTGCTGCACGTAAGGTTGTTGTATATAATCCTCCGCCGGAGGAGTACAGCAGGAACTCCATCCGCACAAAAGGGCGGCAGCAAGCAAAAGCCTGAATGTCTGCGTGGTCGGCATGGCGCGCCAAGGCTAGCAGACTACGCGTAAAAATCCAGTAAAGCTTTCAAAAATGCCTGCCTCCGCCCTGACGGCTCTTGCCTTCCCCTTTCCATCCCGGTAGAATACATCCTCTCTTCACCATGCTGACGATCAAAAATCTCACAAAATCCCACGCCGGACGGACCTTGTTCAGGGAAACGGAAATGACCATTAACTGGGGGGAACGGGTGGCTCTGGTTGGCCCCAACGGAGCAGGCAAATCCACCCTGTTCCGCATGATTCTGGGAGAAGACACGCCGGACGAAGGCTCCATCAGCATGGATGAATACGCCATCGTGGGCTATCTTCCCCAGGAAGCCAGCGAACCGAAGGATGAAACCGTTCTGGAAATCGCCCTGGGCATCACGCCGGAAATGGAACAGGCCATCCACACCATCCGGACGGCGGAAAACGCCAACAAAACGGATACGCCGGAATACGCGGAAGCCATTGACACTTTCAACGCCGCCAACGGTTACCAGCTGGAGCCCAAAGCCAAGAAAATTCTCAAAGGGCTGGCCTTTCGGGAAAGCGACTTCCATCGCCCCGCCCGGGAAATGTCCGGCGGCTGGATCATGCGCGCGTACCTGGCCAAGCTCCTTGTCCTGGAGCCGGACCTCCTGATGCTGGACGAACCTACCAACCACCTGGACCTCCTGTCCCTGCTGTGGCTCCAGCGATACCTGAAAAACTACCCCGGAGCCATCCTGATGATTTCCCACGACCGGGATTTCATGGATGAGCTGGTGGAAAGCGTGTACGACATCGACAACGAAGAACTGGTGGAATACCGCGGCAATTACTCGGACTTCCTCCAACAAAAGGACGTGCGCTTCGAGCAGCTTCAGGCGGCCTACCGCAACCAGCAGAAGGAAATAGCGCACATTCAGGAATTTATTGACCGTTTCCGCTCCATCAATTCCAAAGCCGGGCAAGTCCAGAGCCGCATCAAGCAGCTGGAAAAGATGAAAATCATTCAAAAACCGGTAGCCCGCAGGAAAGTATTTAAATTCAACTTCCCCCAGCCTCCGCGCAGCACCCAGAAAGTCATTGAGCTGGAAAAAGTCTGCCAATCCTATGGCGACCGCAGGGTTTATGAAAACCTGGACCTGCTGGTGGAACGCGGGGAGCGCACTGTTCTTGTAGGCCCGAACGGCGCGGGCAAATCCACTCTTCTCAAAATCCTGGCGGGCATCATCCCCATTGACTCCGGACAACGCACTCCCGGTACCACGACGCGCATCGGCTACTTCTCCCAGGCGCGAACGGAAAACCTGAATCCGGAAAATACCGTGCTGGAGGAAATCATGAAATGCAGCGCTGAAATCCGGGAGGAAGAAGCGCGTTCCATCCTGGGTTCCTTCCTGTTCCGGAGGCTGGATGTGGAAAAACGCGTCAGCGTTCTTTCCGGCGGGGAAAAATCGCGGCTCAGCCTGGTCAAATTCCTGGTGGATCCGCCCAACCTCCTGCTGATGGACGAGCCGACCTCGGCACTCGACCCTGTGTCGACGCTGGTGGTGGAGCAGCTGGCCTGCGAGCTCAAAGAGACCTGCACGCTCGTGGTCGTTACGCACAATATGCAGCAGGCGGCGCGTATCTCCGATTCGGTCGCATTCTTTTTGCTGGGTGAGCTGGTGGAGCACGCGCCCACCGCGCAACTCTTCAAGAATCCGACCGATCCGCGCACGGCGGATTATTTGACGGGGCGTTTTGGCTGATACCATCTAGTAAAGGTACCTTTAGGGTTAAGATGCGGTCATGCCGGCCGCAAAGGGGTTCAACATGATCTATTACGTCGAGGACGATGACAACATCAGGGATTTGACGGTCTACGCGCTGCGCAAACAGGGAATCGAGGCCGAGGGTTTTTCGTGCGATGGCGAGTTTAAGGCTGCCGTGGCGCGACGGGTACCCGATGCCGTCCTGCTCGACATCATGCTGCCCGATACCGATGGCTTGGCGATTATGCGTCGACTGCGTGCCGATCGCCTGACGGCGACGGTGCCCATCATGATGCTTACCGCCAAGGATACCGAGCTCGACAAGGTGATGGCGCTCGATGGCGGTGCCGACGATTACCTGACTAAGCCGTTTTCGCTCATGGAGCTTGCCAGCCGTTGCCGTGCGCTGCTGCGCCGCGGCGGCATGGTCAAACAGGCAAGCGATGTGCTCAGCGTGGGCGACATTGTGCTCTCGCCCAGCCATCGTGAGGTGACCGTTGCCGGCGAGTCGCTTAAGCTCACCCTGCGCGAGTTCGACCTGCTCGAGTACCTCATGCGCAAGCCCGGCGTGGTCTTTACCCGCGAGTCGTTGCTGCAGAGCGTGTGGGGCTGGGACTTCGACGGCGGTTCGCGGACCGTCGACGTGCACGTGCAGACACTCCGCCAGAAACTCGGCGAGCATGCGAGTGCCATCGAGACGGTGCGCGGCGTGGGCTATCGCCTGGCGGAGCCTTCTGCCGACGACGGAAACGAAGACGCTGATCCCGTAGCTGCCGCATCGGAGGAGTAGCCCGTGGTCTTCGCCCCCCAGGGAAAGCACACGCTTTCCCATCGCGTGTTCGCGACGATTTTTATCTGTGCCATGGCGGTGATTGTCGCCTTTACAGTGTTGGGCGCGTTCTTTGTGCAAAACACTTTGGCGGACGCGACGAGCGCGCATCTCTCGCAAGAAACTGAGCTGATTGCCGCCGCCTTAAACGAACAGCAGGAGCCCATCGCATTTCTGCGCAGCCTCGATCGTGAGGATCTGCGCATTACGTTGATCAACAAAGACGGCTCGGTTGCCTACGACAACGAGGCATCGCCCTCCATGTTGCCCAACCATCGCGATCGTCCCGAGGTTGCCGCGGCACTTGAGAACGGCTTCGGTTCCGCGGAACGCTCGAGCTCTACGCTCGACGAGGTTATGCTGTATCGCGCCGTGGCCCTCGATAACGGTCAAGTCGTTCGTCTGGCGCAAGCCCAGCCTGGCGTTGCGGCGATTCTGTTGTCGCTGGTGGCGCCGATGCTGCTCATCGCGGCAGCAGGTGCGGTACTTGCATTTTTCTTGGCTCGTCGCGAATCCCGTGCCATCATTGCGCCCTTGCAAGAGGTTGACCTCGACCATCCGCGCCGCAGTTACGAACACGCCTATGCCGAGATGGTTCCCATGCTCGAGCGCATTGAATCGCAGCGCCAGGAGCTTAAGCGCCAGATGGCGGTACTGGCCGATAACGATCGCATGCGTCGTGAGTTTACGGCAAATATCACACACGAACTTAAAACCCCACTTACCGCGATCTCGGGCTATGCCGAGCTCATTGCAAATGGCATGGTCGAGGGCGAGGAAGACCTACGCAACTTTGGCGGTCGAATCTATCGCGAGGCGGGCCGTCTGGCAGCGCTGGTAAACGACATCTTGACGTTGTCTAACCTGGACGAGGCCGAGCGCGCGACCGAGGGCGAGGCAGTGCCTATTGGTTCCACGGAACCCATCGAGCTCTCGCGCGCTATTACGACGGTGGAGCAGCGCCTTGAGCAGGTCGCCCGACAGGCAGACGTGACCATCGCGCGCAAGACGAAGCCCGTTGTGGTCGAAGGTGTGCCACGCCTGATCGACGAGCTGATTTATAACCTGGCCAGTAACGCCATTCGCTATAACCAGCCCGGTGGCACGGTTACGCTTCGATGTGGGACCAATGATGAGGGCCATCCGTACCTAACGGTTGCCGATACAGGTATCGGCATCGCGCCCGAGGAGCAGGGCAAGGTGTTCGAGCGCTTCTATCGCGTGGACAAGAGCCACTCCCGCAAGATCGGGGGCACCGGCCTGGGGCTGTCCATCGTCAAGCACGGCGCGCTGCTGCACGGCGCTTCCCTCAAGCTCGAAAGCGAGCCGGGGGAGGGTACAAGAGTCACGCTGACATTCAACGGCGCCGCGCGCGCATAGCGGCCTATACGAAACGACTCTGCGGTCAGACATACCCGCAGAGCCGTTTTTTGTATTTTTGCCTTGTGCCTTGTGCCTTTTCGGAAGCGAAACGCCGTTGCTGGCCCGCGGCGCTCGCATAGGGGTACACAGGCCGCGTTTGTACGGCCGCATATGGCGGGAGCGCGGAATTTTGCGTTCTTTTTCGCAA
>OLSA01002390.1_pt1 | contig 14118 bp, 10 predicted proteins | sample 1672731 | NCBI WGS metagenome assembly OLSA01 (sample SAMEA3136718, study PRJEB25190) | human gut metagenome | biome: human gut; feature: human-associated habitat; material: faeces | place: Austria | collected 2013
GCGAGGTGGAGAACATCTTTGAAAACTCCGACTTCGTGTATATGCTCAACCAGGCGGGCGGAGACCGGCAGATTCTTGCCAAACAGCTGGGCATTTCTACGCACCAGCTTAGCTATGTGACCCACTCCGGCGAGGGTGAAGGACTGCTGTTCTACGGCTCCACCATCCTGCCCTTCGTGGACCACTTCCCGAAAAACACCGAACTCTATGCCATAATGACCACCAAACCGTTGGACTTAAAAAAGGAGGATGAACAGCATGACAAAGAAAGAAATTGAAAAAGGCGCAGGTCTGCTTCTGGCCGCCGTCAGCGGATGTGAGCAGATGGTGGAACTGCTTCGCGCCGCCGTCCATTACTGCTATGAGCAGGAAAAGACAGCAAAAAGTCTCACACCCAAGGGCTATGCCGGATTTACCCGGATTCACCATATCTGGACAGAGGGCATACCGGATGTTCCCAAGCTGTTTATGGGCAGCCCGATTCAGGATCGGGACATGGCAAGAGGAACCCTGATGGCGCTTTTCCTGTCCACAACGGTCTTTCCGGCAGAAACCATTCAGATTCCGGTTTATGCGGAAACCTGCGTTCTGCTGGATGACCTGATGGCGGGTGACTGGTATGCGTAAGGAACCGCGCCTGCACTTTACAGACGAGGAACGCTCTGACCCGGCGCTGGAAAAGCCCATCCGCAAGGCAGACCGGGCTGCCGCCAAAGCAGACAGGGCGCAGGCGAAAATCCCCAAAAAGCAGGTGCGGCAAAAAACGGTGGACCCTAAGACCGGCAAAGTGACCACCAAACTGGTGCTGGAGGACAAGAAAAAACCGCCCTCCAAGCTGTCCCATGCGGTCCGGGATGCTCCGGGAGATGCGGCGCTGGGAAAACTCCACAAGGAAATCCGTGAAACGGAACAGGACAATGTGGGCGTGGAGAGCGCCCACAAGTCTGAGGAAACCGCAGAGACCGGCGTTAGGCTTGTTCGGGAGGGCTACCGCAGTCACAAGCTGAAACCATACCGCAAGGCGGCACAGGCGGAACAAAAGCTGGAAAAGGCCAATGTAAACGCCCTGTACCAGAAGTCTTTGCGGGAAAATCCCCAGCTTGCCAGCAATCCCATCTCTCGCTGGCAGCAGAAACAGGCCATCAAAAAGGAATACGCCGCCGCCAAGCGCGCCGGTCAGACCGCCGGAGGAACTGCCAAAACTGTCAGCAAGACCGGCAAGGCTGCAAAAACCGTTAAGGAAAAGGCACAGCAGACCGGAGCATTTGTTATGCGCCACAAAAAAGGTTTCTTGCTTGTAGGTGCGATTTTTCTTCTCATCTGCCTGTTGCTCAACACCATGTCCTCCTGCACCATGATGGCGCAGAGCATTGGTTCTGCCATTTCCAGCTCTACCTATCCGTCGGATGACCCGGAACTTGTTGCGGTGGAGGCCGATTACGCCGCCAGAGAAACGGCGCTGCAAGCCGAGATCGACAACATCGAAAGCAGCCATCCGGGATATGACGAATACCGTTATGACCTGGATATGATCGGGCATGACCCCCATGAGCTGGCGGCTTATCTGTCTGCTGTGTTGCAGGGCTATACCCGGCAGAGCGCACAGGCGGAGCTGGCGCGTGTGTTTGCAGCCCAATATACCCTGACACTCACCGAGGAAATCCAGATTCGCACCTATACGGACGAGGATGGCGACACCCACGAATACGAATACCGGATTCTTCATGTCAAGCTGGAGAGCCGCCCCATCTCCTCTCTTGCCACAGAGCTTTTGACCCCGGACCAGCTGGAAATGTATCAGGTGTACCGGCAGACGCTGGGCAACAAGCCGCTGATCTTCGGCGGCGGCTCCACAAATACCAGTGATTCCGAGAGTTTGGACGGTGTGGAGTTTGTAAACGGCACACGCCCCGGCAACCCGGAGCTGGTGGAACTGGCCAAACGTCAGGTGGGAAATGTGGGCGGTCAGCCCTACTGGAGCTGGTACGGCTTCAATTCACGTGTGGAATGGTGCGCCTGCTTTGTGTCTTGGTGCTACGGCCAGATGGGTCTGTCTGAACCGCGCTTTGCAGGCTGCCAGTCCCAAGGGGTTCCCTGGTTCCAATCTCATGGACAATGGGGCGCGCGCGGCTATGACAATCTGGCCCCCGGCGACGCCATCTTCTTCGATTGGGATCTGGACGGCAGAGCCGACCATGTGGGCATCGTCATCGGTACAGACGGCAGCCGGGTCTATACCGTAGAGGGAAACAGCGGCGATGCCTGCAAAATCAGAAGCTACGATGTGAACTACGAGTGCATCAAGGGCTACGGTCTGATGAACTGGTGACAAATCTTTTGATAAGGAGTGATTGATTATGGCTACGAAAATCGAACGCATTGACCGGGAAATTACGAAAACCCGTGAGAAAATCGCAGAGTATCAGGAAAAGCTGAAAACGCTGGAAGCGCAGAAAACCGAAGCGGAAAATCTGGAGATCGTCCAGATGGTGCGCGCTATGCGTATGACCCCGGAGCAGTTAAGCGCCATGCTGTCCGGGGGCACACTCCCCGGTATGGATGCTCATGAAGAACAGGAGGACACCACCCATGAAGAATAAGAGAATTTTTAAGACCCTTTCCGCCCTCTGCGCCGCACTGGTGCTGATGGGCGGTTTTTCTGTCACCGCTTTTGCTCAAGGGCCGGAGCAGCCCCCGGCGGAGGATGCCACCAACGATACCAATGTGGTGGAAGAAACTGAGGACAGTCCTGTCCTGACCCCGGAGGGCAATGCTGCCCTGGTGGATGATTTCGGCGGCAACAAGCAGCTCATCACCGTCACCACAAAATCCGGCAATTATTTCTACATCCTCATTGACCGTGCCAACGAGGACAAGGAAACCGCCGTCCATTTCTTAAATCTGGTGGATGAAGCCGACCTGATGGCGCTGATGGAGGACGGGCAATCCGCCGAGAAACCGCCCGCTGTCTGCAACTGCACGGAAAAATGTGAAGCCGGTGCAGTCAACACCAAATGCGGGGTGTGCAGTACGGACATGACCGGCTGTACCGGCAAGGAACCGGAACCGCCAAAGGAACCCACGGAACCGGAGAAAAAAGAACCCGCAGGGTTAAATCCGGCTGTCCTGCTGCTGGTGCTGGCTATGATGGGCGGCGCTGCCTTTGCCTACTTCAAATTTATTAAGGGTAAAGCCAACCATAAAAACAACAGCAATCCAGACGATTATGACTATGAGGACGGCGAGGAACTGCCGGATGAGGAAGAAATGGAACTGGAGGACGAGGAATCGGGCGAACTGGACGCTGACAGGGGCGGCGGTGAAGAAAGTGAGGATGAGACCCCATGACCCGGTTCACCGACAGCCCCTATGAACGCATGATGACACGCAGGCCGGAGGGCGGGAAGGAAACTTCCCGTCCTCCTTCTTTACCCCAAAGCCACCCCTGTTATGGCTGCGGGAATTATGGTCAGCCCTGTGTGGGAGTCTGCCACCGTGAGATGGAACGATGGCTCAAAGAAAGGAAACGAAAAAAATGAGTATTCTGATTACATTTATCAAGCTGCTTGCGGTTTTTGACCTGCTGGTGATCGCCGTCTATTTTGGCAGCGACATTCTCTCAACTGTGTGGAGCAAATTTCGGAAAAAGCCCACACAGGAGGAACCTTTTGATTTCTCCCTGGATGCCGCAGCGATTCCCCTGTCCATAGATTCCATTCGTCAGCTTTATTCAGGCGACGCAGCGGATTTTGTGGAAGAAACGCTCCTGCCGGATGCTGCGCAGACAATGGCAGTTTTGACAGACCGGGAACAGACAGCCGCCCGCCTGCTCTTATCCGCACTGGTAGGCTTTCTGGCAGAAGAAGCCCCAATGGATGAACGGAACTTCCCTATGGTGATGGAACTTCTGAACTGCATGGATGGAGAAAAAGAGGACGGCTGCCAGGACCCGGTGGATATTTTGTTTGAGGAAACCGTCCGTCGTACCCGCCGCCATGAGGAATATTACAGCAATTATCAACGCTACCGATTGTTGCGGGTGGACAAAACCCGTGTCATTCTGGCCTGCCGTATCCTTATCAACGATTTGCTGGGAAAGCTGTACCGCTATGACTACCGGTTCGGCTATGACCTGCTGCTGGATGAGGAAAACAGCATTGAGAAAAAACTGCACACGCCTGTGCGGGAAGAATGGGAGGATGAAGATGATGAAACTTGTGATTGCTGAAAAACCGTCTGTTGCACAAAGTCTGGCCGCCGTGATCGGCGCAACCGTCCGTAAAGACGGGTATCTGGAGGGTAACGGCTGGCGGGTCAGCTGGTGCGTGGGTCATCTGGCCGGGCTGGCCGATGCCGATGTATATAACCCGGACTACGCTAAGTGGCGTTATGACGATCTGCCCATCCTGCCGGAACACTGGCAGATGGTGGTGGGTAAAGACAAGAAGAAACAGTTTGCTGTGCTGAAACAGCTGATGAACGCCCCGGATGTGACGGAGGTGGTAAATGCCTGCGATGCCGGACGCGAGGGTGAGCTGATCTTCCGCAGCGTCTATGAGCTGGCAGACTGTCAAAAGCCTATGAAAAGACTCTGGATTTCTTCGATGGAGGATTCCGCTATTCGGGAGGGCTTTGCAAACCTGCGCCCCGGTGCCGATTATGACGGTCTGCGCCAAGCTGCTCTCTGCCGCGCCAAGGCGGACTGGCTGGTTGGTATCAACGCCACAAGACTGTTTTCGGTGCTGTACCACCGTACCCTCAACATCGGGCGCGTCATGTCCCCGACGCTGGCCCTCATCGTCCAACGGGAAGCCGAGATTGACACCTTCAAGCCGGTTCCGTTTTACACGGTAGTCCTGGAGTTGCCCGGTTTTTCCGTTTCCGGGGAGCGCATGGTGGATAAGGCTGCTGCCGAGCAGCTGAAAGCCGCCTGCCAGAATGCGGATGTGACGGTCAAAAAGGTGGAATGCCGCGACAAATCGGAAAAGCCGCCCTCCCTCTATGACCTGACCACGCTCCAAAGAGATGCCAACCGATTGTTGGGATATACGGCCCAGCAAACCCTGGACTACCTCCAAAATCTGTACGAAAAGAAGCTCTGCACCTATCCCCGCACGGACAGCCGCTATCTGACTTCGGATATGGCGGAGGGATTGCCGGTGCTGGTCAATCTGGTTGCCAACGCCATGCCGTTTCGCAAAGGGATCGCCATTTCCTGTGATGCCGGTGCGGTCATCAACGACAAAAAAGTGACCGACCACCATGCAGTGATCCCTACCCGCAATCTCCAAAACGCTGACCTGTCCGGCCTGCCGGTTGGCGAAAAGGCGGTGCTGGAGCTGGTAGCACAACGCCTGCTGTGCGCGGTGGCGGAACCGCATACTTACTCAGAAACTGCTGTCACCGTGGAGTGTGCCGGTGCAGAGTTTACCGCCAAGGGCAAAACGGTGAAACGCCCCGGCTGGCGGGCGCTGGACACTGCCTACCGTTCTGCGCTGAAAAATGCGGAGCCGGAAGCTGAGGACAAGGCTCTGCCTGAATTAACCGAAGGTCAGACGCTGCCCCTTTCCGGCGCTGCCGTCAAGGAGGGCAAAACCAGCCCGCCCAAACATTTCACCGAGGATACGCTGCTTTCTGCGATGGAAACTGCCGGCTCAAAGGAAATGCCGGACGATGCCGAGCGCAAAGGGCTTGGCACTCCCGCCACACGCGCCGGGATTCTGGAAAAGCTGGTGTCCACCGGCTTTTTGGAGCGCAAAAAGAGTAAGAAAGCTGTGCAGCTCATGCCATCCAAAGATGCGGTGTCCCTTATCACCGTGCTGCCGGAACAGCTGCAATCGCCCCTGCTGACCGCTGAATGGGAACACCGTTTAAGCGAGATCGAGCGCGGCGAGCTGTCCCCGGAGGACTTCATGGGTGGGATCTGTGCCATGCTCCGGGAGTTGGTGGGAACCTATCAGGTCATCAAGGGGACTGAGTACCTGTTCACGCCGCCCCGCGAAGTGGTGGGCAAATGCCCCCGCTGCGGCGGTGATGTGGCGGAACTGCAAAAAGGGTTCTTCTGCCAGACAGAATCCTGCAAATTTGCCATCTGGAAAAACAACAAATGGTGGGCCACCAAGAAAAAACAGCCTACCAAGGCACTGGTGACAGCGCTGCTCAAGGATGGCCGCGCAAGGATCACCGGCTGCTATTCCGAAAAGACCGGCAAGACCTATGATGCCACGGTGGTTCTGGAGGACGATGGGCGGTACGCCAACTTCAAGCTGGAATTTGACCGGCAGAAAGGCGGTGCAAAATGAAGCTCTCCCTTTATGAACAGGAAACCATTCTCCTCTACAATCAGGCCGAGGACACCGCCGAAGTTTATACCCATGACCGAAAACTGATGGAGAAGCTGACCCGCCTTTCCAAAAAGCACCCGGAACAGGTCTGCAAAAAGGATAAGCACAATTTTACAGTCCCCAAACGCTGTGTGTCCGTTCGGGAGCCATACAGCGCAGAACGCCGCAAGGCTGCCAGTGAACGGGCCAAGGTTGCCGGGTACAGGCCGCCCATCCCCAAACTGAAAGCTGATTGACGATGGGCGCAAATGTATTTGAGACGGTCAAGCAGTCTGTCACCGTCCGGGAAGCTGCAGAACGATATGGGATTGAGGTCAAAAGGGGCGGCATGGCCTGCTGTCCCTTCCACGATGACAAAAATCCCAGCATGAAGCTGAACGAAGAATATTTCTACTGTTTCGGCTGCGGAGCCACCGGCGATGTGATAGACCTGACCGCCCGGCTCTACAACCTGTCCACCAAGGAAGCCGCCGAGAAGTTGGCACAGGACTTTGGCCTGATCTATGACAGTCAGGCCCCGCCCCGCAGGAACTATGTTCGCCAGAAAACCGAGGCACGGAAGTTTCGGGAGGACCGGCAGCGCTGTTATCGCGTACTGTCCGATTACTACTATCTGCTGAAAAAATGGGAAGCCGACCGTTCTCCCAGGACACCGGAGGAAGAACCGCACCCCCGCTTTGTGGAAGCAATCCAGAAGAAACCCTATGTAGAGTACCTGCTGGACCTTTTTCTTTATGAAAGTGAAGAAGAACAAAAGGCATGGATTGCAGAACACACAGCAGGAATCACACACTTGGAAAGGAGATTGAAAATCATGGCAGAGAATAAACCCACCAACCGGGAACGGTTGCAGGAAATCACGGCGGGTATCGAACAGGGTATCAAGGAGCTGTTCGAGAGCGAAAAGTATATGCGCTATCTGTCCGTCATGTCCAAGTTCCACCGTTATTCGGTGAACAACACCATGCTCATCTATATGCAGAAGCCGGAAGCTACGCTGGTGGCTGGATTCAACAAGTGGAAAAACCAGTTTGCGCGCCATGTGAAAAAGGGCGAGCATGGCATCACCATCATCGCCCCCACGCCCTACAAAAAGAAAATCGAGGAAATGAAGCGCGACCCGGACACCCATGCCCCCATTCTGGATGCAGACGGTAAGGCGGTCATGGAGGAAAAAGAAATTGAAATCCCCATGTTTCGCCCGGTCAAGGTGTTTGATGTAAGCCAGACCGATGGCAAGCCCCTGCCGGAGCTGGCCTCCAGCCTTTCGGGGACTGTGCCGCACTATGAAGCCTTTCTGGAAGCCCTGCGGCGCTCTGCCCCGGTTCCCATCGAGTTTGAGCCGATGGCCGCCAACACGGACGGCTATTTTTCCCCCGACCAGCAGCGCATCGCCATCCGGGAAGGCATGAGCGAGGTACAGACCGTTTCTGCCACTGTCCATGAAATTGCACACAGCAAGCTCCATAATCAGAAAAAAATTCAGATTGACAATGACGAGCAATATCAGGAGGTGGAGTTATTTGAGAAACCCGCCCTGTTTTCCAACGGGCGTATTTCCCGTGATGATCTGCCCGAAGGCGTTTATTGCTATGACCTGCGCGGTTCGGATGACGACCCCGGTTCCCCAATTTGTGTTGAGGAAAGAGTGGTGGTGAACCACGCTGGTTCTGTTATTTTGACTGCTCCGTTAGAATTTCCAGAAGAAGGCAGGCTGTATTTTACAGATGAGACCGGACTGAATTTTAACGGCGGTATGCTTACCCTCTCGCAGTTTTTGCAGGAACAGAAAAAGGACCGTCGCACAGAAGAAGTCGAAGCAGAAAGCATTTCCTATGCAGTCTGCCAGTATTTTGGTATCCAGACCGGGGAAAACAGCTTCGGTTACATCGCTTCCTGGTCCAAGGGCAAGGAGCTGAAAGAATTACGGGCCAGTCTGGAGACCATCAATAAGACTTCCTGTGAGCTGATTAACAACATCGAACGCCACTACAAGGAAATCTGTAAGGAGCGCGGCATTGACCTGACCGCCAAACAGGAGCAGGAACAGGCGGATATACCGCAGGAAGCCCTGTTTCTTCTGGACGATGCCACCTATCTGCATATTCAGCCGTGCGATACCGGCTGGGACTATACCCTCTATGACAAAGAGACTATGAAAGAACTGGACGGCGGCCAGCTGGATACCCCGGAACTGTCCCGTTCCGCCGCTGTCCGGCAGATTTGTGAGGGGCTGGAACTGGAAAATCCGTCTGTTCAGGATGCCCCGCTGTCTATGATTGAGACCTTGCAGGATGCCGCCTGTCAGCAAATGCAGGAACAGGTCAGCCAGCAGACCGCAGAAGCAACCGCCACCCAGCTGCCGGATGCTCAGGAACAGTCTTTGGATGAGTACCCCATGCCCGACAGCGAGGTATCTGTTTCGGATATGCAGGAATACGGCTACTTTTACGATGGGATGCTGCCTGTCACCAGAGAACGGGCGCTGGAACTGGACGCTGCCGGTCTGACCGTCTATGTCCTCCATGAAGATAACACGGAGAGCATGGTGTTTGACACCGAAGAAATCATGGAGCATGGCGGACTTTTCGGTGTGGAACACGAGGAATGGGAGAAAAGCCCCCAGTTCCATGAAAAGGTGCTGGAACGGCAGGACCGGCAGCTGGAACGGGAGCAGGCGTTCCTCTCCCATGAGGGCTGCTGCTTTGCCATTTATCAGGTGAGCCGGGACGATCCGCAGAATGTACGGTTTATGAATCTGGACTGGCTGCAATCGCACAATCTGGCCGTGGACCGAAGTAATTATGACCTGATCTACACCGCCCCGCTGAACGGTTCCGGCAGCACTATGGAGCAGCTGGAAACGCTGTATGAACAGTTCAACCTGAAAAAGCCTGTGGATTTTCACAGCCCGTCCCTGAGCGTCAGCGACATCGTTGCCATCAAGCAGGACGGTAAGGTATCCTGTCATTACTGCGACAGCGTTAGTTTCACCGAGATTCCCGGATTCCTGCCGGACAATCCGCTGAAAAATGCGGAAATGATGCTGGAGGATGACTACGGCATGATCGACGGCATCATCAACAACGGCCCAAAAGAGCCGACCGTGGCGCAGCTGGAACAGCAGGCCCGCAGCGGCCAGCCAATCTCTCTCATGGATTTAGCGGAAGCTGTCCACCGGGAGGAACGGGACAAGAAAAAGTCCGTCATGGAGCAGCTGAAAAGCCAGCCCCGGACGGAACACAAAAAGACAGCGCCTAAAAAGAGCGCGGAAAGGGAGCTTTGATATGGGAAACTTTACTTTTGAAGAAATGAACCTGATGTGCATTTACAACACCGGCAGCCGCACCGGGCTGATGGAGGCTCTGACCGAGATGCGCGGCGAACTTTCGCCAGAGGAAACGGAACTGAGGGAACTGACCGACAGCGCCCTGATGAAGCTCCAGGCTATGAGCGACGCCGAGTTTGCCCAGCTGGAACTGTACCCGGATTTTGATGAATAAGCATTTCATAAACACCCAACGGGGCGGCGTAAAATGCCGCCCCATTTCCATTTAACACGAAGGGAGGACAACAACCATGCCATCCAAAACAGAATTTTACCGGCAGATGGCCGACCATGTGGCGACCCAGCTCACTGGCAGCTGGCAGGAATGGGCGGGATTTCTCACCACCGCCGCCCGCCTTTACAAGTATCCGTTCCATGAGCAACTGCTGATCTATGCCCAACGCCCCGATGCTACCGCCTGTGCGGAGTATGATTTATGGAATGAAAAAATGGGCCGCTATGTGCGCCGTGGCTCCAAGGGTATCGCCCTGGTGGACGATTCCGGTGATAAACCCCGTTTGCGCTATGTGTTCGACATCACGGACACCGGGACCCGCGAACATTCCCGCACCCCCTGGCTGTGGAAGCTGGAGGAACAGCACATCGGGCCTGTGTCGGCCATGCTGGAGCGCACCTATGATGTTTCTGGTGATGACCTTGCCGGACAGCTCACGGAGGTAGCCGGAAAACTGGCTGAGGAATACTGGACGGAGCATCGTCAGGACTTTCTCTATATCGTTGACGATTCCTTTTTAGAGGAATATGATGAATTTAACATCGAAGTACAGTTTAAGGCAGCCGCCACCGTCAGCATTTCCTACGCCCTGATGTCCCGCTGCGGATTGGAGCCGGAACGCTATTTTACCCATGAGGACTTTATGGCGATTTTCGACTTCAACACCCCTGCTACCATCGGCGCACTGGGAACGGCGGTCAGCCAGATCAATCAACAGGTGCTGCGGCAGATCGGCGTTACCATCCGAAATGCCGAGCGTGAGGCCATCAAAGAAAGGAGACCCCAACATGAAGAATCCCATGAACTACATCCAGAACGGAGATTATCTGATTCCCGACCTGAAGCTGAGCCAGCAGCCGGAGAAGCCCCTGGGCAAGTACGGCAGGATACGGAAAGCATACCTCAAGGAACACCGTCCCATCCTCTACAACCAGATGTTGCTGAGCGAGAAGCTGTACCCGCACCTTCTGGAGATCGACGAGACCGCCCAGAGCAGACTGGAGCAGATGATGCCCAAGCTGGCGAAAGACGCGGGCGCGACGGAGCAGCTGAAAGCCAACGATCCGATGCGCTGGGTGGGCCTGATGAACACCTGCAAGGCACAGGCGGAGGAAATCCTGATGGCGGAGCTTATTCACAGCTGAGTTTCTTCCTCTCCGAAAACGAACAAATCCGAATCATAGATGAAGCAGAGAATGTGAAAACATCCTCTGCTTTTTCTTTTGCCCAGGCTGACATCGACCATGTGCTGCGGCTGGGCGGCAACACCTATCGCCAGAGAGAGCGCATTGTCGCGGCCTTTGAGGAGCAGAAGTCCACCACCGAGATCGCAGACACCCTGAAAACCCTGTACCATGGCGGCAACGGGATTGGCAGCATCACTGCATGGTATGCCGAGGATGGTATCCATCTTTCCCACGGCAAAACTGCCCGTTACGATAAGTCCGCCCAGGTCATTTCCTGGGAGAGTGCCGCTGAGCGTATCGGCCAGCTTTTGCAGGACGGCCAGTTTGCCACCAATGTGGAGCTGGCTGAGGCTGCGGGCTATGAACGCTCCCTCCTCGCGGAAAAGTTCTGGAATCTGTACCACGATTTCAGCGAGGAAGCCAGAGAAGCTGGGTATCTGCCCATCCTTTCCAACAATCCGGGGCGCGGTTTCCCGGAGGAATCTGCATGGCTCACCGAACAGCTGAAAAGCCCGGAGTTTCGCCAGAACCTTGCGGAAGAATATGCTGCCTTCTGGACGGCCTACCAGCAGGATCGGGATTTGCTGCGCTTCCACTACCATAAACCCAAAGAAATTTGGGAGAACCTGCAAGATCTGTCCTTGCCTCGCACCACCTTTACCTCTCAGTTGACGGAAGTACCTTCGGTCAAGCAGTTTATCTCTGAGGACGAGATCGACGCCGCCATGACCAGAGGCAGCGGATTTGAGGGCGGTAAGGGCCGAGTTTTCACCTTTTTCCAGGAACCCCATACGGATAAGGAAAAGGTGGATTTTCTCAAACATAAGTATGGTATTGGCGGTCACTCCCATGCCCTGTCCGGTGCAATGAAAAGCGATGAAAGCCACGACGGAAAAGGTCTGCACTACAAAAAAGACGGCTGCCCGGATGTGCATTTCACCTGGGAGAAAGTCGCCAAACGGATTACCGACCTGATCCAGAAGGGACGCTATCTCACAGAACAGGAACAGGCGGAGTATGACAAAATCCAGGCAGAAAAGGCCCTGGCGGAAGAAGATGCCCTGCAAGCCCAGCAGCCGGACCCGGCTGTGTGGGAATACAACGGCGTCAAGGAGCGCCACCCGGATGATATAATCCTCTACCAAATGGGGGATTTTTTTGAGCTGTACGGTGAGGACGCCAAAACTGCTGCTGCGGAACTGGACCTCAATCTCACGACCCGCGCTATCCCCGGCGGTGGCCGTGTGGAAATGTGCGGCTTTCCGGCAAACCGGCTGGAGCAGGTTGTGGAACAGCTGCGGGATAAGCATGATGTGACCATTTCCGCTGTCCCGAAGGGCGGCAGGGAGCGGCAGGAGTATTCCATGCCCTCTATCGACCATGAGGCGGAACAGCACATCAATGCCCAGGAAGCGGAGTTTGGCGCAGACGGGACCAGAGTATTTCAGGAGACCGAAGCAGCCGCAGCCCCTACGATTCGAGAACTGCATGAGCAATACAAGCCCATTGTACTTGCCGCTGTTATGGAAGATGTGCCATATCGCAATGCCTGCGGTCACAGTGACCATGAGAACGCCGTGATCGAGGGCAATGCCGCTATTCGCCGTGCTGTCCTGGGATCTGGCAACATGGAGCTGCTCCGCCTCTATTCCGACACACCGGAGTTCCGCCAGCGCCTTCATCGAGAAATCATCGACGAGACCTATCCCAAGCTCCATGAGCTGCTGCACCCTCTCACGGACAATGACATCGACAAGGCTATCCAGGACTGGAACGGCAAAATCGAAAGTAAACACGCCGTTGTCCGTTACATGGAGAAACATGGGCGGGAAAAAGATACCGCTGCATGGCTGGCCCATGAGTTTGACGGCGGCGATGGCAAAACCCCGTTTTCGGTTCGCCCGGAAAGCCCCGAAGGAACGGTGCTGCCCTGGCCCAAGGTACAGCGCCGGATCGCTCAGCTTATCAAGGAGGACCGGTTCTACACCGAAGCGGAACAGGACCGGTTCGACAACATCGACCCCATCGCCATTCGGGAGGCTTTGGCCGAGCGCGGCATTGTGAATGGTGAACTGGTGGATGAGGAAAAACTGGATAATGACCCATTCATCCAGCGTGTTATGGCGGATGTGGAGGCCATATCCAGAGAGAGCGTCCCGGCAGATGAGCCGGAACAGCCTTCTCCCCATAATTTGCGTGTTCTGGTTTCAGATGAGGAATACGCTGCGGCTCGTGGCACACTCCGGGAGCGAACCTCCTACGATCCAGCGGTTCCTCCTTACAATGTGGGTGATATTGTCTATCTGGATGACCGGCCCCATCAGATCACAGAGCTGCGGGATGACACGGTGCAGCTGCTGCCCACCGGCATGAGCTATCCCATCTACCGGGCTGAGAGCCGGGAACGGTTTGAGCAGCTTTTGCGGGAGGATAACCGCAACGACTTCTATACCGAATTCCTGCCTGCAAATCTGGATACGGTGGACCAGGACCTTCGGGATGTGCTGGCCCATGGCCTGATTGGTGAGGCGGACAAGGCGGAGCTTTCCGAGCTTCTTCGCAACGGCAAGAGCAACCAGGAGGTGGCCCTGTGGCTGAGCCGGGCCTATCCCAACATCGTGGAAACGATGGAGCTGGAGACCGGCGAGACCGCCGATTACCGCACGATGCCGGAAGGTATCGAGCTGGAAGTGCTGGATGCAGATGAAAAGCGTCTGGCCATGCTGTTCTTCCAGTGGAGCGAGGTTGCGCCTTTGCTGCGCGGGATGTATGCCCGTCAGTTGGACGGTTTTGAGCAGGAACGCCCCGAACCGGCTGCCGAAACCCCGGCCTTCCAAGCCGAGACTGTGGCTGTCTATCCGGGCGATAAGAACAATCTGCCCTATGATGTGGTTGTTCAGACCCTGCGAACCAATGAGCCGGAGCCGCCCACGCCTGCTGTCGAGCCGGAAAAGACTCTGGATGAGGTACTGGACGAACACCCCGTTTCCATTCAGGTAAACGGCGAGTGGCAGACCTTCCCCA
>OLSA01002403.1_pt1 | contig 14071 bp, 17 predicted proteins | sample 1672731 | NCBI WGS metagenome assembly OLSA01 (sample SAMEA3136718, study PRJEB25190) | human gut metagenome | biome: human gut; feature: human-associated habitat; material: faeces | place: Austria | collected 2013
ATGGCCTTCTTGGCCAGCTCTTCAAGGGTCATGCCTTCGGCTTCCTTGATGATCTTCTGGGTCTCGGTGAGGTTTTCTTCCTCAGCCGGAGCTGCGGGCTCGGAAGCGGGCTCCTCTGCGGCGGGCTCTGCCGCGGGGGGCTGTTCCGTCTGTTCGGTCTGCGCGGTTTCCGTGGTGGTCTGGGCCGGAGCGGCTGCGCACGCGGCCATCGCCAGGATCATAGAAACTGCAAGCAGAAATGCAAGAATCTTTTTCATGTGTGTTTCCTCCTGTATCTGCGATCTGCCGCAGATGATCTGAAATATTTTGAGACGTTGTGAATAAACTGTAAACGCCTCATACACTGGGTATTTTACTCTTTGTTGTATACTTTGTCAATGATATTTCATGAAAATTTTACGTTTTTGAGCGGTTTTCTTTATAAGCGGCGTTCTCCCTACCCTAGCTACTTGATTTTCTGCTTTGCGGTGTGATAAAATATTTGGGAATATGGGGCGGGTTTGCGCTTTGCAGCTTTTTAACGCCTCGCTCTACTCATCGTTCGGGAATCCCCTAATTGGGTTCCCCGAGCAAAACAGTCTACCGGACTGTTTTGCTTCCCTCCCTGATTTTTGGATAGGCAAAAAGATTTCGCCGTCTGCGGACGACGATAAAGCTTGCGCAAAACTTTGTGCGTTCGCTTTACTTTAGCTTAGATATCTTCAATATTAAATAATTGAAAGTGTGTTTTTATGGCAAATATCATTCCCATCACGTCCTTTTCCGCGCCGGAGCTGGACGTTTTTGCGCGGCTTACGGAAAACCAGCTTGTCAACCGCGCCGACCCCGCAAACGCAATGTTCATTGCGGAAAGCCCGCTCGTTATCGGCCGCGCCTTAGACGGCGGCTGTGTGCCGCTCTCTTTTTTAATGGAAACGAAGCATGTGGAGGGCAAGGCTGCAGAAATTCTGTCTCGCTGCCCCGAAGACATTCCCGTTTACACGGCGGAGCTGGACGTTTTAACACAACTGACGGGCTTTAAGCTAACCCGCGGCATGCTATGTGCGATGCGCCGCCCGGCTTTGAAAAGTGTTGCGGAGATTTGCACAAATGCGCGCCGCATTGCCGTGCTCGAAAATGTGATGAATCCGACCAACATCGGCGCAATTTTCCGCTCCGCTGCCGCTCTCGGCATGGACGGCGTACTGCTGACCTCTGACTGCTCCAACCCGCTTTACCGGCGCGCGATCCGTGTCAGCATGGGAACCGTTTTCCAGATTCCGTGGACCTTCCTGGACAGCAGCTGGCCGCTTCCGGGGATTTCCGAATTAAAAAATCACGGCTTCCACACCGTTTCAATGGCGCTTCGCTGTGATTCTGTTTCGATTGATGATCCAAAACTTTCTTCCAAACAAAAGCTCGCTGTCATCCTCGGCTCCGAGGGGGAAGGACTGTTGGATGAAACCATCGACAACTGCGACGACACCGTCTGTATCCCGATGTTCCACGGAGTGGATTCCTTAAATGTTGCCGCTGCAAGCGCAGTCGCATTCTGGGAGCTGGGGAAAAAATAAACCAGGTCTCAAGGCAGCCCGTCGCGCGCCTCAGTTCTCGAAGCGTTAACAGATTTCTTTCAAAAACGCCGATATTACGGTATTTTCGAGAGATTTTTGCGAAGTTGTTCAACAAAATTGTTCAACTAACGAATGCGAATATAAACCTCTTTGTCGGGAGACCGACAGAGAGGTTTTTTTGTTTAGGTCAAGTCAGTTCATCAGCCAGCTTGTCATCAAGCGTAGCTGCAAGGCTGACTTTTTGTTTTTGCAGAACATCGGCATAAATATTCGCTGTTACACCAATGTCGCAGTGACCAAGATGCTCGGAGATCACTTTCAGGTCTACACCGCTGTTGAGGATGAGTGTAGCGTTGCAATGACGCAGCTTGTGAAGTGTCATGTCCTCAAATTCCGTACCTTTGGTCATTCGCTTTAAAGAATGCAGAACGGAGTTGCGGTCACGGTAGTTTCCCTGTCCCGACGGAAAGACCATTTCTGGATGAGCATACTTATTACCGAGTGCAGTACGGACTATGGCATATCTCGCCTTATCATTGTAGCGCGCATTTATCTCTTTGTCAAGCACTGCTTTCGGGATATGCCATAGCTTTTCTTTTATTCTAATTCTGTGTTTTTGCTCTGTGAGAACTTTGTACGTTCATACTCAGACCTGAGCTCATATCGGTCAATGACCGTCATGGCTCTGCTGAGTTTTCTTTTCAGCTCGTCCTCGGTGCTGATACGTTTGGCAGTCGATTTCAAGTCGGAACGATGTAACATACCCCGTTCCGACTCTTTCTTTTTGTAGGCGGCAAGCTCGGAAGAAGCAGTATCGTATTTCTGTTTCAGCTCATCACGCTCCTGAACGGCATTGTCACGCTCTTTTTTCAGCTTTTTTACCTGTTTAGTCGATGCAACCTCACGCTTGGCAAGAGCTGTGATATTATCCCAATCCTCCTGCGATACCGTGACCTTTCCGCTGAACATCGTCTTGCCTGTTTCGAGCTTGTCGATATCGTCAAGTTTGACCTTCTTCTGAGCGACCTTTCCAAGTTCAGCCTTAACCTCATCACGCTCGGCTTCTGCCTGAGCTTTTTCTTCTTCCAAAGCATGTATCTGGTCTTTGTACTCACCGTACTCCTGCGACTTAAAACTGTACCCTCTGGATTTCTTCGGCTCTGAAATTTCAATACCCTGTTTCTCACAAATATCACGCAGGACTTTCCATTCCGCTTCACGCCAGCGGATATTGGCAGACTCGCCCTTACCGTACCCCATTTCTTCAAGAGCCTTGGCTTTCGCATTTCGCATTTCAAGACCTCTCTCGAAATGTCCGGGGGGAATATAATTGATATGTAAATGGGGAGTTGCTTCATCAAGGTGCATCACGGCATTGAACACATACAGATTTGGATTCCTTTCCCGAAAATCTTCCATATATTCACACAGGCATTCTTTTGAAATATCAGCATCAGGAGTGCCGACACCCGTGTCATCTTTCTTGCCGATGTAGACCAGATGTTCATAGAAACTTTTTTGCTTGTTCGTTCCAGTAATGACAGACTTGCTCGGTGGACGATTGAACAGGTGTTCAAAGTAGTCGTTGATCTTACGGTCACTTCTTTTCTGACGGGCATTGTAGCGCTCCAAATTTTCATCAAGCATCTTATGATATGCTTCGCCCAGATCCTGCTGAACAAAGATGATATTATTCTTCGTTCTGTAACTGTCGATGTTTTTGGCAGAGAATTCTCTGTTGTTATGCGAAAGACTGCCTTTCCCCTAACACATTGAAATAGATTTACTCATAATAATTTTCTCTCTTTCTGCAATTATTATTTGAATGAACTCCCTGACGGGAGAAGCCCGACAGGAGTCGGAGCATCGTGCTGACACTAAGGAACGTGCAGCGAAAGAGCAAAGCTCAATTTGATGCGGAGCATCAAAAATTACTTGCGGTACGCCGCCAGTAACCTCAAAGCACTTTTGACAGCTTACCCAGACTATCAAAAATGCTTATGTGGCTCTGCGAGGCATTTATCGGCTGACGGAGCAGCCGTGATGTGGTTACAAATACAAAAATATTTGTACCACAATAAATCAAAAAATACGATTTCTTTTTGTAAGGAAAATCAGAAATTCTGCTCTGATTTTTCCATATAATCTGCAATCTCAGAAACGATATTTTTCATAGAAATTTTACCCTGATTATCAGCCCTGATAAACTCATCACAAAGATACTCTGCATAGTCCAGATGATGAAGCGAATACACAAATCTCTCATTGCATTTTTCATCCGGAGAAGCAGGAGCAAATTCTCTCCATTCACGCATCAGCCAAAGGTAATCTTGAAGCGTTTTCCAAGCCGACTTTTCCCACACCTCGTATGCTCGTTTTTCCGCAATCCATTTCTGATATTCCGATACTTCTTCGGCAGTCGGAACTTTGCCTATTTCGATATGTAAACCAAAGTCCTCGTTCAGCTTTTTCACTGCATCAATAGGCTTGCTCAGGCTGAACATCTTCTGCGTGAAACTGATAACATCAAGATGTTCTCCGCAGCCAAAGCAATGAAAATTTTCGGGATAGATTTTGGCAGAGGAGTACGTTCATTATGAAACGGGCAAAGCACCATTCCCGACCTGTTTATGCTGAGTCCGTACCCCTCCGCCACAGTGTTCATATCAATAGCAGATTTTACTTGCTCGAATACTGTCACGATATATTAAAAAGCCCTCTGAGTTCAGAGTTGATGTTGTCATTCTCGTTATTATGGAACATACACTCACCCCTTTCAATTCTGCATAAGACGGATAAGGTCAGCCTTGTTGACAAGTATCTTGCCACGCTTACTTTCGCCTGTGCGGAGATATTTCACTTTTCCCTGTGTAACGAGCTTACGGACGGTATGTTCCGAAAGTCCGTGAACGGCTTCTGTGCATTCCTTTATTGTCAGCATTTCAACTGTATTGGCAGGCTTGTCCTCTGTCTGCGAAGCGGAAACTCCGTCCTCGTCGGTGAGCTGAATCAGCAGCTCCATAATGTTGTCGATGATCTTGTTCTTTTCAATAGTAGTCATGTAAACTCCTCTTTCTATCTTGTCGAGTTTTAGTTTTATGGATTTTGGGCTTTTTGCACCTTTTGCCGTCTGATAATTACTTAGGCACAAAAAGCTCAAAAGGTGCAAAAGACAGTTTTCTTCAATCGAATACATGAGGGTTGACCTCAATGTCGATTACATTTTTGTTGTTTGTTCCCTTGCTGACGATACGGCAGATATAGCCATATTCTTCAAGCATATCAACGGTTTCATTAAAGTCCGGAGCGTTCTTGAACAGCGTACATCTGCAAAGGTGATGCAGGTCATTCTGCCTGATCTGCCGAATGTGCTTGGAGCGTATCTTGTTCAGTACACGCTCTGCCTTGACCGTCCCAATATCTGTATCGCCTAAGCTGTAAGCGTAGATAGCTTGTTCTCGAAAGTATTCAGCTATCTCAACAGCGTTGCAGAATGTGTCGAGCGTCACTCTCATTTCAACAGGGTCAGCATTATTCAAAGCACATTTAACGCAGTGAATGATACCACATAAGCGGAGTATCAGACCGTGATATTTTCCACCCCGGTCCTTGCAGAAAGCCATATCCGTGAGCAATAACGGCTCAATATGCCCATTGTAGAAATCAACAAACTCATGATATGCTTTGCTGTCAAAATGCATATACAGTTCTTTTTCAGCGTGATAGGTGAATTTCGTGCCGAGCATCTTGTAAACCGACTTCTTGTAACATTCCGCAATATCTTCGGGAACAGGCTCAGTATCATAGCGACGAGTGCCAATGTTGCTTTTCGGAAAGCAATACACAAAACGAGCTATCAGACCGCTGCCACGGAAAGCCGTGTTGTTTATCATGTTGTCGAACACATACGGTTGACACGCAAGGCAGATGCTCATATAGGACTTTTTCAGCACTATCGTTTCCCTTGTGGCTCTGTCGCTGATGTAGGTCTCGCCATTCCACGATTTCAGCAGGAGGCCAAGATTCGGGATATAACGCAAATACTTTTTAATAACGATTTTATAACGTGATATAACGCATTTTCTTGACAGTACTCGTTATTTATGATTGAATTTCTTAACCCTTTTCTTGAAATACTCGGATGAGATGTTTCCAATAAAGCTGGCATATCACCACAGTTTAGAGAAGTTATTGCTGAATATCATGCCAATGCAAGTGATCGTCCTGATTATTCCCTGACGTTACGTGGCGTAGCAAAATTCTTTGTTGAAGCAAAGAAACCTCGTGTGGATATAACAAAAGATCCAGCTCCTGCCATTCAGGCAAGAAAATATGGTTGGAACGCTAAGCATAAGATTGTAGTTCTTACTAATTTTGAGTATTTGATAATATATGATACAACAACTATACCTAAAGAAACGGATAGTTGTTCTGTTTCACGTTACAGAAAATATCATTATACTGAATATGTTGACAAATTTGATGAGATATATCGGTTAATCTCAAGAGATGCTGTATATAGAGGTAACTTTGACAAGTACTTTAATGAAGCGTTTAATGGTGCAGATAGTCAAAAACAACAAGTAGATGCGATTTTCCTATCTCAGATAAATGAATGGAGAATTGCACTAAGTAACGAACTTTACAGCAAAGGTAAAAGATATACCAATCTTGAAGTGTTGAATGATTTTGTTCAAGATTTTATTAATTAAATCGTCTTTCTCAGAATATGTGAAGATAAAAATTTGCCGTTATATCAAAAGCTTGAAGATACAATTATAGAACCTGCTGTTTTGCATAAAGAATTGGAGAAATTATTCCGAGAAGCAGATAAACGATATAATTCTGGAATGTTCTCTGGTGATTATATCATATTTGACCTGAATAACACCGTTATTGTTGATATGATAAAAGGACTGTATTATCCGCAAAGCCCATATAGGTTCAATATTATTGAACCTAATTTGCTTGGCAAGATATATGAAATGTTCTTAACTGAGCAGCTTACTATACTTGATAATGGATAAATCGGACTTGCACAGAAAAAAGAATGCTTGAATCGTTCCGTTGTTACAACTCCAACCGAAGTACAAACGGGTCATAACGTTCTGCAACGGAAAGAAAGAGGTTTGGGGAATGACCGAGAAGAAGCTAAGGGCTATTTTCTTGAAGCGATGATGTCCAAGGACGATGAGGAACATGAGCGAGCAGAGTGTGTATACATTCAGATTATGAATTGCTCAGACGACGATGAGTAACAAAATGTCCGCAGGTGAAGCTGGTTTCCCTGCGGACGTTATTGTAAATCCATATTGTAAAACCTCTCAATACCGGCGAGATAGTCAAGTCCGTCAGTTCAACTTATGTTCAACTAAGTTGAACAAAGCTACGATAAAACTTGAAATTTACAACAGGTGCAATTGCTCCAAGTTGCAGATTTTATCGTATTTACGGCGTTTCTGAGAAATTAGGAAAAATAAGCGAAATGATGCTGTATAGCTCGAAGAGATAAGAAATCTTCTCAAAAACGGCTATATTATGTTGCTTACGAGATTTCAAATCTTGTTTGGTCAGCTTTTGGACAACTTATAAAGATCAAGTTTACCTTATTGTTAAACTGAAGGCGTCAAGCAAAAGTAGACAATAAAAAAGACTTAAAATAAATAAATTAAGCAAAGCCTTGTTCAGTTTTGAACTGAACAGGGCTTTTTCTACCGCATTTGGTTGAAGGACGTTCAGTATTGTAGTATTTAACATATTCAGTTATCAAGGATTCAATGTCATCACATCGATAAAGATTGAAATCTTTATATAATTCTTCTTTAACCCAACCGTTAGTCTTTTTCGGCAAAGGGGCATCCTTATGATAATGCTGTTTATGGAATGCTTTTTTTCAAATACTTGAAAAAGGAAGAAGTTAACCGTAAGACTTATTCTTCTCTTGAGGATTTAAACCTTGCTGTTTTTCAGTACATTAACGGCTTTTACAATTCGATAAGACCTCATTCTCATAATAACGGGTTGACTCCTATTCAAGCTGAATACAATTTTTTCTGATTTTTCTTGTCCACTTTATTGACTTTGGTTCACAATCAAAAAAAGGAGAACATTTAGAGGAAATAATCGTCCGTGATATATGCAAAAATGCGGGAGTTGGTTTAGGGATTGTAAATTATCATTTTGGCATTAAAGAAAAACTGATAGAAATGTGTGTGGAGCGCATTATAAACGGAATTGTATAACGCTTCCAGAATATACAGGAGAAAAGAGAAAGTCTTTCATCTTTTGAGAAATTAGAATATCTCGGCAATATGACGCTGGATTTTCTGTTTGAACACTCCGCAGTATCCAGAATTTCAGTTCTTAGGGATATGCAGACTCCAAAAGCCAATGATAACACCCACAGAACCTATGCAGCATATTTACCGCTTGTTGCAGCCTGCCGCCCCGATTGGGATAAAACAAACTGTAAAGCGAAAAACTTTTTGTCTGATAACCATTATGCAGCAGACATTTTTGCGGTACGAAACAATATCGAAGATGTTGGATATTGATTTAAGTCAGAGAGATAATCGCAGAGCCTTCACGATGTTCTGGAGGTGTAAACAATGAAAATTACAGTTATAAATGGTACAGAAAAGCACGGTGTGACCTATCGGTTAAAAGAGATATTCTTGTCGGAATTTAAAGAGAAAGCAGATATTACAGAGTATTATTTGCCAAAGGATTTTAAGGGCAAGCATACAAAAGTAAAGTTTTTATTTTGTAGGCTTATACAGAAATCGTTACATAAAGCAGCCCCCGAATATCTTGACGGGAAATATTGGGCTGAACAGGGTAGGCTCGGCAGCGTCAGACCGTAGAAGAGAGCCGATGAATTTGTGAGATACATCACTGTTCATCGGCTCTGCGTTTTCCATAAAAAGTATCTGCCAATATTTACACAGCATTGACTTTCTAACGACTGTTAGGTATAATTTATCTAACAGTCGTTAGAAAGGTTGGTATAGATGATGGGCAATACAAAGCAAAAAATATTAAATGTATCTTTAGACCTCTTTTCTCAAAAGGGATTTTCGGCAATATCAATTAGGGATATTTGCGCTCAAGTAATGATTAAAGAAAGCACTGTCTATTATCATTTTAAAAACAAACAAGCTATTTTTGATGAGTTGCTTTATCGCTTTGAACAAGTGGTGACCAATATGATAATACGATTAGAAAACTCTTTGTCAACACAGAGCTGTTTTGCGGAGAAAACATTTTACCAAACTGTTTGCGATGCCTTTTTTGAGAAATATTTTATGGAACCGTTGGATGTTTGCAGAGCCACTTGAATTTCAAAGTAAAGTCTTTTTCACACTAATGGAAATAGGTATAATTCCAAAATCAGACAGTAGGTATTTGGCTGTTAAATATTATGCCCCTATTTATTTTTGCTCACAGGTGGTTATTTAGCGGAGAATTATCGGAAGAACAAAAAATTGTTTTATTGTTAGTTTGATATGATGTTATAATTACCACAGTTCTTAAATCAGTTCCATAAGCCTCTTTTCCAACTTTTCTTTCTCCATACTTCCAGTTGTGCTAAATCGAATAAGAGGGATATTGTATTTTTCCAAAACGGAATCCTTCAGTTTATCACGTTGGCTTTGCTTAATATTGTCATTATGATAAGCATAACCGTCAACCTCAATCGCCAACACAGGAGATTTATCAATAGTACTGAATATTAAAAAATCAATATGCGTCAATGGATTTTTGGCATAAGCAGCTTCTTCATCTGATAGCTTATGAAAATTGCAAATTAAAGAATTAAGCGGCTGTTGTGATATTACATCAAGCTTTGAAAAAGCTTCATTTTTCAGCAAATCTTTTATAAGCGCATACATAAGATTTTCGGAATCGTATTCTGAAATTCGCTTGTGCTTTTTCAGATAACTCTTTCGTTTTTCTTCATAGCACTTATAAAGCATATCAAATACGGAATTGATTTCGCTATGCTTAATTTCAAAATTATTATATTGAATGTATTTTATTAAATCTCCAATGTTTGTTCTGCCGTTCTTTTCGCTATCAGAAACCACTATTCTCATCCTTTTCTTCGCTCGTGATACCGCAACATTAAGCATATTTGGATTGTCAGTAAATTCCGTTATCTCATGATCTACTGTCGATATGATAATATCATCTTTTTCTCTGCCTTGAAATTTGTGTACTGTTGAAATATCAATCTGCCCTGTAATTTCTTCGGCAAGCGCAGATGTTTGGTCTTTATATGGTGCAATGATACCTACATCACTTGAATTAAGTTCAGGAAGAATATTGTTGGTTATTTCATCAATCTGACGTTGATTAAAATGACCTCGTGCGTGATTGCCCTCTACTGTAATATAGGCTTTCAGCACATCGCTTTCGCCATTATCCTGTGTCATAATAACTAATTGATTATTATAAAATTTTTGATTGCAGAAACCGATGATTTTTGGATGACAACGATAATGCTCGCGAAGAAGGGTTCGGGAAATATTTTCATAGGTTTTGCACATCGAAGAAAGTAAGCTGTTTTCTTCATAGCGATAATTTAAAGCTATGTTATTACCGATTGATAATTGGGCAATTGTTTTTCTTACATCTTCAGGCACAACATTAGGGAGTTGCTTCAAATCACCTACAATTACCATATTCTTGGCACATGACATTGCAAGAACACCTGTCGTTAAATCGACCTGTGACGCTTCATCTACAATGACATAATCGTAAATTATATTTTTCAAACTGCTTGTCGCAGAAAACGTTGTACTTAAAATTACAGGGTATTCTTTCAGAAAAGCAGAACTTCTTTTCCATAAATCGTCTGAATCAAATGTAGGACGCTCCGAGCGTGTACTATATTTATCGGCAAGGTATGCCTTTAACAATTGATTTGATTTATTTGTTAATTGCGAAATTAAATTTGATATATTGTTTTCGGAAAGATATTTTTCAAGCTGTTGAATTACATTTTCCATTTCCGAAATCTTAATTTCATAAAAAATCTTTTTTAACTGTTCAATAATCTCCTCTGTAGGATAATTATAAACGTCAAAATTTGCAATGCCATAAAGCAGAATTGATTTGATTTTGTACCAAAAACTGATAGATTTTTCACTTTCAATATAAGTTTGCAGTTCATTCCATATAGTGAGTATTTTGTCCAATGACAACTTATCTTTTCGCCTGAAAATGCTTTTTTCTGAATGAGTAGTATTAAAATATTCATCAAAATATTCTTTTTCCAGTCTCAACGCAGATAGAGTATGCTTCAACTCAGCAATCTTATTTTGTGTTTCAAAAAGCGTAGTAATCTTGTTTTCGCAATTTTTAATATAAGAAGAAAGTTCATTTTTACTGAAGTCTCCCATCTTGTCAGATGTAAAATCAGGATATTTCTGCTGTTTGTTTTGAATAAAAGCCTTTTTGTTTTCATCGCTGCCTAACTGTGCCGCTATATAATCATAATGATATTTTTGCAGCTTTTCAAAAACATTGTCCGTTGCAGAGTTGTTATTGGATACAATCGCAACGGTATAACCACGCATTACAATATTAGCAATAATATTCAAAATAGTCTGCGTTTTACCCGTTCCGGGAGGACCTTCAATAACGCTGATTTGATTTACAAGCGCATTTCTTACAGCAGCTATTTGGCTTGCGTTACAGCCAAACGGAAAAATGATACAGTCTTTTTCACGTCTGATTGAAAAAGACGAAGAGTTAAGATATTTCGCTAAAACAGTATCATCACTAATAAAATTAAGCTTTTCAAACTTTGCTTTAAGAATATTAGTACCATCATCTGCCTTTAATCCTGTGATATCTACAATTCGGGAAAAATACTCAATTAGATTTTTGACCTTTGGAGAGACAACCATATTCTTTTTAATATCCAAATCGCTGACTTTGTAACTCTTAAAACAACCATTTTTAAAAAAGACACGAATATAACTGGTATAACTATCGCTAAATTCAATAATTTTAACAATGTCAAATAATTGTTGGCCTGTCTTCAGAAAGAATTTATAATTACTCTTATCTAGTTCACCTATACTATCCAACCATTTAACATTGTTGTAACTATAGTAATATGTAGTAGGGTTATTGTTGAAAACAACAGCCTGCTTTTTCTTTACTTTGTCATAATAGCACCGTATAATATCATCTTTAGGTTCGCCTTTGATAATTATTAACTGCTTGTAATTATCCATCGTTGTTTTATCCTTTATTGATTTTGTTTTAATTCAAATAGAATTTATAAACCCTTTGGCTCTCCATACTTCACTCCAACCGAAATACTTCTTGGGCACATCGCAAATCTCTACAAGCTCCGCACCAATCTTTTCAATAGTTTTATATGAAGCAATATTACTCTCATCACAAGTCAGATAAATAAATTCCATACTGTGAAATCGTACAACATCAAGTACCATAAGGCTTGATTTGTAAGCATAATCATTGCCACGATATTACTTGAAAACCTCATAGCCTATATGTCCGTTATAATATGAATGAAAATTGTTACCGCTACGGATACTGATTTTGCCGACAGTTACTCTGTCGGTTTTTCTTATGATGTCATAATAATGGAACGGTATCATTTCATCATCGCCGCTGTATTTCTGCGTAATTTTCAGTATCAGCATTAGGTATGTTTTTTCAGCGCTGTTTTCAAGAACGCAGGAACAAGATTTGTTATGTCCAATTCATCAATAGGCAGCCAATGTAAATGCTCACTTTGCTAGTCGGTTTTGGTGCCGTTGTCAATGTTTACATCAACATTCTTCATCAGATAGAAGAACACAACCTCGTGTTGACGACAATCTTTTAAGGAATAATAACGCTCTTGAATAAAAACAAGCCTGTCAATTTCAAATTCGTAACCTGTTTCTTCTCTGAGATCCCTTAATACAGCATCAGTTGAAGCCTCGTTCAGATTTATCCCACCGCCCAAGGTATAAAAGCAATCGTAATTATCATTTTTACAAGCAAGCAGCTTGTTATCCTTAATTATCAAAGCCGCTGAACGCAATGAAAAGCGACCATCTGCAATTTTATATCCTACATCCATTTTCATCACCATATATTTTTATAGCTTTCAGCGAGTTCTTTTAAATGTTCAATGGCATTCTTATCCCATCCGCTCATTTTATTAATAAGCCAATCCCACGGAAATTCACCGCAAAGACCACAGAATTTTGCATTATGCTTCTTGCAACAACGAAAAATATCACAGCCGTTCTGCCACATACTTATACACTCTCCGCCGTTCTTCAAGCAGCCTATACAATCTCCAGATATAAAATGCTTACAACCGCCACAGTTTCCACCGCAAGGCGTTATTTCAGAAAAATTCACTTTGTCTGTCATAATACAAGTTCCTCCAAAATACACTTCACATTTTCCTCAACTACTTTTCTTCCATCAACTGTAATAACAGGGATATTCAGCGTTTCAAGCCAATCGATTATTGTCTCGTCTGTTCGTTTTTCGATTATATCGTAAAACGCATTTTCTCTTTCATATAAATCCCCGCCCTGTAAAACCCTGTCTCCGAATTTATCGAAAGCACGTTTACGGACACGCTCCATTCTGATTTCTTTGGGAACGCTAACAAATACTGCGTGAGTAAAGATAGCGGCAATTTCGGGACTGTAATTTCCTCTTACTCCTGCAAAAATTATATTATCATTTTGACACAAATCATTATGTAGCAGTTTTACAATTTCTTCCTCGGTGCGCTGTACTGCATAAGGATACGACGGGTCGGTTTTCGGAAAATAGTAATCCTCGACATCTTTAAATGTCCAGCCTGTTTTATCGGCAAGCGCCTTGCCCAATGTACTTTTTCCTGCACCGTTTAATCCGCATATCATTATTTTTGGCATTTCAGTTCCTCCAAACTTTTTCCACAGTTTTATTCTTAAACAAAGACAACGCCAGTTTAGGACAATGATGAATACAGCGGTAGCAATTCATACATTTTGCCTTGTTGATTACAGGATACCCGTTAATTTCGGCAATCGCACCTTGAGGACAATTTCTTTCACACTTGCCGCAATTAACACATCTGTCCTTATGAAGATATATCTGGAAAGTTGTAGCTTTGCCAAGCATTTTATTTGGATAATTCAGCGGTGCGTACCACTTTGATTTCGGAATATCAGCCCTTGAATGTGATTTCAGCTTGCTTATAAAAGTGCTGAAATCACTTTTTATTTTCGCTTGCAAATCCTTTTCATCCTTAAACCAAGCTAATTGGATTTGTGAATTTATATAATACTGTCCCTGATTTTGTTTATCCTGTTTTTTCAGCATTTGATAAATAACTTTACAAGCGAAAATACTTTAAAACCCTTTGCAATTCTCTTAACTATATAGTCATAAGATTTTTGAAAAATAGCTTCATTAAATAAAATTGGACACAAAGGATAATGTGTTTTATATTCAATTATTTCAATTTGAGGTTTTTTTATTTTAAA
>OLSA01002404.1_pt1 | contig 14065 bp, 14 predicted proteins | sample 1672731 | NCBI WGS metagenome assembly OLSA01 (sample SAMEA3136718, study PRJEB25190) | human gut metagenome | biome: human gut; feature: human-associated habitat; material: faeces | place: Austria | collected 2013
TTCCGGTAAATCCGGCATAAAAACCAAGTGCCGTGTTCTCCAGTCCAAGATTTTTTAACACCATGGATACATTGATTCCTTTTCCACCCGGAAAAATCTTCTCCTCTGATGTCCGGTTGACCATTCCGCAGGTGAAATGCGGAACTGTCACAATGTAGTCCAGTGATGGATTAAATGTAACAGTGTAAATCATTTTCTCAGTCTCCTTTCTGCTTTTCCCGCGTTTTTGTTCCGCAGGTCTTCGTATTTTTTATACTTCAATTACATTTTTACATTTACGGTACGCAGGTTTTGTAAGACCTGTCGTGATGACCTTTGCACTCTCAAACGGAGCAAATGTCACACTTGATATCTGATTGAACTTGCTATCATCTGCTAAGATATAACATTCTCTGCAGTTCTCCATGGAGCGTTTTTTTACGAGCGCTTCTTTTAACTCCGGTGTGGAAAATCCGCGCTGCATACTGATTCCGTTTGCTCCCCAGAATCCTTTTGTAAAATTATATTTTTCAACCGAAGAAACAGCTTCCTCTCCAACGATTGCCTCTGTCACCGTCTTGAACTCGCCGCCAAGAATATATACCGTACAACCTTTCTGCGCAAGTTTTTTTGCATGTGTGATCGCATTTGTCACAAACACTGCCTGTCTGACCGTAATAAAATCGATCATCAGATCCGTCGTCGTACCTGCATCAATATAAACAAAATCTCCAGGTTCGATCAGCCCTGCCGCATATTTTGCGATCTTTTCTTTTGCACCTTTGTTCCGTTCTCTACGCTGCATGACTTCGTCATCCTCGGTACTGTATGAGGTGTTTTTTAAAATTGCACCGCCATGGACTTTAATGAGCTGACCATTTGCATCCAGTGTATTTAAATCTCTCCGGATCGTTGACTCTGATGCATCCAGTTCTGTCATAAGCTGCTGAACGGTCACGCTGCCCATACTCTCTAGTATGGATAAAATTCTTGTAAATCTTTCTTCTGTCAGCATATCTTTTCCTCCAATTTCATTCACAACCGTTCAAATTCGTTCATCTTTGATAGCTTTATTATATGATTCCATTCCGTCACAGTCAATCAAAATCCGTCAAAATCATTCACAAAAATTCATTTTAAAAATTGTGAAATATGCAAAAAAACTGTCGGAAGAATCGTCTCTGTTTCCACGACAGAATACGATTCTTCCGACAGTTTTTACATTTTTGATCTGATTCATACGAATCTCTGTTATTGCGCTATGTTTTTGCACATCCAAAGTCTATTTTTCACACTGCTTTCCGTGATTGCACGATCAAGACCGTTTTACCCCCCTTTTTTAAAACGTGCGATCGCGTCTTTGACGTCATCCGCAAAAATTTCAACCACCTCTGCATTTTTCGTCTTATACCGTATGATACCCATTTCCTCAAATGTCTGTCCGGCAATATAACACCGCAATGCCATCAGTACGCCACTATGCGTTACGATCAACACATCTTCCGTCTCCCGTTCTAAGATCATTCCGAGTGTATCAAGCGCACGCCTCAGCACTTCATTGTAACATTCTCCATGCGGTGTATGGACATAACGCCTGTTGGCATCCCAGTCCTGATACTCTTTCGCATTTTCCTGCGTAATGCTTTCCCAGCTTCTGCCTTCCCAGTCGCCCATATCCATTTCCCTCAGACCATCCGCCGCAATACATGGAATATCAAGCGCGATCGCCGCCTCCTGTGCCGTCTGTGCTGCACGAAGCTGTGGGGATGTATATGCCCGCACAACCTGAAGAGTCCCTTCCTTTTTCCGATCCAGAAGCATGTCCGCAAGCTCTTTTGCCTGCTGCTTTCCTGTCGCATTCAACGGCACATCTGTCTTGCCCTGTATTTTCTTTTTTACATTCCAGTCCGTCTCTCCGTGACGTACAAAATATAAAATCATTGATTTCTCCTCTTTTGGGTGATGTTGTCATAAATCAAGTATAAACAATTCGTTTTGATTTGTCTATGTGAATCCATACAACGGCAGATTCTTCTTGCAATTTATGATTTCCCCATGTATACTACATCTATCGCAATTCTATTTTATTTCCATAAGATCATTTTCTGAATATCACTTTTTTCATTCCGGCATTTCGCCAGCTATTTCAGAAAACTATTGTGAAAAACGTTTAAATTTTTTATAATCAAAGGAGAAAACTACATGGGGAAAAACAAAAGAAAACGCAGTCACACAAAACATGTTTTTGTGCAGAAGAAGTACCGGGATGCCTTATTCCGCAAAATTTTTAATGAGAAACCGGTTTTGCTGGAACTGTACAATGCCCTGAATCAGACAGATTACGATGATGCAGATGAACTGATCTTTTACACGATCGATGATGTGATCTATCTCGGATATAAAAATGATGTGTCATTTATCGTCCGAGGCACGCTGAATCTGTATGAGCACCAGAGTACCTTAAACCCCAACATGCCGATCCGCGGACTGATCTATTTCGGCAAACAGTATGAGAGCTACATTAAACAAAATAACCTGAACATTTACGGAAAAAAGCTGCTTTCATTACCGTTTCCGCAGTTTGTTATATTTTATAATGGGATTGAACCGTTGGAAGATGACAAAGATTATATGGAACTGCATCTTTCGGATGCATTTGTATGTGCCGGATCAAACCACCTGGCAACAGATGCTGCATCCAGCCCCATCAGCACCCGCCCCTGCTTAGAGTGCACTGCACGGGTTTACAACATTAATTATGGACACAATCAGGAATTGATGGCACGATGCCGGACTTTAGAAGATTACTCCATTCTGATCGGTAGAATTTCTTCGAATGTCAGAAACGGTATTCCATTAGAACCGGCAGCGGATGCTGCTGTACAGGAATGTATCAGGAACGGTATCCTAAAGGATTTGCTTATCAAACACAGATCGGAGGTCGTAGGTATGTTATTGGAAGAATTCGATATGGATGAGTATATTAAGATGGAACGCAGGGACAGCTATGCGGATGGACATGAGGATGGCTTAGCGATGGGTTTAGCGGAGGGTTTAGCGGAGGGCAAACGTCTTGAGCAATTACACATCATCCACAACATGTTCCAGGAAAATATTCCTGCACAAAGCTGTGCTAAACTGCTTAACAAGGATACTGCTTTTATTGATAAAGTATATTCACTGTGCCAGGCTCACCCTGACTGGTCAGATGAAGATCTTTACAATTCACTAAAAGAAAATTAAACTCATTATTTCAAACAACAGACTACACACTCCACGCATATTCTATTTTCAAAAACACCTGTAATTACATACCCAACAACATATAATTACAGGTGTTTTTATTACTGAAATATTTCTTTTTTACAGATCACATAGGAAATCCCTGCCACAACCACTTCCGTGATCCAGAACGCATGCCAGACGCCCGCAGCCCCCAATATTCTACTCAAAATAAATGCCAATGGTAAAATAACTGCTATGTACCTGAGCACAGAAATTACCAACGATTCTTTTCCCTTTCCCAGTCCTTCCAACGCACCTGATACCGTGACGGAGACCGATGACGCAATAAATCCAATGCTGATCAGACGAAGCGCCTCTTTTCCAAATTGTATCGTCTCCGGATTACTGGTAAACAATCCAATGAGCGTCTGCGGCACTGCCATACAAAGTATCGTTCCGATTACCATGACCCCCGCGATCAATACCAGCGCTGACCGGAAAATTTCTCTGACACGCTTTGACTCTCCCGCACCGTAGTTATATCCGATCAGAGGACGCATCCCCTGCACGACACCATTTCCTGTCAGATATAAAAATGTCTGTAATTTAAAATAAGCCCCAAGTACAAGTACATAGCTGGCAGAATAAACCGCAAGAATCGCATTTAATGCAGAGACCTGTACAGACGGCAGCGCGATGCTCAATGTTGCCGGGACACCGATCGAATACATTTTCCTGCTAAGTTCCGCTTCCGGTTTCATATCTTTCCATCTTATCTTTACCGGAATCGGTTTAAAAAAATAAAACAGCAGATAGCTGACAAGAGAAGCCATCTGACCGATCCCGGTTGCGATAGCAGCTCCCCGGATCCCCATTTCAGGAAAGAAACCAATTCCAAATATCATAAAAGGATCTAAGATAATATTGGTCACACAGCCGATCAGCATACAAAGCATGGACGTTTTCATGCGCCCTGCCGACTGAAAAATCTTTTCAAAACAAAGACCTGCCGCATTGGGTACTGCAAAAAGAAATACGATCTGCGCATATGCCGCGCCCATGTCTATGATCGACCTTTTATCTGTAAACATTGCAAGAAAAGGTGCTGCGGCTGCAATACAGACTACCGCTAAGATCAGTCCGTGGATCATATTAAAAAGTGTTCCCAGCGACGCTGCTTTATCCGCCGTGTTCTGCTTTTGTGCTCCAAGAAAATATGCGATTATCGCATTGATTCCGATTGCAAATCCGATAACAACTGCATTGACCAGATTCTGCAATGGGAACACCAAAGATAGTGCCGTCATCGCATCTTCGCTGATGCGCGCCACAAAATAACTGTCAATGATATTGTAGAGCGCATTGACTAACATGGAAAATGTCATTGGCAATGCCATGGAGATCACAAGCGGCATGACCGGTTTTTCTTTCATAAAATTCTGGTTCATTTTTCATTCCTTTCGTTTCATGACATGAGGACACATCGTGGCTTCAGACTTCTTAATTGTCAGATTCCACAAAACCGGGACTGCTTATGTGCAATCTGACAACAAAAAAACGCCACACAGTTGCAAATCATTGCAGCTGTGTGGCGAAAAATAGAGTTCATCACTCAAGAAAAGTCCACTCCATAAAATGGTTTTGGAACTATATTATAACCAGTAAATTTTATTTCTGTCAAGTAAATCTTATTTTGCAATATCAATACGCACCAGTGCTTTGCGAAGTGCAAATTCAGCACGTTTGACATCGATTGCCTCTGTCCGGTGGGCAAGCCGTTCCTCGGCACGCTGACGCGCAGCTTCAGCACGGTTCTTGTCGATCTCATTCGGCCACTCTGCAATCTCTGCGAGAAGTGTTACCTTATCCGGCAGAATTTCCGCAAAGCCGGAATGTACTGCCGCGATCACGTCATCTTCACCCGTCTTGTGGATCTTTACGATGCCGGGTGCTAACACGGTCGTGAGCGGAATATGCTTTTTATACACACCGATCTCACCGGAGGCAGTGGTAAACTCGATCATATCACCCTCACCTGTATAAAAAACACGATCCGGCGTAATGATCTCTACCTGAAAGAGTCTGTTTTCTTCTGCCATACACACCCTCCATTATTACTGCATCTTTGCGCGGACATCATCGATCGTACCTGCATTTAAGAAATAACTCTCCGGTACATCATCATGCTTTCCTTCAAGAATCTCCTTAAATCCGCGGATTGTCTCTGCAATCGGAACATATTTTCCATCCAGACCGGTAAACTGTGTTGCAACGAAGAACGGCTGGGATAAGAATCTCTGTACCTTTCTTGCACGGCTTACAACCAGTTTATCATCCTCGGAAAGCTCGTCCATACCAAGGATTGCAATGATATCCTGCAATTCTTTGTATTTCTGTAAGATCTCCTGCACACCGCGGGCTACCTCAAAGTGCTCCTGGCCAACGATACGCGGGTCCAAGATACGGGAAGTAGAACCAAGCGGATCCACTGCCGGATAAATACCGAGCTCTGCGATAGAACGCTCAAGTACGGTCGTTGCATCCAGATGTGCGAACGTGGTTGCCGGAGCCGGGTCTGTCAAGTCATCCGCAGGCACATAAACCGCCTGAACGGAAGTGATAGAACCGTTCTTTGTAGATGTGATACGCTCCTGCAGAGCACCCATCTCTGTCTGTAATGTCGGCTGGTAACCTACGGCGGAAGGCATACGTCCTAACAGCGCGGATACCTCAGATCCTGCCTGTGTAAAACGGAAAATATTGTCAATGAAGAGCAATACATCCTTACCGCCTTTATCACGGAAATACTCTGCCATCGTAAGACCTGTTAAGGCAACACGCATACGTGCTCCTGGCGGCTCGTTCATCTGTCCGAACACCATGGTGGTCTTATCGATAACTCCTGATTCTTTCATTTCATAGTAAAGGTCATTTCCCTCACGGGTACGCTCACCAACGCCGGTAAATACGGAATATCCACCGTGCTCGGTTGCGATATTGTGGATCAGCTCCTGGATTAAAACGGTTTTACCTACACCGGCACCACCGAACAATCCGATCTTACCACCTTTCTGGTAAGGGCAGAGAAGATCTACGACCTTGATACCTGTCTCTAACATCTCCTGGGATGTTGCCTGTTCCTCAAATGCAGGAGCAGGTCTGTGGATCGGCCATTTTTCCACGCCGGCCGGAGGATCGATCTCGTCGATCGGATCTCCTAATACATTAAACATTCTGCCCAATGTATTCTCACCTACCGGCACACTGATCGGTCCGCCGGCTGCAACTGCATCCATGCCGCGGACTAATCCATCGGTTGATCCCATTGCGATACATCTGACTGTATCATCGCCCAGATGCTGGGAAACCTCAACGGTCAATTCTTTTCCCGCCTGATCGCCTCTTAACGGGATACGAATCGCATCGTTGATCTCCGGCAGATTGCCCTCTGTGAATTTAATATCCAGAACGGCACCGATAATCTGGGTAATCTTACCGATATTATTTGCCATCGCTTCTTTCTCCTTGTAATCAAATTTTGTGCTGCTGTCTTTTTATTCGATTGCAGATTACCTGCAGCTTCATCTGCTTACCCAGAGATTGCCGACGCACCGGCAATGATCTCTGTTAATTCCTGTGTAATCGAGCCCTGACGTGCCCGGTTATATTTGAGCGTCAGATCACTGATCATATCCTCTGCATTGCTCGTTGCAGAATCCATCGCCTGCATTCTCGCACCGTTTTCACTGGCAACTGCCTCCACGAGTGCACCATAAAACAGGCTTGTAACGTATTTTGGAATGATCATATCAAGTGCTTCTGTCTCATTCGGCTCATAATTCATCAGAACATTTGCCTCTGCTGCTGCGCCGAGTTCTTCTTCATCAAACTCGATCGGAAGCAGCTTCATCAGCTTCGGTTCGTGTACGACTGTATTTTTAAAATGTGTATACACAAGATAAATCTCGCCGATCGTGCCGTTGGTATAATCCGCAAGCACCTTCTTGCAGAGTTCTGCCGCATCATCATAAGACGGGGACTCAATGATATAGGAGTCATCCTCTTTGATATGATAGCCGCGGCGTTCTAATACCTCGCGTCCCTTTCCACCGATGGCATAGATCTCTACATCATCTTTGGAAAAGTCACTTCCCGTAACCAGCTTGATCAGGTTGGAGTTGTATCCACCGGCAAGTCCACGGTTGGATGTGATCACAACGATCGCTTTCTTTGTGGAAGTACCTTTTTTCAGATATGGATGATCGATCCCACCTGATCTTGCAAGCATGGAAGTAACGGTCTGGTACATATAGTTCGAATATGGATTCGTCTGTTCTGCCCTGCTTTTTGCTTTCTGCAGTTTTACGGTTGAAACAAGCTTCATGGCTTTTGTGATCTGCTGCGTACTCTGTATGCTGCTTTTTCTTCGTTTAATGTCCCTCATTGAGGCCATAACAACTTCCTCCTTTTTTTGGCGAAGTCCTGCTTGTTACGCTTATTTCAAGAAATCTGCCTTACATTCTTCGATTGCTTTGACGAGTTTTGCCTCGGTCTCATCACTGATGACTTTCTCTGTGCGGATTGCTTCCGGTACATCCGGATATTTGGTATCCACATACTCAAACAGTGCTTTTTCAAACGGTAAAACCTGTTCTACCGGAATATCCAGAAGGTATTTTCTGGTTGCAGCATAGATGATGATGACCTGTTTTTCAACCGGCATCGGCTGATACTGCGGCTGTTTTAACATCTCACGGATTCTGGCACCCTGTGCTAACTTCTCTGTCGTGTCGGCATCGAGCTCAGAACCAAACTGTGCAAATGCTGCAAGCTCTCTGTACTGTGCCAGCTCGACACGGATCGGTGCTGCAATCTTCTTCATAGCCTTGATCTGTGCGGAACCACCTACACGGGATACCGAAAGACCCGCATTGATCGCCGGACGGAAACCGGAGTTAAACATCTCTGTCTCAAGATAGATCTGACCATCGGTGATAGAGATAACGTTTGTCGGGATATATGCCGAAACGTCACCAGCCTGTGTCTCGATGATCGGCAGTGCAGTCAGGGAACCTCCGCCAAGTTTGTCGGAAAGTCTTGCCGCACGCTCTAAGAGTCTTGAGTGCAGGTAGAATACATCTCCCGGATAAGCCTCACGTCCTGGTGGACGTTTTAAGAGCAAGGAGAGTGTACGGTATGCGGCTGCGTGCTTACTTAAATCATCGTAAACAACGAGAACATCTTCTCCGTTCTCCATCCATTCCTCACCGATCGCACATCCTGCATACGGTGCAATATACTGTAATGGTGCAAGTTCGCTGGCTGTTGATGCAACTACTGTCGTATAGTCCATCGCACCGAACTCTTCAAGTTTATTTACAAGTGCCGCAACTGTTGATGCTTTCTGACCTATGGCAACATAAATACACTTAACACCCTGACCTTTCTGATTGATGATGGTATCAATGGCTATCGCCGTCTTACCTGTCTGGCGGTCACCGATGATAAGCTCACGCTGTCCTCTGCCGATCGGAATCATGCTGTCGATAGCTTTGATGCCGGTTTGCAGCGGAACAGAAACACTTTTGCGGCGGATGATGCCCGGAGCTTCAGCTTCGATCGGGCGGGTTTCGGTGCAGTTGATGGGTCCCTTGCCGTCTATCGGGCCGCCGAGAGCATGGACAACTCTGCCCAAAAGCGCTTCACCGACGGGAACGGAAACTATCCTTCCCGTGCGGCGAACTTCGGTGCCCTCGTGAATGTCGGGTTCATCGGAAAGCACGGCGATTGAAACAACTTCTTCTTCAAGGTTCTGTGCAATACCGATGCTGCCGTCGTCAAACTCCAGCAATTCGTTGGAAACACAGCTGCGCAGCCCGTGTGCTTTTGCAATGCCGTCTCCGAACAGAATTACCGTGCCTGTTTCGGCAGGTTCTATTTTTGTTCTGTAATTTTTAATTTGGTCTTTAATTAATGTGCTGATCTCTTCGGGCCGCAGGTTCATTATCTTGACCATCCTTTCATTGTGAAAACAACTCCGAGCAGTGCCGCTTAAAAAGCGGAGGCCGAATCCTTTTTGAAGGAAAGCTTTAATCAGAGTCGATTAATGTGCTGTTTTGCCCATAAGCTCACGCAGATTGTCCAAATCCTTCCTGACGCTTGCGTCAATCACGCGCCCGTCAACGCGGACAATAAGTCCTCCGATAACGGAAGGGTCGATTTCAAACAACAGCTCAATGCGCTTGCCTGTGATTTTTTTGAGTTTTGTGCGGAGTGCATTCACTTCGCCGTCCGTAAGCGGCACGGCGGAAACGACTTCCGCCTCGGCAATGCCGTTTTCGGCATAGTAGAGGAGCTTAAACTCATCCGCACATTCGGAAAAACGGTCAATATAGCCGCGTTCCGTAAGCAGCTCGATAAAATTATCCACGTATTCCGGAACCCTGCCGTTCAGAGCATCGTGAACGGCAGCCAGTCTGTCTTTGAGCGGAATATCGGGCGTTTTCAAAAAGCTGACATACAGCGGATTTTCCTTAAAAAGCCGACTGCACAGCATAACAGCATCGAAAACTTGTTTTAAATATCCGTCGGACGCATTGTCCTCTTCCTTTGCCGCAAGGAAGAGTGCGCCGCCGTATTCCTTACTGATTGTTGACATCTTCGTTACCAATCTCGTCTATCGCCGAATCAATGAGCCGCCTGTGCTCACTGCCGTCAACGCTGCGTGCAAGCAGCTTTTCGGCAACATTGACGGAAATGTCCGCAATTCTGCGCCGCATTCCGTCGGCGGCCTTTTGCTTTTCAAGCTCGATTTCCGCATTTGCGCGCCGCATGATATCCGCCGCCTGCGATTGTGCATCGGAGATTATCTCGCTGCCGCGCCTGTCGGCATTCTCCTTTGCCGATTTCAAAAGCGCGTCGCATTCGGAGTCGGCCTGCTCAAGCTTTTGCGAATAGGTCAGGCGATCCTGCTCTGCGGAGCGCAGAGCTTCATCGGCCTCGCTGTAAACCTTGTCCACTGCGGCCTGCCTTTCGGCAAGCATTTTGCGCACGGGCTTGTAAAGAAATTTTTTGATAATGAAAAACAATATCAAAAGGTTGCAGAGCGAAATCAGAATCGACCAGATGTTAACGGAAATAACATCCAAAGTTGGCATTTTTGTTCACTCCGAAAACTTTATTGACCGATTGCGGCCTTAAGCACATCAACAAAGCGCGCAGGCGCAACGAAAATCAGCAGAATCGCGATAACGAGTGCGTAAATACCGGTGGTTTCGGCGATTGCGCAGCCCATGATCATTGTTGACGTAACGGCACCTTTTGCCTCGGGTTGACGACCGATGGCTTCGCAAGCCTTTGCAACGGCGTTGCCCTCACCGATACCGGGGCCGATACCCGCGATCATTGCGATACCCGCACCGAGTGCGCAGCAGCCGAGCATGATTGCAACAGCAAGTTCCATTTGTTCTTTCCTCCTGTTTGCCGCAGCGTTCTGTATGCTGCGGTTCTTTTGTTATTTTTAATCCTTGAAACCGACGGGAAACGCTGTTTTGAAAGAACGTTCGCCGCGGACGGTTTAACAATTCGTTTTTTGCGGGACTAAGCTTTTTGAGTTCCCGTCGTTCGCTGTTTTCTCTTTGCTTTGCGCTCCCGACGCTCAAGCCATTTGTCTTCGGGGAAGCCTCCGGCAATGTTAAGCATTGTGAGCATTGCAAATATGAACGCCTGCAGGCATCCGCTGAACACGTCGAAATAAATGCTCAGCACGGCGGGAAGACCGACCTGAAGGAACGGAATGCTTCCGAGCACGCCGGGGAGTTTCCCGAATACCGCTGCCGAGACTGACGCAAGCCCTGCTGCAATAAGCGCAGAGACGACCGAGCCGGAGAGTACATTACCGTAGTGACGAAACGCCATTGAAATAGGTGTCGCAACTTCACCGAGGATGTTAAGCGGCGTGAACGGCAGGAACGGTTCGGTGAAGCCCTTAAGGTAGTATCCGAGGCCGCCCTTGAGCTTGTAATGAGTGATTATAATGAAAACAAGCAGCGACCAGCCGAAAACAACGTTGAAATCGGAAGTCGGCGGGAACAGTCCCAACAGGGACTGAAGGCTTGAAAACAGCGAAAGCGCCATTATTGCCGCAACAAAAGGCGAGAATGCCCTGAAAAAATCACCCATGTTCTCGTGAACGAGGGAATCGGTTTTTTCAACTATCCACTCTGCAATGAGGTGGCGGCGGCACCTGATGCCGGAATTCAGCCCGTGCGCAAGGAACAGGCAAAGCGCCGATATTGACGCCATAACGAGCCACGAGTTGACCTGCGACTCGGTCAGCTGAAGTTTTTGCAGCGGAAAATCAAACTCCGCAAGTATCACTGCGCCGGTGATGGAGATTCCGCTTTCGACCGGGTGCGTCAGAACACGGATAACGATTCCGCCCAAAAGGGGCAGAAGAATTCCCGCAATCAAAATGCAATCAACAATTTTGAAGCCTACGGACGGCTTTTTTTCGGGCACGGGGGCGGACGCACCGCACCGCGCGGTTTCATTTGCAGAAACGTTCATATTTTTCCTTCAACAATGCTTTTAAAGCAAAACTATCGGCAATAGCCGAAAACCGTTAAAATTATTTGTCTGAACCGCCGTCAGTTTGAAAATCCTCACGGTGAGTCAGTCTGTATGCGGCGATGATGAGCCGCGGGAAAAGGTAGGGAACGAGTGCCGCAATTGTGTTGAAGCAGCTCAGTGCAATACCGAGGATCATAAGCACAAGCAGCATCAGCGTGCGCAGGGAGTGGGAAAAGCGAACCTTGCGCTTTACTTCATCCTGCTGAAGGGTCACGCTGTGGGAAACGGTTTGCGCCATAAGAAAAAAGTTGAGCACCGAACCGGCTGTTCCGAGCAGAGTTCCGAACAGTACGGGGAGATTCCAACAGCGGAGCATCAAAAACACGGCGTTCATAATTGCACCGAGAACGATTGAACCGATAAGGATTCTCATTGTTTCTTTCATCACAACAGGATCGATTTTTTTCATTGGATGCAGATACCCCTGTACCTTTCAATCAATTTTTTTCATTCCCTGCATTATACCATTTTTGCTTCTGCAAAGCAACGGGTCAGAACCAATCATATGCAAAAAAAAACGTACATTTGAACCGTTTTGCCCGAAAAAACGGACTGCACCGCAGCACAGGCAGTCCGAAAATTCAAAAAAATGATGAAACACAGCCGCAAAGCCACCGCCGATGCAGAAAGGTTATTTCTGCTTGGGTACGGCGGGAGAAATGTAGTTCGACTTGAAACGATCGTAATAATAGGTGACGTTCGCTTCGCTGAACCAGACTTCGAACTGATCGTCGTATTCTATGTCGCTTGCAGCAGCAAGTGCACCGTCATAGCTGAGGTTCCATACTTCATCCCCTTCAACGTAGGGCATCGGTCCCTTTGCAAGGCTGCGGTTTTCAACAACGTAGCGGATGCTGCCCTTGGCAGTGATTTTTACGATACGTTTCCCGTCCGTGGTTTCGAAGTATTGTGAGGATGTATTTTTGTTCGAAAGCTCGGGAGGAAGCTGCTCAATGCCGTGCGCATAATAAGCACCGATGAGAAGGGGCTTTTCGTAATCTTCAAACAGAGTGTTATGAATCAGATAACCCCAGCGGAGAAAAACATCGCCCTGCATGTTTTCATCGTTGCCGTATCGTGCAATAAGGTCAATGAAGTCATCATAGGAGACTCCGACCGAAAGGATGGAATCAATTTCGGAAGCGGTTACGGAAGCTGTGTCGAAGGTGTAGGCGGGCAGTGTGCCGGAAGCATCCGGTTCGGCAGTGCTTTCGCTTTCGTCGGAACTGTATTGAAGCAGCAGCTGATCGACGGTGAAACAATCCTCCGGAACAAAGAACGGAACATCGCCTTTTTCGTTCACGAAACTCTTATATCGAGTTACGAAAGTTGAAAAGCTGTCGAGACTCTGTTCGCTGACATTAAGTTGAATATAGGCAATAATTTCTTCCTCATCCGGGGCAACATCGGCGGTGATTTCCTCGTAAAGCTTTGAAATAATCTTTTTGTTGCGTAAAAAGCGTGCAAGGAATCCGCGATATTCGGCAAAGGAGTATCCCTTGTCTTCGCGGAATGCAGCTTCAACCGTTTTGGAATCCAAGGCCGGTGCGGCGCTTGCCGTGCTGCTGTCCGCAAGGGTCTTGCTGTATTTTTCAAATGTCAGGTCGCACTGCGTCTGCAATTCGTTTTGAACTTCGTCTTCGTCTTCCGCAGTCAGTTGAATATTAAGCTCCTGAGCTTTGCTCAAAGCAACACCGTAGCGGACGACTTCATCAAGAACTATCTGGCCACCTTCCCCGGCGTGAAGGAGTACATGGATTCCACCATCGCCGCCGGGCGGGTACTGATGCGTGACCGGGTTCTGGTAGGCATCGACGAAATCAAACAGCGTGATATCAACCCCGTTAACGCTGAGCGCGACGGGATTGATACCGTAATCAGGTGTTTTCTGAGGGTTGCAGCCGCCGGCAGCAAGAACAGCGCACATGGCGGCAACAAGCAGCGCAAGAAGCTTCTTCGGCAATCTCATGTTTATGACCATAACCTTTGCAGCGCAAAAGTTTCCTTTCGATTGAATCAGTAAAAGAGCGTTTCAAAAAAGAACCTATACCCGCGCAGATAAGTTCTGACAAACCGTTTTGCGCGGGTGAAAAAACCGAATGCTTCACCGATTTATTTTGCGGCTTTTGAATACTTGTCAATAAGCAGCAGCACGAGTTCGGTGCATTTTTCCATGCCTTCAACGGTCACATGTTCATACGGTCCGTGGCAGGCAAAATCGCCGGTGCCG
>OLSA01002407.1_pt1 | contig 14062 bp, 9 predicted proteins | sample 1672731 | NCBI WGS metagenome assembly OLSA01 (sample SAMEA3136718, study PRJEB25190) | human gut metagenome | biome: human gut; feature: human-associated habitat; material: faeces | place: Austria | collected 2013
TCGTGGGCGAGTATGCTAATCTGATGGTCAAGGACTACAATGCGGCGCTGCAGTTCGTGCAGGACTATTTCCAGATGGACTACCGGCGTTTCATCGCAAAATACTTCCGCGGCGAACGCATCAACGAGATCCAGCGCAACCTGACGCCCAAGAAATACGAGCAGCTCTTCGGGTCGCTCTCCCCGCGACAGATGGAGATCATCTCCGACAAAGAGTCCCACTGCATCGTGGTTGCGGCCGGACCCGGCAGCGGTAAAACCCGAGTACTGGTCCACAAACTGACATCGCTGCTTCTGCTCGAAGATGTCAAGCATGAACAGCTGCTGATGCTCACTTTCTCGCGCGCGGCGGCCACAGAATTCAAACAACGACTAATGGTGCTGATCGGCAATGCAGCCCATTTTGTCGAGATCAAGACCTTCCACTCCTATTGTTTCGACCTGCTGGGGCGTATCGGCAACCTTGAAGATGCCCAGGACATTGTCTCCCGGGCTGCCCGAATGATCGAACAGGGGGAGGTCGAACCCAACAAGATCGGCAAGACGGTGCTCGTCATCGACGAAGCACAGGACATGGCCGACGACGAGTATGCCCTCGTAACGGCGCTGATGACCCACAACGAGGAGATGCGCGTCATCGCCGTGGGTGACGACGACCAGAACATCTACGAATTCCGGGGATCCGACTCAGACTACATGTTCCAGTTGGCTCAGCGCCCCAAGGCGCGCTTCATCGAGATGACCGACAATTTCCGCAGTGCCCGCCATCCTGTCACCTTTGCCAACGAATTTGTACGATCGATTTCCAAGCGCATGAAGCACACGCCGATTAAATCGATGCGCAGCGAAGAGGGGTGGGTCAGCGTCACTCACCACACGTCGGAGATCATGTATCAGCCGCTGGTCGACGAGTTGCGCTGCCATCGCCATGCGGGCACCTCGTGTATCCTTACCCAGACGAATGAGGAGGCGGTCATCCTGACCGGACTTCTGCGCAAGGAGGGCGTTCCGTGCAAACTGATCCAGTCGATGGACGGCTTCCGCTTCTGGAACCTCTCCGAGATACGTTATTTCCTCCGATACCTAGACAAGCGAGTGACGACGCCCGTGATTTCGGGCGAACTCTGGGAGGAGGCGAGGCGTGCCACGAGCAATACCTACGGGCGAAGTCAGAATCTGGAACTTGTGAAGCGCTGCTTCGAACAGTTCGAGCATCTCAACCAGACGAAATACATCAGCGATTTCAAGGAGTTCGTCTTCGAATCATCAATGGAGGATTTCTGCGATGTTTCGGGCTCCGAGGTGGTGGTATCGACCATCCACAAGGCCAAAGGGCGCGAGTTCGACGATGTCTACATGCTTCTGACTGACAACTACACCAAGAATGCGGAGCTGATGCGCCGCTACTACGTGGGGATCACCCGTGCCAAGAACCGGCTGTTCATCCATACCAACGGACACTGTTTTGACCGTCTGACGGCAGACCGTCACGATCACGACGATCGGAGCTATACCCTACCCGAAGAGATCGTCCTGCAACTCTCCCACCGGGACGTCTATCTGGAGTTCTTCAAGGGGATCAAACGCGAAGTACTAGCACTGCAGAGCGGTGATTCGCTGCAATACCACGACTTCACGTTCTATACCGAGAAAACAGGCCTCCCCGTAGCCAAACTCTCGACCCGAATGCAGAAAACACTTACCGATTGGTTTACAAAAGGCTACCGGGTCAAATCCGCGACCGTTAGCTTCATCGTGGCCTGGAAACCCAAGGATGCCCCGAAAGAGGAGCCGGAGACAGCTGTTCTGCTGGCCGATCTTACCCTCACCCTTTGATTGAAGATCCAACAAAAGTCGGGGTTCCAGAAGACGGAGTTTACCTTTTCCCCACTGTTTAGAGAGGCGATGAAAAAGTTATTTTTTTTGATTTTTTTACAAAAAAACGAGTAAATTTTTGAAAATTCCATCTTTTAAGTCGTAAGCTATTGATAATCAATAACAACACAATAGTATATCAGCAAGCAGACAAAATTCATCAATACCGCGAAAACTTATCAAAGTCATAGGAAAGATGACTATCCAAATATCGGATGGTATAATGTTTTTCATAAGGTGACCCATATCTTCGGAGCTAATCGATGCGATTACGCATGACATCTATTCAAGCTCGCGAATGAAACTTGGTTGGTTAGAACCGGGCCGTTGGGCAGCCGCGTTCTGAGGTGCGAGCTTTCCGAGCGAGAACGTCAGCGAGCCGGGTACGGCGGTATGGTCGCTGGGCTGCGCGAGTTCAGGAGAGGGGGGGGGCACATCCGCATCGCCGTCTAACCGGAAAAACCGCAGGCATCTCCGAAATACGGCTCGGATAAAAACGATACGATTCTGCCGGCGCGCTATTTCGAAAATGAGCATACCGACTTTTTAATCGGGACATCTCCATACGCCTCTTTTGGCGTAGTCCGCCAAACCTTTCATATAAGCCGTATACATCCGTACGCACCAAGACTTCCGATCAAAATCCCAAGGCAAGACTCCTCCGCACAGAAGCGACCTCATCTTTCTTCTCCGGATACACGTCAATATCGGAAAAGCGTCGAAAATTCCACAATGCACATCTTTCGGCGCTCGGGCGAAGCTCATCGACCTTTCGGGCTGAAAAAAGCACGCGGCGAATGACAAATCACAAGCTCATTAAAAAAACTCGTCATCGCCTGTAAATTACAAATAATTTGATATTTTTGCCTAAAATACTTATTTCATTCAAGGGAACATCGACCGATCCGGCCCTAACCGTCCGGAAAAGCGCCGTATCTCCCGCATGTCATCCGATGGAAAAGCGACCCTTTCAGAATCCGACAGAACAGATGCTCGACCGCTTCCGGCAAGGCGATGCCAAAGCATTCGCCAGTCTCTATCGCACCCACTGGAATCAGGTTTTCCGTTTCAGCCGCCTCTACCTGAAAAACGACGAGGATGCGGAGGACGTCGTACAGGAGGTGTTCATCCGTTTGTGGCAGATTCACGAACGCATCCACCCCGACGGCAATTTTTCGGGACTGCTTTTCATCATCACGCGCAATCTGATCTTCAACCGCTTTCATAAACAGATCAACCCGTTGAGTTTCAAGGTATCCGTCCTCGCAGCCCTCGAATCATCCGACGACATCGAATCCGAAGTGAGCGCCCGCGACCTTGCGGAATACATCGACCGACTGATCGACCTGATGCCCGCCCGTCAGCGGCAAGTCTTCAACATGAGCCGCCGCGAGCACAAGAGCTACCGGGAGATCGCAGAAGAACTGAACCTTTCGCAAAAAACCGTCGAAGCGCACATGCACGAAGCGCTGCGTTTCCTGCGCGACAACCTCGCGCTGCTGCTCTGGCTCGCGCTTTTCAACGACGGACCGGTCTGCTAAACGACATTCCGACCGGAATCGGAGCGTTTTTTTCCGAAAATCACAAAAAATTACCGCACGCACTAAGGGTATCTGGTGCCGTGCCGGGTATTTATTACGGATACCGCAAAAAACACGAAATGACAGATATAAAAACGCTCGTCCGCAAACTGCTCGCCGGCAAACTCCCGCAGAAAGAGATGCCGGAACTCTGGCAGCGGCACGACGTCACGCAATACATGCAGCGCGAATGGGATCGTTGCGCAAAACCGGCCGAAGACGACCTCCTGCGCGAAAGCCGTATCTGGGAACGCATCGTCGCCCGCACGATGCCGCATGAAAAAATCCGGCGGAGGGGAGGGGTACGCACCGCATGGCTTAGCCGGAGCTACGGCGCCGCCGCTTCAATCATGCTGGCCATAGGTGCAGGACTCACCCTCGTCAACCTGCTGTGGCGTCCCGCTCCGGAAATCATCCACACCCTGTACAGCGGGAACCAAAGCACCGAACAGGTAGCGCTGCCCGACGGTTCGACCCTCTGGCTCGGAGCCAACTCCTCGTGCCGGTACGCCGCGGATTTTTCGGGCAGGGAACGACGGGTGGAGCTCAACGGCCAGGGGTTCTTCGAGGTGGCGGAAGATCCCTCCCGACCGTTCGTCGTGAGCAGCAATGGCATCGACGTCACGGCTCTGGGAACGGCTTTCGAAGTCTTTTCCGATCTCGGGGGCCGGCACGTGGAGGCCATCTTGCGCAACGGCAGCGTACGTGTATCCCTCCCCGGAGTAACGAAACAGACCTTCACGCTCTCGCCCGACCAGAAATTCACCTACTCCGCCGACACACGCAAAGTGATCGTCAGCCGGGTAGACGCCCAACGCTACACGCTTTGGCACGAGCGCATGTCATTGAGTTTCGAGAACCAACCCCTGTCGGTCATCCTGCCGCGCCTCGAAAGATGGTACAACTGCCATATCGACTGTCCCGAAGAGATCGCGACACGCTACCACTACACGTTCTCGCTGAGCGACGAGACACTCGACCGCACCTTGCAGCTTCTCCAATCCTCGACCGACCAGACACCGCTCTTCTACCGACGCGACGGTATGTACGTGCGCATCTACGAAAAATAAAAAAAGAACCCGAAACGACCCGCCTCATGAAGAAGAACCGAAGATACGGATAACGGCTCCGCCGAACATTCCGGCCGCACGGCGGCCGGACTCCGCACCGCACCGACCCAAACCTAATTCTAAAAAACCTTATGAAAAACCTTTACAACATCCGGAAAAGCCTCTGGATCCTGTTTTGCTGCATGTCGCTCCTTGCAGCAAACGGCATCCCCGCAACGCTTCATGCACAGGAGAGGAAGAGGTTGACCGTCGAAATGACGGACGCTCCGATCCTCGACGTGCTCAAAGCCATCGAAGCGCAAAGCGAACTCTCCTTTTTCTACAACAACAATCTGATCGATCCCACGCTGCGCATCACCGTATCGAAACGCGACGCTCCAATCCCGGAAGTGCTCAACCGTGTGTTCGCCGGTACGCCCTACGCCTACCGGATCGTCGACAAACAGGTGCTTATTTCGAAAAAAGAGGATGCGCCGAAACCCGACAAACCGCTGAAAATCCAAGGACGGGTCATCGATTCGAAAGGGGGCCCGATCGTAGGCGCCACTGTCGTCAACATGCGCACGCTCCAAGGCACGGTGACAGACTCCGACGGGCGCTTCGAACTGACGGTTTCCGCCCTGACGGAGGAGCTGACCTTCAACTATATCGGGTTCAAGACCAAAGTACTTCCGGCATCGAACGCCGAAGAGGTCCGTCTGGAAGAGGCTACCGTTCTCGAAGACGTCGTGGTCGTAGGCTACGGCACGGTCAAGCGCGTGAATCTCACCGGCTCGGTCGCCACGATCGATATGCGGGAAAAGGCCAACCAACCCATCACCAACACCGCGCAGGCGATGTACAACACCCCGGGCGTGTGGATCAACCAGAACAACGCCAAACCCGGCGCCGACGGAGGCACGATCCGCATCCGCGGCGTCAATACGCTCAGCAGCGCCAATCCGCTCGTGCTGCTCGACGGCGTGGAATACGACATCAACGAAATCAATCCGGCCGACATCGAATCGATCTCCGTGCTGAAAGACGCTTCGGCGGCCATCTACGGTTCGAAAGCCTCGAACGGCGTGATTCTCATCACCACGAAAAAGGGCGTCAAAGGCGCTCCGGTAATCAACTATCGGGCCAATTTCGGCGTACAATACGCCACCTACCTCCCCGACCCGATCGACGATCCGATCCTCTACATGCGTTTGCGCAATCAGGCAGAAATCAATTCGGGCAAGGCGCCCTCGGGAGTCTCCTATTCCGAAGCCGTCATCAAGGAGTATCAGGAGGGCATGAAAACCAATCCCGACGTCTACCCTGCGACCAACTGGTTCGACATTTGCCTCAAACCGGCCTTCGTCCACCAACACGATCTGCGCATCTCGGGCGGAACCGAACGGCTCGATTACAGCATGGCCGTAGGCTACATGAAGCAGGACGGCGTATTCATCGCCAACGACTGGGCCGACCGGATTTCGATGGACCTGAAACTCGGCATCCAGCTCAACAAATACATCAAGGTCGGCGGATCGCTCTACGGAAACATGCGTCACTACACGGAGCCGGGATACGGCACGAACAAGGTAATGGACGCCATGATGCGTGCCATTCCGATCATGTCCGACTACCATAAAAACGGCATCTACGGGTCGAGTTGGATCGCCACCCCGGGCCGCGGCAATTACGAGAATCCCCGCATGATCATCGAGCAGGGTTCGATCGACCGCCGCGTACAACAGCTGCTGGCCAAGGCGTTCGTGAAGCTGACGCTCCCTTACGGCATCACCTACGACGCCAATTTCAGCTTCCGCAAACGCGACACCCGCAGCAAAGACCACGTTCCGGCCATGTACACCATGAATCCCAAGACCGAAGAGGTCCGCAACTACAACTCGGCGGTGCCGCGCGTCAAGGACTGGGATGCCTGGGCGACGGGCAGTTTCTTCACCCAGACGCTGGGCTGGGAAGGGAACTTCCGCGACGAACACCACATCGGCGTCATGGTGGGCCAGGACTATCAGGAGTTCTACAACGACAATTTCCAAGCCTACAAGGAGGGATTCTACGACAACTACCACACCGATCTCAACTCCGCTTCGGGACAGGTCAACGCTCAGGCCACCGGCGCCTCCTCGCGCGAAAAGCTGGTCTCGGTTTTCGGACGTCTCTCCTACGACTACAAGCAGCGTTACCTCGTGAGCGCCGTCTTCCGCTACGACGGTTCGTCGCGTCTGGCCCCCGACCACCGTTGGGCCTTCTTCCCCTCGGTCTCGCTGGCATGGCGCATCGACCAGGAGAACTTCATGAAGAACGCGGAGTTCATCGACCAGCTCAAACCGCGTTTCTCGTGGGGTAAGATGGGCAACCAGGCCGTCTCGCTATACAGTTACCTGAGCTCGGTCAACACGTCGGGCTACGATTACAGCTTCGACGGCACGAAATACGGCGGCGCAGCCATCTCCGCTCTTGCCGACAACACGATCACCTGGGAGGAAACGACCTCCTACGATGCCGGAATCGACTTTTCGGCCTTCGGCAACCGCGTTCTATTCTCGGCCGACTGGTTCCTCAAACGCACCGAAGGCATCCTGCGCACGGTCAACCTGCCCTCGCAGGTCGGCGATCTGAGCGGCCCGAAGAGCAACGTGGGCGTGGTGGACAACAAAGGCATCGAGCTCTCGCTCACGCTGCGCGACTCGTGGGGCGACTTCTCGGCAGGCATCTCGGGCAACTTCTCCTACACGCGCAACGAAATCGTGGATCTCAACGGCGAGACCGAAATCAACGGCCGGCTGATCTGCAAGGAGGGGTATCCGATCAATTCGTGGTACCTGCTCGAAACCGACGGCGTCTTCCAGAACCAGTCGGAGATCGACAACGCGCAGGCCGTCTACGGCAACCGCGCCAACCTGCGCCCCGGCTACGTGAAATACGTCAACCAGAACAACGACAACACCATCGACGGCAACGACCGCGTCATCGCCGGCAACACGATACCTCGGTTCGCCTACGGCTTCAACCTCAACTTCGGATGGAAGGGCTTCGCCGTCGAAGCGCAGTTCCAGGGCGTCGGCGACGTGTCGGTCTACCCGTCGAGCAACATGGCCTTCGGCCTCTACAACGGCGCAGGTCTGACCAAACAATGGGTGAGGGATTCGTGGAGCGCCACCAACCGCAATACCGAATATCCGCTGCTGACGACCTACCCCGAAGCGGGCGAGAACTTCCAGAATTCGACGCTATGGCTTCAGGACGCCTCCTACCTGCGTCTGAAAAACATCCAACTGAGCTACACTTTTCCCAAGCAGCTCGTCGGACGCATCGGTATCAAGGGCTTGCAGGTCTACGTCAGCGGTCAGAACCTCGTCACCTTCTCGGACTTCAAGATCTGGGACCCCGAAATTTCGATCTCGCAGGTCAACTTGTTCTCCTACCCGATCCTGAAAACCATCAGCTTCGGCATCAACCTCACCCTATAACCGATCTTACAAAAACCGATCAACCATGAAACGCATTCAAATCATCATACCGGTTCTGCTCGGAGCCTTCTGCACCGGCTGCGACCTGGACATCGAACCGCAGGACCGCTACGACCAGCAAACCTTCTGGTACAGCGCCAAAGCCGCGGAGGGCGGCCTGACGGGGTGCTACAACGCCCTGCTCGAAAACGGCATCTACGGCCGCGCCGCCGTCTACTGGGAAGACGACGCCACGCCCAACGGCTATAATTTCAGCAACGACGACTCCTGGACGACTATCGCCAACGGTGCGCAGACGGCCACTTCGGGAGGCATCATCGCCAACCGCTGGAAAAAGTGCTACGAGGGCATCGGACGCTGCAACACCCATCTCAACCGCCTGCCTGCCGCCGCCGTGGCCGACGACCGCAGGGTGCAGATGGAGGGCGAGGCCAAGTTCCTCCGCGCGCTCTATTACTACATGCTGGTGACCTATTACAACGGGGTGCCGCTGATCCTCGAAGAGCCTGTCTATGCGCACGGTTCGCTGCCCCGCGCCTCGCGCGAGGAGGTGGCGCGGGCGATTCTCGACGACCTGAACGACATCATCGACCGTGAACTGCTCGACTGGCAGTGGACCAAAGCCGCCGACCAGGGGCGCGCCACGCGCGGCGCGGCGATGGCCCTCAAGGCCCGTCTGCTGCTTTTCGAGGCCAGCAAGCTGGTCAACCCCTCGAACGACGCCGCGAAATGGCAGGCTGCGGCCGATGCGGCCAAAGCCGTGATCGAAAAGGAGGCCCAGGCGGGCTACGACCTGTTCGGCGACTACCGGAAACTCTTCCTGCCGGCGAACGAGCACAGCTGCGAGTGCGTCTTCAACATCGAATTTTCGAAGACCAAGAACACGGCCGTCAATTCGTTCAACGTTTACAGCGTCCAGTACCGCAACAACGCACCGTTGCTCGATCTGGTGATGGACTACCGGACGACGACCGACGGTGCGGCCACGATGGGCAAGTACGACAACCTCGACCCGCGTTTCGCGGCGACGAATTTCTATCCCGGGAGCACGTTCCTCGGCAAGGCCAACTGCCCGGCCGGGGAGGTGTGCCAGTTCACGGGCTTCGCACACAGGAAACTCACGATCTACGACGCGCAGAAGCGCGATTCGGACGACAGCAACGGCGAGACCAACTACATGTTCATCCGCTACGCCGACGTGCTGCTGATGTTCGCCGAGGCGCAGAACGAGGTCGACGCCACGCCCTCCGATGCCGTTTACGACGCCGTGAACCGCGTGCGCGGCCGCGTCGGCATGCCCACCTATGCCTACGGTTCGAAGAGCCAGTCCGAGATGCGCGAGATCATCCGCCACGAGCGCCGCGTCGAATTCGCCGGCGAGGGGCTTTATTACAACGACATCCGCCGCTGGATGACCGCCGAGCTGGTGATGAACGCCGTGATTCAGGACTATGCGGGCACGGACATCGCCGTCCGGGCGTTCGACCCCGACCGCGACTACTGGTGGCCCGTTCCGGCGGACCAGATCCTGCTGAACAAGAAACTCGAACAGAATCCCAATTATTAATCCGACAACCGCTAACTGGCAATTATGAAAAAATATCTGTGGATACTGGCCGCCGCATTCCTCCTTCAGGCTTGCAGCAAAGACGAGGAGGAGGGACCTTACGTTCCCTGGCGGCCGGGCGACGACAAGGAGGAGACGATCGACCTGGACAAGGCCACGAAGGTGATGATTCTGACCGAGCAGGCCAAGAACCGGATCGTGATGATCGACCAGCCGACGGGGAAGGTCGCCTGGGAGTGGACGGCCGCCGACAGCGGGCTTTCGGCTGCGGAACAGGCGTGGTTCGATCTGCCCGACGAGGCCAAACCGGTCTACAACCGTACGTGCGTGCTCGTCACGGCTTCGGGCGGCGGCGTGGCGCTGATCCGCATTGCGGACAAGAAGGCGATGTTCTACGCCAAGCCGGGCGGAAACCCCCACTCGGCCGAGGTGCTGCCCGACGGGAATGTCGTCGTGGCGTCGAGCACGGGCAACCTGTTGAGCGTCTACGTGTACAATGGCGCCGACAGCTACGTTTCTAGACCCGCCTTCACCATGCCGGTCCATTCGGCCCACAACGTGGTCTGGGACCGGAAGCGCGGCTGCCTCTGGACGGCGACGGGCGCCCAGCTGCTCAAGCTCGCCTACAACGGGAAGCGTACGGCTCCGGAACTGACGCAGGTGCGCTCTTACGATATGGCGGCGGGGAATACCGATGCCCACGACCTGGCGCCCGTCTGCGGGGAGGATGCGATGTATGTATCGACGAATCAGCATGTCTACAAGTTCGACTGCGCGGCGGAGAAGTTCCTCGACGTGGAGATCTTCCAGCAGAACACCATCAAGAGCATTTCGACGGGGCCGGAGGGGTATTCCACGATCGTCATGCGCCCCACGTCGGGCGGGAGCAACTGGTGGTCGGCCGAGGTGTGCGACATGAAGGGCAACCGGCTGTTCAACCGCGCGGGCTACCAGATTTACAAGGCCCGCTGGTATGTGGAGAATCCGTTCGGGTATCCCGAGGTTCACACTTTGTAAAACTTAAAATGCAAAAACGATGAAAAACATCCGAAAATACATGATGGCCGCGGCATGCATGACCGCCGCTGCGGCGCTGGTCGCCTGCACCGAGGCCGTGAAACGCGACACCGAGGAGGAAATCCAGGAGATGACCGTTCCCAAGAAACCCGGGCCGATCACGAAGGTGCCGGCAACGCTCACCTGCAACGGCGGCGAAGAGTTCACCTTCTCGGTTTCGAAGGTTCAGTGGGCCGAGACCTACGAATGGACGATCGCCGAGCAGGAGAAGTCGAAAATCTCGATCATCGACGGTCAGGGAACCAACGTCATCACCGTCAGGGTGGTCAACGACGACGTGGTGATTCCCGCCCAGTCGGTGTCGGTGGTGGCCAAAAACGAACTGGGCGCGAGCAAGGTGCGCGAGTATTTCGCGGCGATCACCGTGTCGGTCCCCATCGAGCTGCCGGGCTATACGATCAAGAAGTACGGCAAACGCTGGTGGATGACCGAGAACTGCCACGAAGCGGGCGAGGACGGCAATCTGGGCGTTGCGCCCGACCTGACGGCTTTCTCGGTTGCGGGGTTGGAGGCGTCGCATTTGCAGCGGTTGAACGACGCAAAGGGCCGTTACTACACCTGGTATGAGGCGATGACCGGCATATCGGGCTGTACGGCGGAGCAGTGTCCCTATGTGCAGAATTACGAAGGGGTGGACGACGTGGGCAACGCCTTCAAACTCGACGGTACGGAGGAGGGCGAGTTCGGCGTCCAGATACGCGGCTGCTGTCCCGAAGGCTGGCACGTGGCCAACGCCAACGACTGGTGGGACATGCTGATGGCTATCAAAAGCGAGTATGCCATTCCCGACGATTTCGCGCAGGGCGGATACACCTTCTCCGGCGGTCACGACGGGAAACCCGAGAATGCCATTACGAAGGCCGGATTCTACAAGTCGGGCTGCACGGTCAAGAATACGGGCAACGTCGGCGCATGGCTGCGCGGCGGCAACGGCCGTATCGTTCGGCGGTATTTGGAATCAGGCGAATATGACGCTCACGGACGCCGGGGAAGCCCTCCTGCAATTCGTCGACGGGGCCGAAAGCATCGGTTTCGGCTGGTATCCGCTGGGCTATCAGAAGGCCGACGGCAGTTTCAACAGCGGCGCGTTGGGCAAATGGGGCTACGTGTGGTTCATCGGGCAGACCAACGCCTCGACGGCCCGTTCGCTGGTCATCAGCGGTACGAGTCTGAACCTTCAGACCAAAACCAATCAGGAGGCGGCCAAGGATATTTATCTGAACGTCCGCTGCGTGAAAAACTACACCAAATAACCGGAAGCGATGAAAAAAAGAATTCTGTTTACGGCAGCGGCGCTGGTGTGCGCCGCCAACCTGACGGCCCAGTGTCTCGGCGTCGGAAGCTCGACCAGCAGCATGAGCCCCGAGGAGATGGCCGCTGCCGCGAAGGCCGGCGTGGAGTATGTCGAAATCGGCATCAGCGGCCGCGGGACCGTGGCTGAAATCCGCGAGAAGGCGCTGCACGCCAAACGCATGGCCGACGAGGCCGGTCTGAAGGTCTGGTCGTGCCACCTCCCGTTTTCCCGCAAGCTGGACATCTCGGTGCTGAACGACAGCGCCCGCATGGCCAACCTCGAATTCCTGACCGAAATGATCGCGATCTGCGGCGAAGTGGGACCGGAGAAACTGGTGCTGCATCCCAGTTCCGAACCGATTGCGGACGGGGAGCGCGAGCAGCGTATCCGGAACAGCATCGCTTCGATCGGCATATTGCGCAGGGAGGCGGCGCGGATCGGCGCGCAGCTGTGCATTGAGGACCTGCCCCGCACGTGCCTCGGGCGGAACTCGGCCGAGCTGCTGCGCATCATCGCCCCTTATCCCGAGGTGAAAATCTGTTTCGACACGAACCACCTGCTTTCGGAGGACCTGCTGCACTTCGTCGAGGCGTGCGGCGACCGGATTGCGACCGTCCATGTCTCGGATTACGACATGGTCGATGAGCGTCACTGGCTTCCGGGCAAGGGCAAGATCGACTGGCCCGCGCTGTACGGGGCGCTGATGAAGGCCGGTTACAAGGGCGTCTTCATGTACGAATTGAAACGCGGCGAGGGATCGTTCGGCGAAATGGTCGCCATTTACGAAAAGCTGGCCTCCGACGCGGCGAAGCTGGAATAACGCCGCTCCCGAAGAGTGCGAAAAAAAGAGGTTACGGCAATTCGTAGCCTCTTTTTCTGTGGGCCCAGAGGGGCATGATCCCACGACCTTCGGATTATGAGTCGTAATTTGTCGATTTTTAGCTGTTTTTGGTAATTTCTATATTGTTTTGTAAATGCTTGTATTTCAATGGCAAATATAGCTATTTTATTTCACTTGGTTTTTGTTGGTTTCGATTAAATCCGTATATTTGTGTCTAAATTGTGTGTCTAAAATCAAAATTTATACACAAAATGAACTACTCGAAAGACGGTGTGACGGTGGCCGCAATGTTCGATTCAGCCCATCCGAAAAAGTCCGGGAAGTGCTCCGTAAAAATCCGTGTTACCTACAATCGAGTGCGGAACTATTATCCGACTGGAAAGGATTTATCGCCGGAGGAATGGGAAATACTGCCGACTACAAAGGTGCGTGCACTTGTAGCGATCCGCAAGGACATCGAAAGCAGCTACCAGATCGTGCGGGCGGCTGTTGAGGAGTTGGCAGGGGCTGGCGGGTTCTCGCTCGACGCTCTCAATAACCGACTAAAAGGCGCAGCATCCGATACGGTTAATACGATGTTTCGGGCGAAAATAGCAGAATTGGAGAAGGCCGGACGTATAGGAAATATGTTGATATACGACAATGTATTGAAGGGGTTGGAGCGGTTTGCCGGGATGCGGATTCGGTTCGATGTTATCACGGTGGCGTGGTTGGGAAAGTATGCCGATTTCATGCGTAAAGAAGGGAAGCGGCAAACTACAATAGCAATTCACCTGCGAACGTTGCGCGCAGTCCTCAACGATGCAAAGCGCTTGGGCGTGCTCAAAGAATCGCAATACCCGTTTGGCCGGGGACGATACGAAATACAAGCCGGTACGGGGCGCAAAATGGCCCTTACTTTGGAGCAAATAGGGCAAATAGCCAATTATGACGATGGGAGCGAGGCGACGGCCAAATACCGCGATTATTGGCTATTTCTCTACCTGTGCAATGGGATTAATGTTGCCGACTTCGTGAAGTTGAGGTACAGGGACATTGTGAACGGCGAAATTTGTTTCGTCCGGCAAAAGACTGAATCCACCAGTCGAACATTGCGGGATATACAGGCGGTATTGACGCCTCCGATGCAGACTATTATCGACCGCTGGGGGCAAACACCATACCCCGACGCGTTTATTTTCCCAATCTTGACCGGTAAAGAAGATGCGATAACCCGTAAGAATAAAACCAAGTACCTGACCCGTGCGATCAACAAGCGCATGAAGGAGGTCGGTGAAAAGCTCGGCATCGGTAAT
>OLSA01002411.1_pt1 | contig 14049 bp, 9 predicted proteins | sample 1672731 | NCBI WGS metagenome assembly OLSA01 (sample SAMEA3136718, study PRJEB25190) | human gut metagenome | biome: human gut; feature: human-associated habitat; material: faeces | place: Austria | collected 2013
CGATCTTGGCCCGCGTGCGGTTGCCGATGACCTCGGAGCCGTTTTTGATGGCCTCTGTGCGGCGGATGTCGATACGGACAGAAGCATAGAACTTCAGCGCGTTGCCGCCGGTTGTCGTCTCAGGGTTGCCGTACATGACTCCGATTTTCATACGCAGCTGGTTGATGAAGATCACGACGCAGTTTGTCTTGGAGATATTGCCGGCTAGCTTACGCAGTGCCTGCGACATGAGCCGCGCCTGCAGGCCGACGAATGTATCACCCATTTCACCCTCGATTTCCGCACGGGGCGTCAGCGCCGCGACAGAGTCAACAACCACGACGTCAACCGCGCCGGAGCGCACGAGTGCATCGGTAATCTCCAACGCCTGCTCACCGGTATCCGGCTGGGAAACCAGCATGGAATCAATATCTACGCCGATGCGGGCAGCATAATCCGGATCCAGCGCATGCTCGGCATCTACGAATGCGACCTCACCGCCACGTTTCTGCGCCTGTGCGACAATATGCAGCGCCAGCGTCGTCTTACCGGAGGATTCAGGCCCGTAAATTTCGATGATACGGCCCTTGGGCAGGCCCCCGATACCGAGCGCCAGGTCGAGCGCCAGCGAGCCCGTGGAGATGGCCTCCACATTGCTCACGGTGTTGTCGCCAAAGCGCATGATCGAGCCCTTGCCGTAGGTGCGCTCGATCTGCTGCATCGCGGTCTCGATCGCCCGCTTCTTGTCGTCGGCCATCGCCGCAGCTGCCTTCGTCTGAGACTTTTCTGCCATGTTCGCGTTCCTCCCGATTCTTTATGTAAACTAAATTCGCTTCAAATGGTCTCCACGCGCGTGCCGTACACCACGCGGGGGATGTTGTTGAGGTCCTTGACGATCTGAATGTCGCCAAAGCCGTGCGAGCGCATGATGCGCAGCACCTGATCCGCCTGCCCGATGCCGACCTCGAAAAAGAGCATGCCGTTTTCACACAGGGCATCGCGCCACTTTTCGCAGATCACACGGTAGAAGTCGAGCCCGTCCGCACCGCCGTCAAGCGCAAGGCGCGGCTCGTGTTCGCGCACGGAAGCGTCGAGCGTGTCGATGTCCGCGCTCGGGATGTACGGCGGGTTGCTGACCAGAAACTGGAACTCGCCCAGCGTGCGCGCGGGCTTTTCCCGCGCGTCGATCTTCAGGCTTGCCACCCGCGCCGTCAAGCGGTTGCGGCGGATGTTCTGCCGGCAGATCTTGAGCGCCTCTTCGTCATATTCGCCGAGCAGCACGCGCGCGTTCGGCAGGTTTGCCGCCGCGGCAAGGCCGATGCATCCGCTGCCCGCGCAGAGATCCAGAATGCGGCAGGCCCCCGCGCCGCGCGCCGCGTCAATGAGCTTTGTCGCCAGCACCTCGGTATCCGGGCGCGGGATGAGCACCGCGGGCGAAATGTCGAGCGGCAGACCATAGAACTCCCACTCGCCGATGAGATACGCCACCGGCTCGCCCGCTAAGTGGCGCTTGACGAGCTCGCGCGCACTCTTCTCCACCTCGGGCGAGGCGTAGAGTGAGCCGTCGCGCACCAGCTCCTCGCGCGTTTTTGCCGCCGCGGCGCAGACGAGCTCGCGCGCCGACTGCGTCGCCTCCTCGTCGCCCGCGCGCCTCAGCTCCGTGCGCAGATCCAGATAGAGATTATTATACGTCGTTGCCATGCTCACCACGCATCCTTGCCTTTTTCTTCGGGAATGACCAGCTCGAGCGCGCGGATGGCGACCTCGAGCATGCTGTCGTCCGGCTCGTTGGTCGTAAAGTTTTGCAGCCACAGGCCCGGACGCGCCAGAAAGCGCGTCACCTTGTTGTCGTGCCCGCCGACGTAGCGGTTGAACTCATACGTCACGCCCACGATTGGAATGAGCAGCAGCAGGTGCAGCGCCATGCGCACCCACATGTTGCGCCAGTTGACAAAGCTGAAGACAAGGCTCGAGACTAAAATCGACACAACCACGACCACAAAGAGAAAGCTCGTGCCGCAGCGCGGATGGTGGCGCGGCTGGATGCGGCAGTTTTCGACCGTCAGCGGCAGCCCCGCCTCGTAGCAGAAGATCGTCTTATGCTCCGCGCCGTGGTACTGGAACACGCGGTAGATGTCCTTCTGCTTGGAGCACAGGATCATGTAAGCGAAGAAGATCACGAGCTTGATGACGGATTCGACCAGATTGTGCACCGCCGCGCTCTTGATATACGGGTCGATAAAACCCGCCAAAAACGTCGGCAGCAGGAAAAAGAGCAGGATCGTCAGCCCCAGCGACAGGAAAACCGCCAGCGCCGTGATGACCTTCTGCATCTTCTCATTTCCGAGTTTTCCCTCAAGCCACCGGTCGAACTTGCCCGGCTCGGCAACGTCGTCATCGGGGAAATAGTCCGCTGAAAACATCAGCGCCTTCACACCCTTGACCATCGAATCGACAAACGTGACCGCGCCGCGGATGATGGGCAGCCCCAGAACCGGGTACTTGTCACGCACGAGCGTCAGCTCCTCTACCTTCTCCACAAGCCCCTCCGGCGAGCGGACAACGATGGCCTGCTTCCCCGGCCCGCGCATCAGAACGCCTTCGATCAGCGCCTGTCCGCCGATGCTCGTGCGGAACTTGGACGGGGGATCCTTCTTCTTTGCTTCTTCTGCCATGAATGGTTCTCCTTTTTCTATGCGATATCATACCACAGGCGTTTCTAAAATGCAACGCCCGTTCTATTTTTATGTCATTGGCAGTGCGATCGTCACGACCGCGCCGCCGCCCTCGGCGTTGGCAATGTCGAACGTGCCGCCGTGCAGGCGCACGATCTCGTCGCACACGGCAAGGCCGATGCCGCTGCCGCGCGCTCTGGACGAGCCCTTGTAAAACTTCTGCTTGACGAACGGCAGCTCCTCCTCCGGGATACCCGCACCGTAGTCGCGCACGCGGATAACGAACTTTCCGTCCTCCTGCGCGGCGCTCACGTCGATCTTTTTGCCGCTGCCGCCGTGCTTGGCGGCATTGTCGAGCACGTTGCAAAAGACCTGCTTCATGCGCTCGCTGTCAGCCGCGATCGGCGGCACCTCTTCATCGGGGCCATTGTAGCTCACGTCGATACCCTCCTGCCGGAACAGCTCGCGGTAGGTGTAGATCGCGTCCTCCAGTTCGCTCGCAAGATCAACGCTCTCAACGCGCAGCGTGAAGCGCCCGTCCTGCATCTTGGTAAACTCCAGCAGCTCTTCGACCATCGTGGTGAGTCGGCGGGACTCTTTCAAGATGATCCCGAGGCCGCGCTTGGTCTGGTCGATGTTCGCGCCCGGATCGGCAGAAAGCGTCTCGGCCCAGCCGCTGATGGCTGTGAGCGGGGTGCGCAGCTCGTGGGAAACAGACGAGATAAACTCCTGCTGGATCTTTTCCGCCTGACTGATCTTGAGCGACATATCGTTGATATTGTCCACGAGTTCTCCCAGCTCGTCGCGGTAGCGGTTTTCGATCAGAATACCGTAGCTTCCGCCGGAAATGCGGCGCGCCGCATCGCTCACCACCGCCACAGGCTGCACAACGTTGTTAATAAAAATGGCATTCGACGCCGCAATGAGCGCCATGCACACGAGCGCCGCCGCCGAGGCGAACAGTGATTCCATCAGCACCCGGTGCTGTGCCTCGCGCAGCGACGTTACATAGCGCAGCACGCCGACCACGCGGGAATTGAAAAACAGCGGATAGGACACCGAAAGAATATTTTCCCCCGTCTGCGGGTCGCGCCCCTGAAACGATGCCATATTGCCGGCGATGGCGCGCTCAATGTCCTCCGTTCCGGGCAGCGTGCCTGCCGTGAGACCGTAGGACGAGACCTGCACGCGGCCGTTCGTATTGATAAATTGCAGTTCGATCGTGTCCTTTTCCTCAAAGGTCTCCGCGGAATACGAGGCAAGGCGGTAGTATTCGCTGTAGCTCTTCACGCCGTAGCCCGAGAAGGTCTCCGCCGCGATGCGCGCGCGGCTTTCAAGACCCGAGCGCATCGCATTATAGTAGTATTCCTGCACGCCCACGCTGAAAAGGGCCACCGCCAAAACAAGCAACAGCAAGATCGGCAGCACCGCCGAAAGCATCCACCGCTGGCGAAGGCCGCGGATATGCAGCGCCGAGGCAAAGCCTTTTCGATTTTCCGGCATTGCAGCCCCTCCTTCGTGCGATGTGTTCACACCGTCCATTTATAGCCGAAGCCCCACACGGTAGAGATATACTTCGGCTCCTGCGCGTCGTCCTCAATTTTGATGCGCAGCCGGCGCACATTCACGTCCACGATCTTGAGCTCGCCGAAATATCCCTTGCCCCACACCGCGTCGAGGATCTCCTCGCGCGCGAGCGCCTTACCGCGGTTTTCCATAAAGAGCTTGACGATCGAATATTCCAGCTGCGTCAGCTTCACGCGCTCGCCGTTTTTCTCCAGCGTGCGGTTCGTCATATTCAGCAAAAACGGCGGCTGATGCAGCTCTCCCGTGCGCGCCGCAGGCGTATTATCGCCCGTGCGGCGCAGCAGCGCGTCCACGCGCGCGGTGAGCTCAGCCGGAGAAAAGGGTTTGGTCACATAGTCGTCCGCGCCGGTCATCAGCCCCGTCACCTTGTCCATCTCCTGCGCACGCGCCGTCAGCATGATGATGCCGATCTGAGAGTTCGACATACGGATGCGGCGGCAGACCTCGAACCCGTCGATGTCCGGCAGCATGATATCGAGCAGGCACAGCCGCGTATCGGGATTTTCCTGCAATTTTGCAAGCGCCTCTTCGCCGCACTCGGCCTCCACGACCTCGTAACCCGCGCGCTGCAAATTGATGACGATAAAGCTGCGGATACTGGCCTCATCTTCCAGCACCAGTACTTTTTTCATCTCTTTTCTCCTCCTCTCAGTTGTCTCCCATGGTCCATTCCGCCATGATGAGCGAGAACCGCTCGCGCAGCGACTGCTCGTCGAGCTGCACGCTCCACTTGCTCCCGATCTCGGCGGCATACACTGCGTCCACCTGCTGCGCAAGCACAAAGCGATCACCGATATCGGCAAGTCCCTCGCGCGCCTCGCCCGTCAGGCGGTAGATCGTCAGCAGCTTTTCCCACGAACCGTTTTCGTTCGCGCGGTAGAAGGAAACGATGCTTTCGTCGCCGCCCGCACTGCGCGCGGCGGTCAGCTTGGCTTTGTTCCATTCCTCCGGCAGCACAAGGCTCCAGCCGTCACTCACATTGTGGAAGCAGCTCTGCACGTCGCTCACAGTTCCGTCCACGCTGTACTGCTCCCACAGAACATAGTACTGCGGCTCGCTCTCCTCGTCAAAGCGCCGCAGCGCGCGTGTCATCGGCGCTTCGGTCACGCCGTCGTTGTTCTCATCGCGCGGAAAAAGGCCGAGGAAGATCTGCTCCGCGGGTGCCTGATTCACGTCCGCAGCGGAGGCAATGTTCTGCAACCGTCCGCCCCGCAGCGCCAGTACGTCCGTCACCGTCAGATTGTCGCCCGTCACGCTCGTGACAAAAAGCGCCTTTTCGCCGCCTGTCAGCGTCCCCGCCGTCAGTTGGCTCAGCTCTGCCACCGAAGAAGAGAGCCGCAGCGACGATTTAGCGCGCAAAACACCCTCATCCCAGTTGTAGTAATCGACGCGCGCACCGCTCTCTTCATCGCTGCAAATAATGAGCAGTTCCTGCTTTCCGTCGCCGTCCATGTCAAGATTTGCATAGCGGGAATATCCCGTGATCAGCAGCGGCTCCGGCGTACCCGGACTAAGCGGATAAATGGACAGGCCCTGCACGTCCGAGCTGCTCTTATAGCCAACCAGGATCTCCTTCCGCCCGTCGCCGTCCAAATCGGCGTAGTTCACGCTGTAGATCTGGTTGGAGGTCCCCTCGATGACGGCATAACGCTCGTAGTTATCGCCGGCCGCCTTAAAAATGTAGATCTTCATAGGCTTTTTGTCGTTCGCGCGGCGGAAAAACGCCACAGCCTCTTCCTCGCCGTCACCGTCTAAGTCGATCATCTGCACGCTTTGCAGATTGCTGCCAGAGGTGGGCGCGGCATACTCCGCACCGCTTGAAAGCAGCGCGTCGATCTGTGATTCGAGCGACTCATACTCGCCCGAGAGCTTCGGCAGGCGGTAGAGCGACGCCTCGGGCTTGGTAAATACGCAGCCTGAAAGCACCAGCACCAGTGCGCTCAGCACAAGCGCCGCCATCGTTTTTCTCATGCCCATCACGCTCCTTTCGCTTCCGATGCCTATTCTGATTTATCATATCACGCAGCAAGCAAAAAAGGTAGTCCCTTTTATGAAAATCTCTTTAAAATAAAGGAGAGCAGCCTTCGCTGCTCTCCTTTTATTTTAAAACTTGTAAAGCACCGTTGCCACCTGTGCGCGCGTCATTGCGCCGTTCGGACGGAAGCTGCCGTCGCTGAAGCCCGTGATGATGCCCATCTCGCTCAGCGTGCTCACATACTCCGCCGCCCAAGGCTGAATGGACGCTTTGTCGGTAAACTTGAGTGCCGGCTGGGCGTAGCCCTTTTCGGTCAGGCGGCCGAGCATCGTCACCGCCTCCTGACGGCTCACATTGGCCGCAGGGTTGAAGTAGAGCTTCCCAGAATCATCGGAGCTGCCCTTGATGATGCCGAGGACATACATCGTTTTCGCGCCGTCCAGTGCCCAGGGTGCGATCTGATTCACGTCGGCAAACGGGAGCTGAACGGAGGAAAGATCCACCGAAGCGCCAAGATAGCGGGAAAGCAGCACGGCAAACTCCTGACGGCTGATGTTCGTATCGGGCAGGAAATAGCCGTTGGAGCCGTTCGAAATACCGCTGCGCTTGAGGTACGCCACCGCGTCATTCGCCCAGTGCTCGTGCATGTCGGCAAAGGCGGGCGTCGTGCTTGCCGTGCCGACGCTCACGCCTGCGCGGCTCAGGTTGCCGCTCGCATCACCCGCGACCACGCTCACGCGGTGCTGCGCACCGTCGGCAATGGGAAGCGCAATGCTCAGCGTGCCGTTCGCCTGATTGTAGGTATAGGAGGAATGGCTCTTGCCGTCAAAGCTCACGCGGACGGTCGGAACGGCTGCGCCGTCGGTATCGTCGCTCACGCTGCCCGTTACGCTGTTGCTCGCAGCATCGTAGCGGAGCGTGATCTTCGGTGCGGTCGTGTCGGCCAGACCGCCGTAGGAAAGCACGAGCTGATCAATGTAGATCGCGCTGATGAGATCGCTCACGGAGGATACCGTCATGCCCGTGATGCTCGACGCCGTGCCGAGGTTCACCGTCAGCAGCTTCCAGCCGGAAAAATTCAGTGCGCCGACATTTACATATCCGGTATCCGTCACCAGAGCGAGCTGTGCGCCGCTGTTGTCACCATAGACCCAGAAATTGAGCTGGTCATAGTTCGAAGGTACGGCATACTGCATGCCGATGTAGGCATCTCCGCCGCTGCCGGTCGCATAGTCGAGGCGTGCCGAAGCAAAGCCGTTATGAACGCGGCTCATGTCGTTATTATAGGAGAGCATCGCGCGTGTGCCGGTCATGGCGGCAAACGACGTCTCAAAACCGTCGAGCGTGCGCAGAGCGCGCGCCGTCACCGTCACAGGGATCGTGACCGAAACACGGCCGAGGCTCACCGTCACGCTGCCGCTGCCGACATTGCCGGAGGCCGTGAACACACCGTTCTCAACCGTACCGACATTGCCCTGCACCGTCCAGACAAAGCCTCTGTGATCGCCCAGCACCGGCAGGTGACGATACATCGCCGCAGCGGAAAGCTCCGCCTTATCCCCCGCGCTCAGCGTGATGGCGCTCACGGCCTTGCCGTTCTGCTGCACGCTGATGCTGTCGGGCTGCGTCACAACTTCGATCTCAAGCTCGGCGCTTGCGCCGCCTGCGCTCGCACGTACCGTCACCGTGCCGGAATCGGGTGCGGTCAGCACGTCATCTTCGATCGTGCCCCGGTCGGCGCGCAGCGTTACGTCGCGCGAAGACATCGGAATGTAATTCGTGTCGAGCACCGTCGCGCTGAGCTTCACCTGCGCGTTCGGCAGCACGCGGCTGCTCTCGCTTTCAAGATACACATGCCCCACGGAGTTCGTCGGACGGTTGTCCGCCACAAGGAAGAGGTGATTCGTCACCGCGCGCTCGCTGCCGCCGGAGGGCTTGCTCACAAGCGATGCCGTCGTGCTGTCGGGATTTGTCGCGACCATCGCAGTCGAGCCGCCGCCGTCCAGACTCAGCGCCGTTTCGCAGCCAAGCTCAAGCATGCGCTCGGCAACCTGCGTCAGCGTCGCGCCGACGGAATAGCCGCTCTGGCGGCCGTCGATGGTGTACATCACAAGAGAGCCGTCGCGTCTGAGACCGACCGCCGTGCGCGGCGCGTTGCCGGCACTGAGACCGGAGCAGACCCGCCCGTTCTCCACGAGCTGATAGAGCGCGCCGATCAGATTCGTCACGCCGTCCCATTCGCTGCTGTTTGCGTCGACGGAGACCGTGATGCGGTCGCCGACGCGAAGCGCGCGAAGCGCATTGAGATAGTTTTCGCCGGAGTTGAGGTTGGCAGACAGCACGTACTGCCCCCTGCCGACAGCCGTATCCACGCTGCCTTCCACAATATCCTCGACTTCGAGCGTCATTTCTCCGCCGATGCTCAGCTCACCGCGGCGCACCGAGCAGATCACATCATAGCCCGGCTCGCTCGTGCCGATGGTACCGCGGGCATTGAAGCTGTCGTCGTACATGAAAATGCCGAAAGAGGTCTGGCGGATATAGTTCATCGCCGAAATGCTGAAAGAATCATAATCCGTCTCAGCGCTGATGCGAAGGTCGGGCTTTCCCATCACGGCGCTGCCGTCGTCATAAAAGCCCAAGGCATAATAGCTGCCGGAAATATTGTGGAAAACGCCGTCGCTCATCACGCTGCCGAGCGCAATACCGTTGGCCGTATCGTAATAGTCGCCGTTGACGCCCGCAACCACGCGCCAGCCGTCCGCTTCCAGCGTACGCGCCGCCGACGAAACGGTGGTGAGCTGCGTGCTGTAATCGCCGCTCGTCACGATGGGCTTCACGCTGCGGTTCGGCTCATAAACCACATAGTTTTCCTGCCGGAGATCGGAATAAGTATTGCTCCAGAACGTACCGGCGTTGAGCTCGGTGCGCTCATTGACCTCGACGTTTGAGCTGATCAGCTCGTCGCCGAGCGCGTCAGACGCGAACGCCGTCAGCGGAGCGGCCGCCAGCACGACCGCCAGCGACAGCGACAAAAACTTTCGAATGATGGATTTCACAATATGCCTCCTTGCTGAAATGTCTCGAATTGGTAAACATAATACAGTATATCAGATGCCCTGCCATAAGTAAAGACGCAGAGATACGGAAAAGGTTTCCAAATTTTTTGTTTTTTCACAGCGACAGCGCCTCGAGTACGCGCACGATGACGGCATTCGAAACGAGAAAGCCCTGCGGCGTCAGGTGCCAGCAGCCGTTTTCCTTTTGGGCAAGGCCGTGGCGCGCGCACTCTTCAAGCACCGCTTCCGCGTCCCGTGTGTCCTCCCTGAGCGTAGAAAGGTCAAGCCCCTGCACCGTACGCAGGGCGAGCATGACACGCTCCTCCTCACGCTCCTTTTCCGCGGGGCAAGCGCTTTCAGAAAGGCTCTCCCCTCCTGCGAGGTATGCGTTCAGATCGCGTGCACAGGCAAAGCGCCGTCCGCCAAAGTCCGAGTGCGCGCCCGGGCCAAAGCCCAGATATTCCTGCATCAGCCAGTATTTCAAATTGTGGCGTGATTCGCGTCCGGGACGCGCGAAATTGGAGATCTCATACTGGCGGTAGCCCGCGCGCGCGAGCGTTTCGACCGTTGCAAGGTATTCCTCCGCCTGCGCGTCGTCATCGGGGATAACAAGGGCGTCCTTTTTCCTGTAAAGCGGCGTGCCCTCCTCGATCTTGAGCCCGTAGCAGGAGAGATGCTCCGGCTCCAGCGCGATCGCGGCGTCCAGGTTCTTCCGCCACCTCGCCATGCTCTGCTCGGGGAGGCCGTAGATGAGATCGAGGCTCACATTGTCAAAGCCCGCCGCGCGGGCGGCGCGCACGGTCTCGACCGTCTCTTTATGCGTGTGGACGCGCCCAATCAGGCGCAGCTCGTCGTCGCTCGCCGACTGCATCCCGAGTGAAATGCGGTTGAAGCCGGCGCTTCTAAGCTGCCGCAGCGCGCGTTCTTCCCGCGCGCTGTCAGGGTTTGCCTCAGTCGTGATCTCGGCTTCTCTTGCCACATGGTAATGCGCAAAAACTGTTTCCAGAATGCGGCAGAGCCGGTCGGCGCCCAGATAGCTCGGTGTGCCGCCGCCAAAGTAAATGGTGTCAACGGTACAGTCCTTCGCCTCGGCCGTCCAATGGATCAGATCGTGCCGCAGCGCCTCGGTGTAGGCGTCCATCTTCTCCTCCGAACGCGGCAGGGAATAGAAATCGCAGTAAATGCACTTCGCTTTGCAAAACGGGATATGGAGATACAGTCCCAGCGGTCGCATCGCGTCAGCTCCTTTGTCAACATGTTCCTGCCTATTGTAACACAAACTATGCTGCGCGCAAGATGCTCCCGCGCGGATATTCCGCCCGTTTCCGGCAAAGACTACGGGGAAAGGAGTGATCTCACATGGATATGACCCCGCAGGAATATCAGGCCTATGTCAAACGCCTTTCACCCAAATCGCCGATCTTCAAGGATACTGCCTTCGCTTTCTGCATCGGCGGCGCGATCTGCGCGCTCGGACAGCTGATCCAGACAGGCTTTCTTTCGCTCGGCCTTGAAAAAGCAGACGCAGGCACCGCGACCTCGATCTGCCTCATCTTCCTCTCCGCACTTCTGACAGGACTCAATCTCTACAACTCCATTGCGCGCTTTGCCGGCGCGGGCACGCTCGTACCCATCACAGGCTTTGCAAATTCCGTCGTTTCCCCCGCCATCGACTTCAAAAGTGAAGGACTCATCACCGGCATGGCGTCAAAGATGTTCGTGGTCGCAGGCCCGGTCATTGTCTTTGGCACACTCGCAAGCGTCGTGTATGGCGTTATCCTGATGCTGCTGTGACGGAAAGGGCGCGTGCCGGGCGCTCTTTCCTCCCATTTCCGCGCAAGCGCGGTCAAGGGGCAAATTGACGAATTTCTCTTTTCCTTCCCCGCACCGCACGAAAAAGAATAAAGCGTGTCCATTCATGTTTTATACGCGGATATTCTGTTGACATAACGATGTGGAAAACTCTGTGGAAACTGTGAATAACTTTGTTCCCCCAGTCTTTTTCCCGTGGTTGACGTTTTATTATGCCCGACATACTTCGGCATAAACAGCACCCCTATCCTCCCAACTTCCGCATTTTCGCACCGCCGACAAAAATCTCCACCGTCCACTTGCTATTGTGGTCAAAAAATCGTATAATGTACTAAATTTTGTGTTTGACGATCAGAATGTTAATTTTCGGCGAAATGGAGAATGCGCAATGGCAGAAGCAAAAAAAACGAATTACGGCAATGAGAGCATCTCGTCGCTCAAGGGAGCGGACCGTGTGCGCAAGCGCCCGGGCGTCATCTTTGGCTCGGACGGACTGGACGGCTGCGAGCACGCCGTCTTTGAGATCCTTTCCAACTCCATCGACGAAGCGCGCGAAGGGCACGGCAAGCTCATCACCGTCACCCGCTACTTAGACCACAGCATCGAAGTCGAGGACATGGGACGCGGCTGCCCCGTGGACTATAACGCCAAGGAAAAGCGCTTCAACTGGGAGCTCGTCTACTGCGAGCTCTACGCCGGCGGCAAGTACAACAACTTAGACGGCGACAACTACGAATACTCCCTCGGTCTCAACGGTCTCGGCGCCTGCGCCACGCAGTATTCCTCGCGCTACATGGACGTGACCGTCTGGCGCGACGGGAACAAATACTCCCTGCACTTTGAGCGCGGCGAGCCGACGGGCAAAAAGGGGCAGGAGCTGACAGTCGAGCCAAGCGACCGCGGCAAGAAGACCGGCACGCGCACGCGCTGGCTGCCCGACCTTGACGTGTTTACCGACATTGACATTCCCATTGACTACTACGTCGATACCCTGCGACGGCAGGCCGTCGTCAATGCAGGCATCACCTTCCGGCTCAAGAACGAGGTGCTCCCCGGCCGCTTCGAGACGCAGGACTTTCTCTATGAAAACGGCATCATCGACTATGTCGCTGAGATCGCGGGCGAGGAAGGACTGACCACCCCCGTCTTCTGGGAGACCGAGCGCCGCGGCCGCGACCGCGACGACAAGCCCGAATACAAGGTCAAGCTCTCCTGCGCGTGCTGCTTTTCCAATAAGGTGCAGCGTATCGAGCACTACCACAACTCCTCCTGGCTCGAACACGGCGGCAGCCCCGAAAAGGCAACAAAAACCGCCTTTGTCTACGCCATCGACAAGTATCTCAAGGAGAACAACAAATACCAGAAGGACGAGGCGCGCATCGCCTGGCAGGACGTGGAGGACTGCCTGATCCTTGTTTCGAACAACTTCTCCACGCAGACGAGCTATGAAAACCAGACCAAAAAGGCCATCACGAACAAGTTCGTGCAGGAAGCGATGACGGACTTCTTGAAGTCTCGCCTTGAGACCTATTTCATCGAAAACCGCGTCGACGCGCTCAAGATCGCCGAGCAGGTGCTCATCAACAAGCGAAGCCGCGAGAGCGCGGAAAAACAGCGCCTGAACATCAAAAAGAAGCTCTCCGGCAGCATCGACATTTCAAACCGCGTGGAAAAATTTGTCGACTGCCGCACGCGCGATGTCTCGCGCCGCGAGATCTACATCGTTGAGGGTGACAGTGCCCTCGGCAGCGTCAAGCTCTCGCGCGACGGCGAATTTCAGGGCATCATGCCCGTGCGCGGCAAGATCTTAAACTGCCTCAAGGCGGACTATCCGCGCATTTTCAAAAGCGAGATCATCACTGACCTTCTGAAGGTGCTCGGCTGCGGCGTGGAGGTCCCCGGCAAGTTCGTCAAGGATCTGAACGCCTTCGACTTGAATAACCTCCGCTGGAACAAGGTCATTCTCTGCACCGATGCCGACGTGGACGGCTACCAGATCCGCACGCTCATTTTGACGATGATCTACCGTCTCTGCCCCACGCTGATCCGCGAGGGCTATGTTTACATCGCCGAAACGCCGCTTTTCGAGATCACCTGCGGCGAAAAGACGTGGTTCGCCTACACCGACAAGGAGAAAAACGACATCGTCAAAGACCTTGAGGGCAAGCGTTACAAGGTCGACCGCTCGAAGGGTCTCGGCGAAAACGACCCCGAGATGATGTGGCTGACAACGATGAATCCCGAAACGCGCCGCCTCATCAAGGTCATGCCCGAGGACGCGGAGGCCACCGCGCGCTCGTTTGATCTGCTGCTCGGCGACAATTTGCAGGGGCGCAAGGATCACATTGCCGAAAACGGCTACAAATACCTCGAAATGATCGACGTATCGTAATACGCATAAACAGGAAAGGAGCGTTACTTTATGGAAGGCATTTTACTTCACGTTCTCTATCGCGGCGAAAAGGCCAGGGACTTTGCAGAAGAGATGGAGCGAAGCGGCCTGCGCGCCGCCGTTCTCGCGGAAGAGGGCTGCATACAGTATGACTACTACCAGCCTCTCGCCGAGGAAAACTGCGTGCTGCTCGTGGAGCACTGGCGTGACCGCGCCGCGCTCGATAAGCACGCCGCCGGTGAGCCGATGGCAAAGCTCAAGGCGCTCAAGGCCCGTCACGACCTGAGCACCGACGTAACCCGATTCGACTGATTTCGGTTCTCATATCATAAAGGAGGGCGTTTCCCAACGGAAACGCCCTCCTTTTTCACACCTCTGCTTCGTTTTCGTGCGCGCCAAACGCTGCCAGTGCCGTTTCTTCCTTTTTGGAAAGGTGCAGCGCCGTTTCCCCGGCACGCAGCACAGCCGTGTCGCCGTGCCGGAGCGTGCCGTCCAAAAGGCAGGTTGCGAGCACGTCCTCGACCTCCGTGCTGATGAGCCGCCGCAGCGGCCGCGCGCCGTACACGGCGT